>OMKS01002534.1_pt1 | contig 15206 bp, 21 predicted proteins | sample 1674721 | NCBI WGS metagenome assembly OMKS01 (sample SAMN06264996, study PRJEB25208) | sediment metagenome | isolation source: hot spring sediment | place: USA: California | collected 2014-09-02
GAATATAACCCAAAACAGGCTTTGTAGAAACCCTAAGTTTTTAATAAATCCTTCCCCCTAGATATACTAGGGGTGTTCTTCAGGGAAGAAGAACGTGAAGGACACCAAAAATGAAAATAACCTCCAGATACATAAACTTTACTAAAATCTAAATTGCTAACCTTCGCGTTTAAAGAAAAGTTTTTAACTTGCCGTGTTCTGTATTGGCTAAAGGGGGTATAAATAAATGAGACTGTTTGTAGTGTCTGTTGACGACAGGCCTGGCGCATTGGCCGAAATATGCGAGGTTGTAAAGCCCGCAAAAATAAAATACATAGCGACTCAGAAGGCCGGTTATGGCAAGGGATTTGTCAAGATTGTGACTAATGAAGACAGCATAACTGAAGCTAACTTGAGGGCTAAAGGATTTATGTTTATCGAGGAGCCTCTTATTCTGGCAAAGACTGAAGAGGGCAACTCAAGCGCATTTTATGAAATGACTAGCAAGTTAAGCAGTCAGGGACTGAACATAGAAAACCTGTTCATGTTTGAGCCCGGAGTTCTGGCGATGATTATCAACCCGCAGGATGCGGAGAGCGCAAAGAAGCTGCTTGGAGACAGAGTTGTCAGAATCTGATTTTTTATTTTTCTTCTATTAGCGAGTCCTCGAGAGATACAGGCCTGTATCTTCCATGTGCCAGGGCGTCCAGCAGGTCGTCCATGCTTTCAATATCTGCCCGGAAATCTGTCAAAGCTCTTGCGAACTGCCTGAGCCTGTGGGCGTCGCTTCCGCCTGTAGTCTTCAATTTGTGCCTGTGTGCGTAGTCAATTGCTCTACAGTTCTCCTCAGCTGACATGGCGCCGTTAAGCCCCTCAATGGCATAGACACCGCGGAGCTTGGGCAGGGCATAGTCCCATCTTGACTTCCTGCCGTTGCTGAAAGGGTGGGCTGGTATAAATGATGCATTATTGTCATAAGACCAGTCGATAATTTCCTGAATCTTGTGGATTCTGCATCGCCGGAATGAGTTATTCGCGACACCTATCAGAAGGGCGTGCCCGAAGACTGTATTTATTTCAACGCCCCTGAATGCAAGAACTTTGTACTTTCTTAGAAAGTCATCAAAAAAATCTGCAGGGACAAACTTGACGTGCTCTGTAAGGACAAAGCCGTCCACTTTGTACCCGTTTTCTCTCAGGTATCCAACCCTTTTCGCGTATTCACTCGGCCGGGCATATCCCCCGTTAAGCGCGGAGTGAACATGAAGATCCAGAACGGTCATTTTAAGCTCCAAAGCATGCAAATAAAAATAAAAAAAGAATTAGATGCGCTTGCATGTTTTTACGTATTCAGTCACTTCATTTCCTTTGGTGTCTATTGTAGTGTAACTGTATGCGCTTTTGCACGCGCACTCGCTGCTTTTCGCGCCTTCATATTCAGTTGATACTCCAACGCAAGTGTATATCTCGCCTGCTCCGCCTCTGCATCCGACCATCTTGCAGTCGTCGTCTGTCTCGCAGTTATAGCTTACTTTGCTCAGATCCAGCGGACATGCGTAAATTTTTTCAACAGGTTTTGAGTCAACCACAGCCAAGGATTCAATGCCCGAAGACACAGTTTGGATTTCAGGAGATTCTTCTACAGCTAATTCCTGTGTTTCCGTTGTGCAGCCAAATGCAAACGCAATGCTGACAAGCGCAATGCAAAGAGCTGCAATATTTATCAGTTTCATATGTTAAAAGACGCGCAAAAGCAATATAAAGATTGCCTTTACTCTGCGCCAGGGTTGCCTTTACTCCATGTCAGAAATGCCGTTTTCGTCGACCTTGAATACTGCTTCGCCTTCGGGAAGATAAGAGCTGTCCATCATTCTTGCGACTCTTTTTGAGCCTTTTGAGTGTCTTAAGTAAATTCTGCATCCTGTCGCATGGGCCAAAACGTGTCCTCCGACTGCAGCTGTAGGGTCGCCGAAAAACATGTCAGGTTTGGACATCACCTGATTTGTTATGTAAATCGCTATGTTGTAGCGGTCGGCAAGTCTTTGCAGGTCGTGGACATGCTTGTTTAGCTTTTGCTGCCGGTCCGCCAGAGTTCCGCGCCCGACATATTCGGAACGGAAAAGTGCTGTTATGGAATCTACAATCAGAAGCCTTATGTTTGGATTGTCCCGGACAATTTCAGGAATTTTTTCGACCAGCAGTATCTGATGGTCTGAAGAAAACGCCCGTGCGACATGTATTCTTTTAAGAGTTTCATTGGGGTCTAGTCCATTTGCTTCCGCGAGCTGAATAACTCTGCTTGGGCGGAAAGTTCCTTCTGTATCCACCCAAATGACTTCCCCGTCCAGCCCTCCTTTGTCTTTCGGAAGCTGGGCTGTTACAGACAGCTGGAACGCCAGCTGGGACTTTCCGCTGGCAAATTGTCCATATGCTTCTGTGATGCTCTGTGTCTCGACTCCTCCACCTATCAGCTGGTTAAGCGCTTCGGAGCCGGTGGTTATTCTCTCAACAGTTTTCATCTTTTCAAGGAATTCCTTTCCTGTGACAAAATTCATTTTCAAGTGATCTCTGGCAGCATGAATAAGCTTTCTCGCAGTGGCTTCTCCGACTTCGCAGACTTCAGAGAGGGTTGTTGGGTTAGAAGTGGCTATCCCCATAGGGTCTGTATACCCTGAGCTTTTGAGCTTTTTAGCAGTTGTCGCGCCGATTCCGGGTATATCTTCTACACGGAATAAAAGTTCAGGCTCGCCTGGTAAGGATTCATCATTTTCTTCAGTTTCATTTTCAGTTTCAGAGTTTTCAATATCATCATCAAGTATGTTTTCAGAGTCTTCAGAATCTCCGTCTTTGCCCTGTTCATTGTCTTCCTGAGCCTCGTCCTCTTCTTCAAAGTCTTCCTGCTCGTCTTTTTTGTTTTTCAATTCCTCTTTTTTATCTGCCATAATCTATCCTATTGAAAATTCCTTTATATTGTTTAGGGTGTTGTCCACTTTGTCCACTAATCAGGTCTTTTTTTTAAAATTCCCTGAAAAAGAACTTAACTCCCTTTAAAAATTAGGTGTAACTGTTCATTGTTTTTTCAACAATGTCTTTTATTTCAGGATCTATTTTATCTAATTTTTTAACAAAAGCGTCAATAGTCATCATCTGTTTCCGCCCTGAAATATTCGCCTTTCTTCCGCCAATGAAAACTTTTCTTTCAACAACATTATATTCGGTTCCGTCCTGGTTTATTTCATATAGTGTCCACCCTCGCAGGTCGGGGTACCAGTATTCTGCAACATCGTCAATTGAACTGCTTTTGTGGCTGATTCTTCCAAAAGTTCCTATTGTTTCGTTTCTGTTTTTCAGATAGTTTGTTGCATGACCTGAAGAATTTCCTTTTGAATCATTGCCCCACATAGCAAGCAGATATGAGGGTTCTCCATGTTTAACAGACATATAATGGGTAAATCCTGCGCTGTCATCGCAGTCGCCCATAAATTTCCTTATTTTGGTGAAAAACGTTTTTGTATCTGTCCTTCTGTTGAAAGTTTCCAATGCGGTTTGCCAATAATCCTCGACATCACTCACATATTCCCACATATATGTTGCAATAGCGCCCATTTTAAAAGAAGAATCCGCAAAGTCAACAAGTTTTTCAAAACTGGCTTCCTGCCCAAGATCTTTATGGCAAAAAAGATAAGTGATCCCGTCAAAAAAGGCATTAACTAATTTTCTGTGGCCAACAGGAGAATGAATGCCAGTATCCACAACAGCTTCAAGATTTTTATACTGTTCCTTAAGAGAAATAGCTAAATTTTCCGCGTCTTCGGCGCGCTTCTTATTTATCAGATGATAAAGAACTGGATCTATTACACTATGACCTATCATTTTTCAGCACCCCCGAATATTTGACTTAAACTAATTGAAAATAAAGCAGCAATAACTTAAAAAGTTGTCTTAATAACCAACAATTATTAAAAAACCAAATTGTCTGCATGTATTTCTTCTTCAATTGGGTCTCTTTTGAAGTAATAGCAGTCCAATCTTAACATGTGCTGTTCAAGATGAGTTCCGCCAGGATTTGTAAAACTCAAAGGGTTGACATAAACACATTTGAATCCGTTGTCCAGACAATACTGTTTGAGTTCGTTTTTTATACCTTCAGAGATGCCGAGCAAGTCAGGAAATTCTTTATTAAGCCAGCTGCAACTAATCTGTTTTTGACCTTTAATCACTTTGGATGGCTTATCAAATTTGCATGGTTTCCCCAAATACAAATTAATGTTTTCAAGTCCTTCCTCAAGCGAGGGCTTTTCTCCGTCAATCCCGACCACATCAATCACGCTCCTTCAGTCTTTTTTGCCTTGCTACCTTTTTAAATTTAATGTGGGTGATAAAATATCTCATATGTTTTTTGTCAACGGATTCACAGTCCGCAACATAGGAACGGCTGTAGCAGTTCTCAGCCTGAGACTTGCAAATATATTCCTCTAATTCACTTGTTGGCATCGTGGGATCTCCGTATACAGAAAACCTGCCCCAAAACCCGCAGGGAAGCATCACTTCTTCCTCGTCAGCAACCCATTTTTTATGTCTTTTTGGAACTTTGTTGTAGATTATTTTTTGATAATAGGGTTTGTTCATCTTCACACCATTACAGGACATAGTAGCTTATCTTCCTGACCCATGGGGATCTGGCAGGTTCATTAGCTCGCTTAAGCTCCATGCCGGGCATCTGTATATTGAGGGCTTCAAATCCCCACTTGAGCAATTCAGAATCATCCATTTTTAAATTGTCCAGGTATGCAATTGCTCCCTTCTTTGCCCTGTCCGGCCCGGACAACGAATCAACCAGCACTTTTTCTGCGTGCTCAGGAGAATAGCTGTAACAAAAAAAGAAATCTATGTCTTTTAAAGTTGTGCCGTCTTTGAACTCAAGGTCATAAGCGCAGTCTGAATAATAGTTGCCCTTCATTATTTCAGGCCTTGCATCCATGTCCATTTTATTGAATTTTCTATTGCAGATTTCAATCAAAGTCCTGTTCTGTTCTATGCCGTATACAGGCAGATTGTGCAGCGCAAATGCGGAAACAACAAAGCCGTACCCTGAGCCCATATCCAGCGTCTTAATTTCAGCCAGATTTATACCGTACGATGTGAGATTTTCTGCAACATTTTTCAGTTTGCCCGGCCTTATGCACCAGCGCCCGTCCGAGATGTATGTCTGAGGGTTCAAAAAGTTTCTCAGTCTTGTAAGAAACTCTTTTTCAAAAAAGAATTCAGGTCTTTCGACAAAGGTCTCCACTCCCATTTAAATATATCTTGTTTTCAGCTTTTAAGAGTTTCTAAAACAACTGCAGGCAAAAAATTTATAACACCGGGAAATACAGTAATCTAGGGGTGGAACTTATGCAGACAATTGAAGAAATATTTTTCGACTGTGAATGGGACGGCGCGCCCGCGGTTTATGTGGTGCCAAAGCAGAGGTATGCCAGTCTGGAATATGACATGAAACCTTCAGGTTCAGTGCTTTCTGAAGACGGACTTACTGCTGTAAATGCGCTGTTCACAGAATATTACGAAAGCCGCAATGTGAAAAAGAAAACAATAGAAGTCAGGCCTGAGCACGGGCTGCTGAAAATTTTGAAAAAAGATTCGGAAAAAATGAAGGAACAGCTCTCTGAAGTTGTTATGGACAATACTTACTGGACAAAAGAGGATGCAGCAAGTGACTGAAACAGATGACATCTACAACTTAATTGATCTTGCAGACCTCGTTATAAGAGACATTTCTGAAAGATACAAAGTGCCGTTTCGCAGCAGCGCAAAAAACCTTGTGAACTGCAAGCGCAGCCAGAAGTGCGGAATTTACATACCTGAGGGTGTCGACGAAATTCTTTTTGATGAACGCACGGATGACAATACCCGTATGGAGTATCTCATGAAAGTTGCAAGAGCTGTAAGCAGGCATGTTTACAATTCAGCATACTCTGAAATTCACGGCGGCGTTCCGGATGAGCATGTCAGCGAGATGATCAGCGTGATGGACAGGTTCTTCTTTTTGAGGAATGCATGCTCAGGCAAATACGGCGGAGATTCAGGGCGAAATGTCCGCAAACCAATCGGATTCATAAAAAATCATGTCAAAAAATCATTAAAAAGCGACCTTGAAAATCAGGTCTGCCCTCTTGCAGAAGCTTATGTGTATTACACAGTGCATCTTGACGGGCCCGAACAGCAGAAAGAGCTGCACATATTCTACACTGAAACTAATGAAAAACAGATGAGAAGAGTTCAAAAGATTATGAAAACTTACTGCTGAATTAATGCTTAGCTCTTTATCCTCCAGCACTAGTGTGCCTTCTCATACCCCACCAGAAGGCGATGTATCCCATAAAGAAGAATCCAAAAGAGACTAGCGTTGCTATTGCGAGATCCTTAGCGCTTAGAAACCCGAGCAAAGCCGAAGCGGGGTAAAAAGCCACAAGCCCTACAGGGAATACAAAAGTCAAAAAAAACTTCACGGGGCCGCGATATATTGTCAGGGGGTACTTGCTGAACTCAAACAGCACTCCAAAAACATGCATTACCGCGTCTGTTTTTATGAACTTAAAGGCAAGGCCCAGTACCAGCCATATTTCCCCTATAGTGAACATGATGCCCAGTACCATCACCCACAAGTATGTGAGCAGTCCCGTTATGTTTACCATCAGATCAAGCTTCAGGGCGGCATAGAAAATAAGTATCAGACCCATACCTACCCTTCCCAGGCCGTCATAATCCCAGCCGTGCATCAGGACAAAAACATGCGGCTTTATCGGCCGGATCATGTACTTGTCAAAATCCCCCCTCTGTATCGCACGAACAATTCGCCATATTGCGGCAATGAACACGGTTGATGATATGCCCACCCACAATGCAAACGAGCCGTAGAGCAGTATGAACTGGTGAAAGCTCCAGCCTGGAAATCCAAGTGTATTAGTGTAAAGCACAATGCCAAGAATCGGCCCTGCCATCGTAAAAAGCACTGAAGATATTATATTGCATATGAACTGGCTGGGATATGCAAGATCATGGTAAAGCTGCATTTTTATCAGGTGCGCCCAAACATCCAGGTTCCTTTTTATGCTCATATACCCACCCCTGTGAATCTTGCTCTTGCTTTTTTAAACAAGAAATGATATGCCGCGCCCATAATAGCTATCCATGCTATCTGAAGCACAAAAATTTTCAAAGTTTCCTGAACTGTATAAAATCCGAGAAAAATCATTGGCGTTACAAACCCCATATAAGGAAAAGGAGTCATCATCAGAACAGACATAACTCCTGAAGAGAAAAGAGTTAAGGGAAACATCCCTCCGGACATCAGCCAGCTCAAACCGTCTTTTATGCCGCGGGTCCCAAAATAACCCTTTGTCCAGAAAGAGCTCAGACCGAAAAGAATTGAGTACATGAAATTCAGCGTCAGGCCGAGTATTCCTGAAATAACTGCAAGCCCGGCAAATGTTGCAGATTCTATCCTGAACCCAAAAAAGAAATAAGACACCACTGCAACAGGAATCATGTGGAAAATCAGGGCATTTGTCCTGCGACCGAGCTCTGTTGATAAATGCATCATCAGAAAGTTGACTGGCTTTATCATATCAGCGCTGAGGCTTCCGTCCAGTATCGATTCGTTTATCCTGAGGTCTACCCCTACCCAGTTGTCAAGAACTGCCTGCACAACATAGTATGTAACCATCTGAGATATAGTCAGGCCTCCGAGAACAGCTGCGCCTGAATGGGTGTACACCGTTGTCCAGATAAAGTACATTATGGAAATATACAGAGGCTGAAGGATAGTCCAGATAGCATACCCGAACCTGTAAGCAAATGCATTCAAAAAATTAATTTTGTACAGCGCGGTATATTTTCTAATCTCGCTTACAATCTCCAAGCTAACCGCCCTCGTACATTTTTTTGATTATGCTTTCTATCTTCGGCTCTTTTATTGTCAGATCCTCAACAGGAAAGTTTCTCATTAAATAGAAAACAGTCTTTGATACTGAGCCTTTTGTAGAAGGCACTTTTATTGTTGTTCTGTAAGGAGTCCAGCTGACTATCTCAACGCCTTTTCTTTTCGGCTTTTTAGAGGTTTTAGTTTCAAAGACAACTTCAATCTGCTTTGAATCCACATATTTCTCCTTTATCCTGGAAAGAAGTCCGTCATACATTATCACGCCTTTGTCAATTATGACGACTCTTTTACAAAGCTCCTCGATGTCGTCCATGTCGTGCGTTGTTATAATGAAAGTAGTTCCGTACCTCTTGTTAACGAGCTTGATAAATTCTCTTATCTTGTCTTTTGCCACGACATCAAGGCCGATTGTCGGCTCGTCAAGAAAGACAACTTTCGGATTGTGCAAAAGAGAAACCAGGATTTCGCAGCGCATTCGCTCGCCTAAAGAAAGGTTTCTGACAGGCGTCTTGGCTATTCTTTCAATATCCAGCATTTCAATCATGTATTCAAGCCTTTCCTTGAATTCTGCTTCAGGAATTTTGTATATTCTTTTAAGAAGCTGGAATGTGTCTGCCGGCGGAATGTCCCACCAAAGCTGGGATTTCTGGCCGAACACAACTCCTATGTTTTGGACATATTCCTGCCTGTCCTCAAAGGGATCAAAGCCCATGACTGTCAGCTTTCCTGCAGTCTGCCTTAGAATGCCTGTCATCATCTTTATTACAGTTGACTTTCCGGCACCGTTCGGGCCTATGAACCCTATAACCTCGCCGGGCTTTATTGAAAAATTAATTCTGTCAACTGCAAGTTTCTTCTCATACTTTCTGAAAAAAAGGGACTTAAATGCCGAGCTTAATCCTTCCTCGCGCTGGTAAGTCCTGTATATTTTAGTAAGACCTTTCACCTCAACCATGGGTTTCATGAGTACTTCATTCTGTAAAAAATTATAAATGTTTAGGTCGGCGCAATTTCCGGAAATCTTTATATTTGAACAGCGCTTATATATTGTATGGAATGCGAGTCATGCAAGTCAAGGGATATAGTTTATCTTAGAAGCGTTGCAGGAGTTCAGCAAGTCCAGGCATTTTCTTCTGAATCCTTTTCTGTTGTGGATCTCTTTCAATGCTCAAAATGCGGCTTCGTATGCCAGCGCGAGAGAAACTTTTAAAAGACACGGAAGAATAGTTTAAAAAATGCTTATCATACTGCCCATACTGCTTGATTTAATCGCCGGACTGGCAATAATTCTCAAGATAAACTGGATAATTTACCCTGCAGGAGTTCTTGTGCTTCTCAAGGGTATTCTGTCTGTGTGGTCCGGAATAAAGACAGGCTTTTTCTTCGATATAATGGGCTACATCGATTTGTTTGCAGGGGCTTCGCTTTTGTTGATGAAAATGGGGTTTAACTCAAGCTGGTTTTTCATTGCAGGAATTCTTCTGATAGTCAAGGGTATTTTTTCATTTTTAGTTTCCGGGCTCCGCTAAAACAGCCTTGAAAAAACGAGAAATGCGGTGTGCCTGAAATCATGCGTAACAGGTCTCAGGGCATCACATCTGGCCTGCCATATCTCCTCATGAATGTTTGCCACTTTAAACACTTCAAAATTTGTTTTTTCCAGAGCCTTAATAAGCCTGATAATCTGGTTCATGGTCGGCAGGTAACATACAAAATAGCCTCCAGGCTTTAAAGCTTTTTCAGCATTTTTAATTGCGTTCCACGGCTCGGGAAGGTCCAGGAATACCAAGTCCGCATTTTTCTGGGCTATTTTTTCATAAACGTCGCCTTTCTTCAGCGCGACATATTTGGACAGATCCATAGTGCTTAAATTGTCCTTTGCCAGCTTGTAGAATCTTTCGTCGCGCTCATAGCTGTAGACTTTGCCTGAAGGTCTTACTAAGTTTGCAAGATATGAAGTGAACGCCCCGCTGCCGGCTCCGGCCTCGACCACCCTGGATCCCGGGCCGATTCCTGTGTATGCAGAGATTACTCCCGCATCCTTGGGCGTTATAATCTGGGGTCCGCGCTTAAGGTGCTTTAGTCTGTCACGGAAATCCGCATCAAAGACTTTCAGCTTTTTGCCTGTGTGGCTTTTGATTGTCCTGCCGTTTTTTGCCCGGATTATGTCCGAGCGCCTGATTATGCCTAGATAAGTATGCATGTCTTTTTTGTTCTTTTTGGGATCAAAAAATATCTTTCTTCCTGATTCATCAACCATTATTCGCATGGGATTAAAAAGGAAAGATATAAATAAAAAAGTTTGCAAGTTATATTATGGAGATTTGGCATATTCCTATGAGATATAAGCGGCAGCTGAGCGGGGAGTTCATGAAAAAAATTCTCTCAGTGGTCGGTGAAAAAACTCTGGGAATCTTCACTACAGTGCAGTTTCTAAGTCAGCTTGAGCAGCTTAAGCTTTTCATGGAAGAGCACGGCAGGATTCCTTTGGTCGGGGACTCAAATTACAGGGCGCTGGAATCCGGGCAGGTTCTCGGCTGCGACATAACAGGCCCGAAGTCCGTCGAAAAAGAATCGGAAGCCTTTGTTTATCTGGGGTCGGGAATGTTCCACCCCATTGCATTGGCTCTAAAAACCGAAAAAAGGATATACATCGCCAACCCTCTCACCGAAGAAGTCTCATTGATGGACGCAGGCTACAGAACAAACTATCTAAAGCGCCTGGACGACATGAAAAAAAAGTTTTCCATGGCCAAAAAGATAGGGATACTTGTTTCAATTAAACCCGGGCAGATGCAGCTTGACCTGGCCAAAAAGGCGGAAACAAAGCTGAAAGAAAAGGGCAGAAAGGTATACCTTTTTTATTTTGACACGCTGGTTCCTGAAGAGCTTTTGAATTTCAGCGACATAGACGCATGGGTAAACACTGCATGCCCCAGAATTGCAATCGACGACATGGAAAGGTTTGAAAAACCTGTTCTGAACGTCTTGGAGGTTATCTAATGTTCTACTACGGATGGGAAAATAAAAAAACATTCGAACTATACACCACGCTATGCGAGGCGTTTGAAGAAGCCCCAGTGGACTGCAGGGATCTTAAGGATTATCTGAACAACAATTCCAAAAACAAGTGGAGACTTGCGATTGTACGAAGCAACTGCAATAAACTGGTGAGGGCTGGCGTGGCCGAGTTTAAAAATGACATCGTCGAGATATTGGAATGCGGGCTGTCCGAGCAGGACTTGTATACAAGGCTTTTAAGAAGGTCAAATCTTGACAAAGAGTCTGCGTGCAGATTTCAAATCTCCCTTTATCTTGTTTCTTCAGTTCATGAGATTTACAATAATTTCTTGTACGAGCCTGTTAATCTTGATGAGCTTAAGAAACTTAAAGGAATAAACAGTAAAAGCATTGAAAATCTTCTGAAGGACGATATTCTGAAGGAAGACAAAGAGGGAAGATTTTTTCTGGATGAGGAAAAAGTTGAAAAAATCAGGAACAAGCCGATTTACGCATCTCTGTTTGATTCTGAAAAAGATATTCGCAGGCGTATGAAAAATAAATAATTGCAGCACCTTTATGCTGCCTTAAAAGAGCTTAAAAAGAAAAGCCTGCTTGTAATCCTATGGCTAGAAGATTAGGTCAGCATTTTCTGAAAAAGGAAAGCATGTTAAATGAAATAGCAGGCTATCTCGATGCAGGCCCGAAGGATGTTGTTCTGGAAATAGGCTCAGCCTTTGGCAATCTGACTAAATATCTTGCAAAGGCCAAAAAAGTTTATGCTGTAGAGCTTGACAAGAAGCTTTTCAGCCGGCTTGTTCAGAACATGAAAAACAGTCCGAATGTTGAGCCTGTAAATTCAGACATATTAAAATTTGATTTTCCAAAAGACGTGAATAAGATAATTGGGAATATTCCTTATGAGATATCCTCACCCCTAACAGAAAGGATTTTAAAGTTTTTAAACAAGCAGAAAATCAACGGGGTAAAAAAGGTCATGGCTGTGATTATGTATCAAAAAGAATTCGCAGACAGGATGACTGCATTTCCCGGGCTGAAAGACTACTCAAGGCTGTCTATTCTTGCAAGCTATTACTCCAATGTTGAGATGCTTAAGATTGTCGGACGGGGGGAATTCAGGCCATCGCCTAAAGTTGATTCTGCGGTAGTCAGGATAACTCCGCTGGGTGTTGAAGGCAATCAGGGCCTCTTTAAGGTCGCCAAGGCGATGTTCATGCACAAGAACAAAAAAGTTGTCAATTCTCTGATAGACAGCAGGAGCTGTTTAAAAATCCAGGACAAGCAAAAGCTCCGTGAAATCCTGAATCCTTTGCTCAAGGAATTCGACAAAAAAGTCTTTTATCTGGAAATAGAGGAGCTTGAAGAAATAACCGATTTGTTGAAAAAGAAAAAACTTATCTAATCTGCTAAGGCGTTTCCAGTTCAATCTGGATGTGGATCACTTCTTTGATTTCCTTGACAACCTTGTCTTTTATCTCGTCCATAAGCTTCTCTATCTGCATTGTTTTTAAATTTTGGTTCGCATGAATCTCCACATTTGCAATTACATTTCCGAGCCCGACAGTCATTGTTTTGAGGTCCAGAATTTGCTTCACGTTTTTCAGAGAAAGAATTTTTTCTTTTATGCTGTCCTCAATGTAATCCGGTGCTTTTTTGCCTATTAAAAGATCCTTTGTGCTGTTCAGCAGGTATAATGTCAGAATTCCCAGAACTACCGCCACAGCCATGGCTCCGAGCCCGTCAAATGAAAAGTTTCCGGTGACTCCGTACAAAATCAGTGAAACAAGCCCAATAAATGCAGCTGAACATCCGATTAAGTCAAGGACGACTGTTGTCTTGGTTTCAATCAGCGGAGATTTTTTGAACCTCCTAAAAATGCCCCCGGTGCGTCCTTTTTTTGAAGCTATTCTCCTAAGCCCCACTGAAAGCGAATAGCTGTTGGTGAAAACAAAAACAGTCAAAAAAATATATGCAAGATAGATATTTTTGATAGGCTCAGGATTCAGGAATCTCATTAGCCCAAGATAGAAAGTCAGAACTGCAGTAATCATAAGCGTAACAATTCCAGCTACGAATGTCCAGATATAAATTGATCTTCCGTATCCGAAAGGATGCTCAATGTCCAGCGGTTTTTTTGATTTTCTGAGGCCTATGTAAACAAGTATGACTGAAAAAAGATCTGCAGCGCCCTGAAGAGCCTCGGCAACCATGACCATACTCCCCGTTAAAACTGCAACAATAGCGTTTACTACCAGGTCCAGTATGTCCACAAACAGAGAAGTCAAAACTGCTTTTTCTGCAGATATTTTTTTAGTATTCTTCGGACTCATTGCATTTCCCACCTTAAAAATCAGCAGCTAAAAGTATTAAAATATTAGTTTTTTCTTAAGGCTATGGAAAAGATAAGAGAATTGCGCGGTGAAGTGTTCTGCTATGAATCTGAAGATTTGGAAAAAGTCAAAAAGGCGTTTGAGCTTGTTTTTCCAAAAAGCACGACAAAAATTTCATCAACTCAGGGAGTATATGGAACAAAAGTAATTATCTTGCGGGCCAAAGTTCCAAAAAAGCAGCTCAAGGAGGCGGTCCGGAATATCATACAAAAAGTGCAGAAAGACGACATGGCCAAACTGCTAAGAAGCTTAAAGCCCAGGATGGACGAAACAGGCAATCTTTTTTTGAGGTTCAACAAGCAGACCGCCTTTGAAAAAGAAAAACTTGTTCTTGCAGACGAATCAGAAGACACAATACAGGTGGTAATTGCAGTAAAAGCGTACCCTGCAAGTGTTGAGAACTACATAGAATCTGTGAAAAATCTGATATCTAAACCGGATTTAAGCCTTAAATACTCTAAGGAATAGTTTTTAAATTTCAATCTTCTTGCTAAATTGGTGTTAATATGGGTATTTTAGGCAAAAGCAAAACTGTTGTTGAAAGGTATGAGGAGCAGTTCAAAGTGGAGGCCATGCAGAACAAGCACATTTTTTATGATTTATACGCGCGTGTCGGGGACCCTGAGGAGCTGAGAGGGTTTACTTCAGAGCTCCTGCAGGATCTGGACTGGAAAACTACTCTGAATGAGCTTACAAAATTTGAAGAAATGGAACTGGAAGGTATCTTCCGAGGAGGGAGACTAAAGCCCTTCAAAAATATAATCAAGACATACAAATCTCTGAAGAAAGGGCCTAAAGTACCGTGGCTGTGGAAGGCTTTGGCGGGCATCGGCTTTGTTTTTCTGGGTGTGTGGATTTACACAATGATTAACACAAGCGTCCAGTGGACTGCCAATCTTAGAAACTGGCTCATGTGGATAACACCGCTTTGGTTCATCGGATCCATAATAGTTTACGGCATAAAGGAAACAGTGCAGATGGCTATATGGGTCAAAATTGCCGGAGTGTATGATATTGCGTCAGAGGAAGCTGATTTGCGGATAGTGATTGCTGCAGACGCAGAGAAGAAGGACAAGGAAGCGTTCAATCAGCTTGAAAGCGATGTTGCAGAATTTTACAATGTCCTGACCAGAAAATATGTCAGAAAACTAAAAAGAGAAGAAACAAAGCAGGAAATCAAGCAGGAGCTTAAAAAAGATACCCAGGATCCGGACGTTAAGATAGTCAAGGCGCTGAGGGACATTGACAAGCAGATAGCCAATCTTGAGAAATCGTTTGTGGCGGGAAAAATGAAAGAGACCACATATCAGGAAATCAAAGGCGACCTTGAAAAGCGCAAGGACAAGCTTGGAACAATCAGTGATTTGCTGAACATCTGATATTTAATTAGTGGACGCCCAGTCCACTCTTATTCTTGTTGCATGAAAGCGGTAAAATCCCAACTGAACTATCCAACCGCAAAGGTTATATTTGAGTGAATTATTCATAATTACATAGATTTGGACAATTCGGTTGACCTTGAAAAGGCCGGGTAGTATGATAGACCTCTACCAATCTAATCTGTTCAATTCGTGTGAAGCGTCTGGACTTTACCTCGCTGATCTCGAATCTGGTTGGTTATATCTATTGTGCCTCGAAGAGTAAGTTGTAAAAGTGATGAATAGAGTTTTCGGATCATGGCTCTCCTTTTATGGCTCTTTTCACCGAGTCCAGAAATCTATTTTTCTTTTTATAATAAATTTAAACATTTAGCCCGCTGCAAAAAGAGGTTTCCGAAAGATTTAAATACATAATATGATGTATTCTGTCTCTTATACACATCTCCGAGCCCACGAGACCGTACTAGATCTCGTATGCCGTCTTCTGCTTGAAAA
>OMKS01002536.1_pt1 | contig 15200 bp, 15 predicted proteins | sample 1674721 | NCBI WGS metagenome assembly OMKS01 (sample SAMN06264996, study PRJEB25208) | sediment metagenome | isolation source: hot spring sediment | place: USA: California | collected 2014-09-02
CTACACTATCCTCTTCGTCGGCAGCGTCAGATGTGTATAAGAGACAGTTGCAATACTCTTTTTGATTTACGCGGGTCCAACAGTATTTCAGGTTGAAGGACTTAAAGTGTTCGGATTTATGGACGGGTATCCTGCGGGCGAGATTCTGCCAGAAGGCGTGGTTATCAGGGAGGTGAATGGGTTTAAGGTGGATAGTCTCGAGGCATTCAAGAATGTGACGTCCATGATAAGGCCTGGCGATGTCGTGAGCCTGAAAACAGACGGTGGATTGTTTGAGATTAGCGCGGTCGAAAGCCAGGATTCTGACGGGCGCGGTTATCTTGGAGTTTACGTGCACGAGGAGATGAGTTTGCGGTGGGGGGGTCTTAACCAATTCGCCCCAGTTTTTGGAGTGATGCTTCGGCTTTTCTTTTGGATTGCCTTCTTCAACATTAACATCGCGCTCGTGAATCTTCTGCCGATAGTGCCTTTTGACGGCGGACGGATGTTCAAGGAGTTTCTGGGGGTTTTAAGGATTAGTGACGTGAACGTCTTGAGGATTGTTTACGCGAGCGTTATCGCGGGAGTACTGCTTTTGCTCGTCAACATCCTCCCGCTTTTGGGGATGCTGAAAAACCATGTTTTAGGACTATAGTTTTTTTGACATGTAGGCTCCGTCGCGGGCGTAGCCTAATTTCCGGTAGTAGTTTCGGACTCCGATTCCCGATATTACAGTCATCTTGTCTTTGCCGTATTCGTCTTTTGCAATACGCTCTGCTTCCGCCAAAAGTTCTCTCCCGTATCCCCGGTGCTGCCACTCGTATTCCGGCTTTTCGCCTAATTCGAGCATTGGGCCGTAGACGTGTAGTTCCCGCACGAGCGCGGTTGAGCTTGTGATTTCTTTTCTGAATGGTTTTGCGGGTATTCTCAGGCGCAGGAAGCCGATTAGTATGTCTTGTTCAACATCTTCGAATGAGAGGAATACTTCTGTTCCGTCGGAGGCCTCATATGTTTCTTTCAAGAGTTTTATGTTTTCGGCGTCGGGCGTTAATCCTTCCTTCATCTTCTGGCCCACCTCCCGGCATCTGATGCACTTGCAGGATGCTTTTTTCTCCTCCATTTTTTGGTGGACGAGCTGGCCGAGGTTTGAGGATTTGATTCCGGCTTCAACGAGGTTTGATGGTATGTCGCGCATTATCCGCATTGTCCTAACCCATTTCGGCATGATTTTCTTGACTTCGACTATCAAATCGACCGCCTGCCCTGTCGTGAGGGGCTCGAATTCTCCCGCCTTCCAGTATTTGTAGTAATCCGTGCCGTTTAGGATTATGCACGGGTATATCTTGAGCATGTCCGGCTTGAACCGCTCGTCTTCAAAAATCTTTTTGAAGGCTTCCATGTCGAGTTTCGGGTTGTAGCCCATGATTCCCGGCATCATGTGGTATCCTATCTTGAGGGCTGAATCCTTGCATTCTCTTGTCGCATCCACAACATCTTTCACAGTATGGCCCCGGTCGACCATCTCGTAAATCTTGTCGTCGGGGTTTTGCACTCCAATCTCGACGCGGGTTACGCCGAATTCGAGCATGAAGTTTATCTGTTCTTGCCGGCACCAGTCCGGGCGGGGTTCGAATGTTATGCCGACACACCGGTTTTTCGACTCCTCGTTTTCCGCCTGAACGTCTTGACGGTACTTGAATGGTCTGGGGGTCTTGAGATATTTTTTTATGAACTCTTCCTGTCCGACTGTATTTATCTGTTTTTCGTTTTCCCAGAAATCGTTCATCGCCATTAAACAGTTTTTGACAAACCAGTCTTGGTAGTCGAGTGGCTGGGCTGTGAGCGTCCCGCCCATCACAATCAGTTCGACCTTGTCTATCGGGTGTCCAATGTCTTTCAACTGTTTGAGTCTGAATGTGGTCTGAAGGTATGGGTTGAAATCGTATTGGATTGCACGGCGTGTTGCCGGCTCTTTGCCGGTGTAGCTTTGGGGGACGTTGATGTCGGGGCCGCCCGGACAGTATTTGCACCGTCCGTGCGGGCATTTGCTTGGCGCGGTCATCGCGGCCACGACCGCGACGCCTGAGAGGGTTCTTGCCGGCTTTTTCTGGAGGAGGGGGAGAAGCCTTTTGTTTTCTTCGGCTGTTGCTTGGCGCAGGATTTCAGAGTTTTTCGGGAAGGCGGAGAGACCCAGGTCCGCGCAAATATCGCGTTTAGCGTCCTCAAGCTCTTGTCTTGTGGTTATGTCGCCCCCGAGTATTGAGTCTATAAGCTGCCTGTATTTGGCTTTCATGCCCGATTTTATAGGTTTTTTATCGTTTAAAGTGGATTTTATTAGCATGAGCGAAAAGAAGAGCCTAGTTTCAAGGATTTTGGGAAAGTTCAGGAGTCTTGAGAAAAAGTCTAAGAAGAAGTCGTGCGGATGCTGCTGCGGGGATGACAAGGAGTCTGGAGGCTGGTGTTGCGGCTGAAGATTTATTTTTTCAGCCGTTCTTGCGTGCAGATTTCACAGTCTTTTTTCTCGCAGTCGAATTCTCCGTCTTTCGCCCACTTCAGGCCGTATTTTTTCATGTTGTTTATGATTGTGACGGCGTCGGCTCCCTTGTCGGTCAGCGCGTATTCAACGCGGACAGGTGTGGTTTCGGCGATTACCTTCTTGCTGATGAGGTTATGTTCCGCCATTTCTTTCAGTCTTTCCGACAGTACTTTCGGGCTTACTTCCACGAGGAGTTTCCTGAGCTCCATGAAACCGAGCTTTTTCTGGGGGCTATAGTAGATATCCTTGATTATGAGGATGGTCCAGCGTTTGCCCAAAATTTTGAGGGTTTCTTTCACAGGACACAAGATTTCGGGTTTAACCGGTTTTTCATCCAGCATTTTGACGGTAACCTCCAGGATACTGACAACTATAAATAAAATGATAGATATAATGATACTAAGTATATAAAGAATATCGAGGTGATGTGTTATGTGCGAACCAGGATGCGGAAAATGCTGTTAAAACAGGATAAAACCCTATTTTTATTTTTAATTCTTCACTTCAAGACTTTCCCGGTTTCCAGATACCACAGGTATAAGTCTAGTTCCGCCATGTTCAGCCCGATTTTTTTTCCAATAGCTTTTAGAGAATCCTCAATCCCCACGTAATTCCGTCTTGAGATGGTTTTAGGCTTTTTGATTATGCCGTGACCGACGAGTACGTCGACTATGTGGAAGTCTATTATAGCGAAATTTTTGTATCCGATGTTTCGCAGGAAGTGGCTGGACTCTTTCATCCCCAACCCCTTCACGTTCTCGGCAAACCAAATTCTGGCGTCCTGCTCGTCTTCGAATGAGTGGATTGTCTTCTTCAGGTTTTTCGCGTGAACCCGCGCCTCCACAATGTATTTAGCCCGCGTATTCGGATAACGATAGCCGAGCGTCTTCAATTCTTTCGCGAGCTTGCGTTCAGAAAAATCCAAAAATCCGTTTCCCACCGCTTTTTGTATTACAATCGCGTGTTCGGCATTGTAGTTGGCGGTCAGAATGCAAAAACAAAGTTCCTTGAAGATTTCACGAGAAGATTTTTCTCCAACTTTCTCGAACTCTTTGACGCGCCCATCAACAGTCTTCTTCAGGCAGGATTTCTTCAACTGCCTGATTTCAGCCACAAGTTTTTTCGAGCTCATGATTTATCAGTAAAAAGAAAAAGATGTCTGAATTATTTTATCCAGACTTCCAAAGCCCGTGGAGGTTGCAGTACTCGCGTGCGGTGAGTTTTTCAGCCTTGACGCAGAATTCGGCCTCGGCGGGCTTTCCAACCGTCAGAAACTGGATGTATGATTTTCCGTCCGCAATCAATTCTATCCACTCGATGTGGTGTTCTTCCTCCATGGGGTGGGGTATTGAGCCGACTTTGACTTTCACGCCGTTCTCGGTCTTTTCGATGACTGGAACGTGTTTTTCTGTTGCAGCATCCACTGTGTTCTCCTTCAAAAGAATCATTGGCGCGCCACAGCATACGAGTTCCCCCACACTCGCATGCAATACTTCAACGATATTCCCGCACACATTACACTTGTATACCTGTCTTTTTTCAACCATCTTTTTTCACCTTAGAACTTGTTTTTTGAAATGTATTTGAACGCTGAAAGCGCCGCAATGCATCCTTGTCCTGCAGCAACTATAATCTGTTTTTCCGCAACGTCAGTCACATCGCCTGCCGCGAAAAACCCGGGGACGTTCGTCTCGCACCTGGCGTTCACCCGGATTTCCCCGTATTGGTTTAGTTCTACTCCAAGATGCTTGCATTCCACGGGCGCCTTGACTGGAAGGCTTCCGACTTCTATAAAGACTCCCTGAACGTCAAGAGACTTTTCCACGCCATCTACTGAGACCTTGATTTTTTCCACGAACTTTCCGCCGGCAATCTCTTTCGTCTGCGCCCCGTTAATTATCTCAACGTTTTTTGCGGACTGTAATTTTTCTTTCATTATCTCGTCTCCAGCCAAATCGTCGTTGATGTTCAGGATGTAGACTTTCTTGGCGATGTTCATGAGCTGGAGCGCCGAATCCATCGCGGAATTCCCGCCTCCGACTACCGCAACGTCTTTTCCGGCAAAAAGCGGGCCGTCACAGGTTGCGCAGTATGTGACACCCCTGTTTTTGAACTCTACTTCCCCATTAACGCCGAGCTCTTTCGGCTTTCGGCCTGTTGCGAAAACAACTGTTTTAGCCTTGTATGCGCCGGATTTGGCTTCTATCTTGAAGGTGGCACCGTCCTTTTTTATGCAATGGACCTCGTCGTTTTCAGAAAGCTGGATGTCGAGGGACTTGACTTGTTCACGGAACTTGTCGGAGAGTTCGGCTCCTGTTATGAACTGGTAGCCGGTATAGTTTTCAATGTCTGAACTCCACGCGGCCTGACCCCCGACATCCCGCGTCAAGACGATTGTCTTCAATCGTTTTCTCGTGGAATATATCGCGGCGGTAATGCCGGCAGGGCCTCCCCCGACTATTACGACATCATGCATTCTCCAAAGCCTTCTTGATTGAATCAGGGTCGAATCCGACAATCATTTTTCCGTTTATCTCGGTCTGCGGGACTCCCATCTGGCCGGACTTTTCAATCATTTGTCTTGCCGCATTCTGGTCGGCTCCGACATTCACGTCCTCAAATTTTATGCCGTTTTCGCTCATCCAGTCCTTAAGCTTCTTGCACCAGGGACATGTCGGCGTACTGTAGACTTTAACTTCAGCCATTTTTCATCCTCCGTATCGTCGGTTTAAACATACGTTCGGAAATATTTAAAACCGCCGGTAACCACCATGATACCCTGATGGTGTTACCAGGAGAGTATCGACTTCTTGTCTTCGAGGTAGAGTACTTCACGCTTTCCGAATCCTTTTTCAAAATCGAGGAAGTAGATTGTTTCCGGGATGACTTCAACGAAGACGTGGTGTTCGAGGATTCCCCCGAGCTCGCCGACCTGAGTGAATTTTTCGGCGAAAGCCTTCTGAAGATTTGGAGCGTATTCTTCCTTCACAATCTTGGCTTTGCCGAAAAGCTGGATTCCCTTGATCTTGCTCCACCTGGTATAGTCCTCATCAATTGTGAGAGAAATGTTTGGATTGCTTCTGAGAACATGGATTTTCTGGGACTGCGGGTCTGACTCAAGGTATATGTGGAGTCCGTGGCTTACGTAATACATGGAGTGTGCGCTCGGAATCTTGCCGTCAGTTACGGCGATCGTTGTGACATTGTGCTCCCGAATGTATTTCTCAATCTTCTTCTTCAGCGCCTCGTCCTCCATAATCAAACACCCGGATTAAACTCCTTCACCCGCCCTCGAAAAAATGCTGTTCCTCTTTTCCAAAAAACCCTACCGGGTCCCTTAGGTAATCCAAGTCTTTTGAGAGTAGTGTAAAGTGTGCTGACTCCTGGTCCATGAGGAACATGAAGAATTTCTTGGTCTGCTCGTCCTGCGCCTCATTGTATCTTTGCTCGTAGAAGTCGTAGCTCTTCTTCTCCAGCTCCATGAGGGTCTCATATGCCTTGACGTCGTCTTCCACTATGTCAACATCACCACGGAACTCGTTGACTGTGGTTGTGAAGAATTTCTGGACTTCATCGAGCTTTGCGCCATGCAATTCAACTTCCGGATTCTCTTTCTGCATGAACTCCTCGATTTCATGTATGTGGTTGACCTCCTCATTTGCCAGGAATTCGAACGTCTTTTTCACGTGCGGATTTTTCGTGCCGGCCGCAGTCTGCAGGTAAATCCTCCTCCCCTTCTTCTCGAAATCAAGCGCCTCCCTGAGCGCGTCCTTCAAATCCATTCTGAAAGCACCTTATTTTATTAGTCCAATACTCTTGTGTTTTTCAAGTATTTTATCGGAAAGAGCACATAACGCGCTGCAGTCATCTTCGTTTGGACTGCCCCTAACGACTGTAGAAGGCAATACTTCCGCGTTAAGGTTCGTCAGCATTGCAGAAAGCTTCTCTACAGCCTGTCCAGCCCACCCGTATGAGGCTATTATGGTTGCGAACCTGGCTTTCGGCCTAAGAAGGTTGGCGACGTAGGTGGCGTAGACCATCTGGGGGTGGGGGCCCACAAGGACTGTTGGTGTTGCAAGAACTATTGTTGCCGCGTCTACAAGCTCCATCGCAAGCTCTCCGATGTCGTCTTGGGTTATTCTGAAGGATTTGACTTCGATTCCGCGGTCCGCCAATTCTTTTGAAAGGTGTTCCACAATTTTCTGGGTGCTCCCGTGCATTGAGACATACGCTATCACGACTTTGTTCTCAACTTCATCTGACACCCATTTTTGGTATGCGCCAATTATGTCTTGGGGATTTTTGTAGATGGGTCCGTGGCTTGGGGCGATAAGGTCGAACTCAATACTCTTAATCTTTTCCAAGTGGCCTTTAATCATCGCGCGGAACGGCATCATTATTTCGGCGTAATATCTTTTAGCGGATTTTTCGACTTTGGAGAAGTCTTTCACAAATAATTCGTCTTGTGAAAGATGAGAGCCGAACAGGTCGCAGGGGAAGAGAGTCTTGTCTTCCATAAGATATGTCAGCATGGTTTCCGGCCAATGAACCCAGGGCGCGTGGATGAACTTCAAAGTCTTGCCTCCAAGAGATATTTCCTCGCCGTCGGCTACCGCCCTGAACTGGTCTGGTTTGACTGGCAACAGTTCGCAGAGAAATTCCGCGCATTTCTCGGTAGCCAAAATCTTGGCAGTAGGATATTTTTCAAGTATTTCCGGGAGCGTTCCGGAATGGTCTTGTTCGGCATGGTTTGCTACGACATAGTCTATATTTTCGACTCCGAGAGATTCGAGTTTGGAGAGAAGCTCGTCCTTTTTCTCAGGATCAACCGTGTCAATCAAGACAGTCTTATCGCTCCCGCGTATGAGGTAGGAGTTGTAGGTCGTCCCGTCAGGCAGGGGTATCAGCTCGTCGAAGAGTACTCTTTCGGGGTGCTTGTTGCCGACGTAAAAAACCCCCAGAGTAATTTCGTGTAAAGTCATGTCAGAAAAATTAAAATGAAGGTTAAAAAATGTGTTTTGATACTTTAAGGATTGTGTTTTAAGTATTTTCGACTATGACCTGCTCTTTTTTGAAACGATGGTGGATTCTTGCCTTCTTCCTCGTCATCCTCATTGGAAACTCCCTTATGATAGTCAAATATCATTCCGAGCCGGCTTCGAGGCATTATTTCTTCGGGCTTGAAGGATTGCTGGACTGCAAAAGCGTTTCTACAGTATTTATGGCGATAGCGTATTTGACTGCCCTGACTGTTTTCTCAAGCTTTCTTTTTGGCGGTAAAATACGCGCGCTTCTTGGAAGGAATGGTGATAAAAAAAGGCTTGACTTGAGTTTAGCCGTCATAGCTGTGCTTGTCGTATTATCCGCCACCAGCTATTTCTATGTCACACGCTCGGCATGCAACTATAATTATGTGAAAGAGTGGGACACATACCACTATATCCTTGGAGCGAAATATTTTAATGAATTGGGTTATGTAAGGCTCTACGAGTGCACGGTTTTGGCGAATGAGGAGTTGAGTGGGCCAATACGTTCAAATCCGCAGGTCCGCGATCTTTCAACATACCGTTATGTCAGCTACAATTTTATTACAGAAAACTCCGTGTGCAAGGATTATTTCAGTGAAAACAGGTGGAGTGAGTTCAAGAATGACGTGAATGTTTTTTTCAGGATAAAACGCTCCATGTGGCCTGGGGTATTGCAAGACCACGGATATCACGGCACTCCAGTCCACACTCTTTTCGCCAAAAAACTTGCAAACAGTTTTGAATTGAGCTATGAAAACATGCTTTACGCAAGCCTTTTGGACATTGCACTGCTTTTCATAATGTTTTATTTCGTTTCGAAATCATTCGGCTGGAAGACCGGTTTTTTGTTTACAATACTTTTCTGCCTGAATTATCCAAGCCGTTTCCTGCATATCGGAGGCTCTTTCCTAAGATACTTTTGGATGTCGGCGCTTGTAGTCGGACTGTGCATGCTGAACGAGCGTAGATTCCGAGTTTCTGGTGTGCTTTTGTCTTTGTCTTCCATGCTCTTGGTTTTCCCCGTAGTCTTTACGCTCGGCCTTGGTGTTAAAGGTATTTTCGGATTCCTGAAGACTCGAACTATTCCAGCCTCATACAGGGTTTTTTTCAGTTACTTCACGCTAACATGCGTAATTCTTGCGGTAGTAAGCTCGCTTGCCGGACACGGCTTCTCAGACTGGCTTGAGTTCAAGGACCAGATGGATTTAAACGCCTATAGGCTATCACACCACCGTATCGGCTTCAAGTATGTTTTCATGCCTAACGACACTGTAAGCCAGAGCGTGAAGCTCGCCAGTTTCGAGGAAAAACAGTTTGCATACTACAGTAGTCTTGCGCTGATTCTTGTTTTGGCGGTTTTGATTTCAACCCGTGTCGACGATGTTGACGCGAGCATCCTCCTGGGTTTGACTGTCTTTTTCACTTATTTCGTGACCGTCAGGTATTATTACATGGTTTTGGCGCTACTCATTATTTTGTGGAGGAAGAAGCTTGATGGGCGTGGGGGCGTTTGTTTTACGATACTTCTTTTTTTGATGATGGGATTCATGTTTCACACGGACAAAATGTTGTTCCAGGACATGATATTCCCGCATAATTCAAGCGCGGAAAACCAAGGTTTCATTTACAATACTGTAGCAACATATTTGATTTCAATGTATCTTATGCTGGCTATAGCATACCTGGTTTTTGATGTGGGATTATTGAATAGGAAAATTTTTCTGGAAAAAATCAGTTTTTAATTTAAAATTAAAATAAAAAAAATCGGGTTTGTGCGAGTTAGTATGTCTCGCACTTTATCTGGAAGTAGGCTGGCGGGTGTTGGCAGGACGGGCATTCTTCCGGGGGTTCCGATCCTTCGTGTGTGTATCCGCATTTCCTGCACATCCAGACGACGGGTTTGCCCTTTTTTAGGACGCTTCCTCCTTCCACTTCTGCCAGAAGCTTCTTATAGCGTCCTTCATGGTGTTCTTCGGCTTTCGCAATCGCTTTTAGGCGTTTCGCAATGTCTGGTAAGCCTTCTTTTTCGGCGGTATCCGCGAACTCGGGATACATTGAAGTGTGCTCGTGGTTTTCACCGGCGACCGCGTCCTTCAGGTTTTCCACGGTTGTTCCAAGTGTTGTCGGCGCTTCAGCTTCGACGACTATCGGATTGTATTCGCCATCACCCGCCTTCTTCTTCAAGTCGTTGATGAGGCGGAACAGCCATTTACCGTGCTCCCGCTCTTGCTCTGCAGTCTGCAGGAATATTTCGGAAATCTGTTCGAAACCTTCCTTGCTCGCGATTTTCGCGTAAATCGTGTACCTGTTTCTCGCCTGGCTCTCTCCTATGAAAGCCTTAGTCAAATTCCTGATAGTCTCCTCCATTCTAACACCCGTGTTTTTACTACATACAATAAAGTAATAGTGATTTTAAAAGACGACGGTAACCAGCCGGAAAGTAGTATCAGAGAAATATTTTGAAGGAGAATGAGATTGAGTGGTTGACAGCGTCCCGGGTTTCCCACATATTATGCAGTACCGGCCGGATCGCTGGAGGACTTTACTTCCGTGTTCGGGATGGGAACGGGTGTTGCCCCTCCGCTTTGACCGTCAACCAGCCAATATATATGCAGTTATCCTATAAAAAGACATGGTTGTTCCAGGCTCGCATCCCAGGAAGTGGTCTCTTGATGTTAGGGAGAGGCTTGTTGAAGGTTTTAGAAATGGTCTTGTCGCGGATGCGGGTTTGATTGCGCACGGGAGGGGTGAGGCGTTCGACTACTTGCTTGGTGAGAGGACGCGCGAGCCTGCTTTTGTGGCGATTAGGGCTGGCGTCGCCGCCCTTTTGCTGGCTGAAAATCCGGTCATATCGGTTAATGGTAATGTTGCCGCATTGTGTCCGGCTTATGTCGTCGGACTGTCTGAATCTTTGGATGCCGGCATTGAAGTCAACCTGTTCTATCATTCGCAGGAGCGTGTTGAAAAGATTATCCGCGTCTTGGATGAGGCTGGCGCCAGAAAAGTTTATGGGGTAAATCGTTCCCACAGGCTTGAGGGTTTGGAGTCTGAGAGGGGTTTTGTGGATGAGGCTTTGTGGAAGGCTGACGCGGTACTTGTAATGCTTGAAGACGGCGACAGGACGGAGCGTCTGGTTGAGGCGGGCAAGAAGGTTGTCTGCATTGACTTGAACCCTCTTTCAAGGAGCGCTGTGAAGGCGGACATAACAGTGGTTGATAATGTTGTAAGGTGTCTGCCTTTGATGATTGAGGTTTCGCTTGAGATGAAGGATTATTCAAAAAAAGAGTTGCAGGATGTTGCCGGCTCTTTCAGCCAGGAGAATAATCTTTCCATAATGGAAAAACTAATCCGAGATTTCAAGCGTACTGGTTGAGCGCTTCTTCTTCCTTGAAGTGGAGGTCGCCGGGCATTATGAGAACGTGGGGGGGGCTTGCGAAGTCTGTTTTTAAGAGTTTTTGTATTTCCCCGAATTTTATTATTTCATCCGGCGCTCCAAGCCTTGCGCAGGCGGCCATTAAAGTGTCGTTTCTGAATAAGCCTAATCCTATTTCGTTTTCAAGCTCAAGCAGTACTTCAAGCCCCTGGTTGGCGCTCATGTAGCGTTGCTCATCGGATTTTACGTCCAAGAGTATTAGGGTGTGGAGTCCTGAATCCCGGTTTTGTTTTACAGCATGGTATGGGGATGTCGGGAGTTTTGCTTCGGTTTTGAACGGGAGTGTGGTGGCCTTCCCGAACTTGTAGAGTTGCAGTCCGGTCTTGGCTATTGCGGTGAATATGCTTGAAGCGTGTATCACTTGTGTTTGGACGCCTGCGTTTTTGGCTTCGAGTATTAGTTCAATGTGTGTTGTGGCGGCCAGCGGGTCGCCTGGAACTAGGACGAGTATGTCTTGTGTTTTCGCCTCCAGCATCAGTTTTTTCGAATCTTCCTCCAGGAATCTTCTCCCTACTTCCTCTACTTTTTCGCCGAGTATTTCTCGTATTTCGTTGATTGTGGAGTGGTAGAGGTTTGTGTGGGTTTCATAGTATATTTTGTCTGCTTTTCCGGCGGCGGCTATTGTTTTCCTCGGGATGTCGCCGACGTCGTATAGTCCGAGTCCTGAAATAGTTAGCATTTTTAGAAGTAGGAGGGTTTTTTGATTATAAAATAAAAAAAAAGAAAGAAAAAAAGGGTTTTTAGGCCCTTTAGTGGATGTTGTTGTAGAGCCAGGCTATAAGCTGGTTTCCAGCATCTACCGTGTCGGCTGGACCTACACCGGCCACGACTATCGTGTTGCCGATTTTCTTAACGACATAGTTTCCTCCGCCAAGGTCGGCTTCGGTTACTTGTGCCATGCCGTTTACTGCCGGTCCTCCGACAATAATCAGGTTTTTGCTGGTGTTTGCCTGCGTCTCTGAGACGACTAGACCGCCGGTTATTTTGTTGACGGTGATTTTCGCAACTTTTTCTGTCGTTACGTCAACACCGAACTCTTTAACCAGGTAGGTGCAGCATCCGAGCGTCTTTTCTGTTCCCTCATCCGCCTTGGTGATGATTGCGTCCATGGTGGTTGTTTCCTCGAGGGTTCCGAGGAACGCGGTCGGGTAGACGATGCTCTTTGGGTGGCAGAGTTCGATTGCTGTTATCTCGTTGTCGCCACTCCAGCTTGCTGTTACTTTGTCTCCTCCTTCTGGAGTCCAGAGTATGCTGTCGTCGTCTTTAGTCAGTGTTGCTGCCGGGCTTACTCCCCATTCATGGTCGTCTACGGCAACTCTCATCTCGTGGCTTGACTTGACGGAGTCGTTGTAGTCGCGGTCGTAGAAGTCTATGACTATCCTTTCCAGTTGCTGGTTTGTGAACTGGATTAGGATGTCGTCGTAGTCGCTGTCGCCGTTGATGTCCACGCCCATGCCTGCGTTGGATACCGTGTATCCTGCAAGGTATCCTGCGTCGATTATGGCGGACTCGTTCAACACTTGTAAGGATAGTGCTGCGTCGTTAACGTCGAAGTTTCTGAAGACTCCTATTTGCGCTGGCAGTAGGCCGATTAGGGTTCCGTTTGCGTTTGCAACAGTGTCTGCACAAGCTCCAGGGTCTGTGTTCGGTAGGAACACTATTTCGTCTGTAAACACTGCCATTACAACGTTGCTGTTCAATTCCGTGCAGTAGACGTCTGTGTCGTCTGCATCAGCCTTGTAGCGGTAGCGTAAGCTGACTTCTTCCTCTCTGCTCCATGCCTCGGTAAAGCTTCGCTCGAAGAGTGCTGGAGTCTCGTCGCCTGGAGTTCCTGCGATACCATAGACGGCGATTGCTTCTTTTCCGCCGTTTATCATATCCTTCAAGGTAACCCTAGCCTGGTCGGCCGGAATGCTTGTGATGTCGTCGCTGTCCTCAAACTTGTCGAACTCGTAGAGTCTTCCGCTGAGGATGAACTGGTCTCCCTCGCCGAACGGCCCCTGGTGCAGCCATACTTTGTTGTAGCTGTGTCCGTCTTCCCCGGTAAAGCTCATTTTTACCTGGTAGTTGTCTACCGCCTGAAGCATTATGTTACCGTTTCCAGCGCCAGAGCACACAACATCCTGGTAGTTGCTGTCTCTCCATCCCATGAACTCAAGCTTGTATGTTGAGGGGAATGCTAGAGATTCTCCTATTCCAAGTGTTATGGACGTGTCGTAGGTTACGGTTATGTTCTTCAAGGTTAGGGCTGTGCCGCCGCCACTGTACTCGGATATGTCAGAGTTTTGGGCTTGAACTTGGCCGTCGGTTATTTCTACCCTCCAGTCAGTGTATTCCTTTCCTCCTAACTCCAAGTCTTTGTTGTCTTTTAATACGACGTTTGTGGTCGTGTCGTAGACAAGCAAGCTTGCGGTTGCGACTGCGTCCGCTTCATTGGCGTATACTCCAGCTATCTCGATGTCGTCTACTATGCCGTTGGCCATCTTGCTGATTTGCGTCTGCACGACGGTTCCGTCTGGCTTTTCAACGTCCAAGAGGAGTCCTGCTACCTGATATTCTGCAGAGTATATCAAATGGTCTATCTTGAACTTGTAGCCCATGTACTGCGCAGTGTATCCTTCGCTGGACACGTCATCGAGGACTCTTCCCTTCGCAAGGTATAGTTCCTTGCTTGTCGCGTCTTTTACATAATACTCTTCGCCGAAGAGGATTATCTTCCCGCGCCACTCGAAGTCGACTTCGTTTCCACCATCGTAGATGGTTTGTAGTGGTATGAAGTCTGTGTCGACAACATATATTACGGAGTCTGACGGTATGTACATCAAGACTTCTTCTGCATCGCGCTTGTTAAGGCCGTCTTCCCACCATTTCACGTTTTCCCAGTCCACTACGATGTATTCCTCCATCTCGTGTTTTGGGTTTTGGAGCTCTCCAAGACAAAGCGTCTGGCAGAACAAGCAGTGTATGTTGTTGTATACTCCGCTCTTTAATATTCCGGCTTCACTTCTCGTCTGCTGGTCGCAAGCTAGGCTGTATTGTATGAAACTGCCCTGCTTGTACTGCTTAGGGTTTGAAGTAACCGGGTCGAAATCCAGCTTTTGCGACTTCGAGTAGAAGTTGCTGTCTACAAGCCAGTTTTCACTGTGGTCTTTGTCCTGCTCGTATTTTCCTACTGCTCCTTGCGCGGTTACTCCAAGGACGACTTGTCCTGAAGCGGATCCTGCTGTGGATGCGGCAACGCTCGTGTAGGCCAAGTTACCTATGACTGCCGCAATGTTTCCGGCTGCCAAGGCGTCTGTAGCCATTCCTTTTTCTCCTACAACAATCTCAACTACTGGGTTGTAGTTGCTGTCGTAGAAGAAATCTCCTGTTAAACCAGTAGTGTCCATTGCCGCGCTTACAGCACCGGATAGTGCCGCACCGAGCATTACTGCTCCTGCTGCAATAGAGCCTACCTGTTTCAAGGTCTTCATTTTGTTCTTTTCACCTCTAGTTTTTTGTGTTTTTGTAGCGTGTTAGCCTGATGCTTGAAAGCTTTGGCTAACCACACACGGACCATGAATTAGATTATTCCACTATTTATAAAACAGGCCGGACAATCAGGGTTAATATAGTCTAATATGTCTTTTTGATTCTTTAATCGTTCCATATTCCTTATTTTCATTTTTTAAGGTACGAGAATGTTTTTTTCAGGAATAAACCCATTCCTGTAGCTTTATCCAGTTTGTACGCCCTTCTTTTGACCTGTAAATTATTTTCCTCCTTTCAAGACTCCTTAATATGTCTGAAAGGGTTGATTTGGGTATTCCAGTGGTTTTATAGATGTAGGCTTGAGTTATCTCCTCTTCAACCGAATCCTTTAACAATTTTACTATCGCCTGCTCGTTTTCGTCAAGCATTTTTATTACAGACTCTTTTATATCGCCTGAAACCGGGCTGTGAGAGTATTTTTGGCCGGCATCACAGTCTTCTGGAATGATTATCCTGCCTGAACCCATACTATATGTTATCGGCTGACGCTTCCTCCTCCACAAGAAGTATGCCGACAAGGAAACCCCTGAAACCAGTATTATGGCGGTTATAAGAAGATTTCTGGTTTCAAAAGACGTCTGCTGTATTGTGGAATTCTCCGGCAAAGTGGTTTGTGAAATGACCTGTCTCTTATACACATCTGACGCTGCCGACGAAGAGGATAGTGTAGATCTCGGTGGTCGCCGTATCATTA
>OMKS01002539.1_pt1 | contig 15192 bp, 9 predicted proteins | sample 1674721 | NCBI WGS metagenome assembly OMKS01 (sample SAMN06264996, study PRJEB25208) | sediment metagenome | isolation source: hot spring sediment | place: USA: California | collected 2014-09-02
TTTTCAAGCAGAAGACGGCATACGAGATCTAGTACGGTCTCGTGGGCTCGGAGATGTGTATAAGAGACAGATAATAGACATTCGGATTTTCTTCATCGAAGATATCCAACACATTGGGAATGACAGTAAACTGATTTTTGTCAAAACGTTTTGTTGCTGTAGGATCGGCGGGGGTAATATTCTGCGCCAGCTCAATATCGCTGATAGATAAATGATCAGCCGTAAATTTCCTTACTTGAAAATCTTTAACCGCAATGCTATCCCGTATTTCAGGTGAGCTAATGCTCTGAGCATAAAGTTGAAAATCATATTTACCAGGACTGAGTAAATAGCGGAGTATATCCACCATCATCTGTTTTTCAGCGCTATCATTTTTTAAGGCTTCGTCGGTGACCATCCAGATATCACGAATCAATTCACGGTGCTGCTGACTAATCGACAGCTCAAATGCGTATTGGTTATCTGGTTTTTCGGAATCAGCAGCGACAATTAATCCATAGCACACTTCCACCAGCGAGGTATCTTGATTGAACCGAAACTGTTTAACGTCCAGCCCGAGACTCAGACCGCCTTGAGCATGGAGCTCAGCACTATTTAACGTGACCAACATAGCCACGCTATATAATATTATCAGATTTTTTTTCATCATTGACTTTCTATTAAAATTAAAATCGGTTAATGATTTCTGACTTAAAATAGGAAAAGGATTGATGCGATTATCCGCATCAATCCTTTTCGAAACATCAAAACAAAACCGTTTCAACGGTTAAAACATGACAGAAAAAGTTACCCATTGATTAGCTTCAAACCACTTGGTATCCCGATAAGCATAATCGATGAGAATTTTAGAATTTCCGCCTAATGAATATTTAATTCCAGCGCCGGCTGTAAAACCGAAAATATTATCATCGGCTGTACCCTCGGGCGCTTGCCCATAACCACCACGGATAAAAAACATGTCGTTAAAGCCATATTCCACGCCGCCCATTACTTCATCCATACCATAGTTCTGGTTTTTGTAATTGGCAGCAAAGGTAACGATGTTTTGATCGTTCACGCGGTAATCATAAGCGATACCGATTTCAAAAGTACTGGGTAATTCAAATGATTGGGGTTCAAAACGCAGATCAACCGGTTCGGCACCGGAGATGGTGTATGGAATATCAACAGTTTTCTGCAAATCTTCACCGCGATATTTCATCATACCGCCAAAATTATTCAATGTCAACCCCATCCTGATGCCGACGCCGGAGACATATTGAACACCAACATCAAACGCAAAACCGGTGGCGCTCATGCGCATGAAACTTTCGGAAATAACTTTCGCATTGACGCCGAAAAATATACGGTCGGTCATCTGACGGGAGAAGGTAACCCCGATAGTTGAAATATTGGGTTCGATTTCGATACCCGTTCCTTCGGTTTCGAATTCAGTAGTCTGCATAAATTTTCCGAAACTATAAATTTTGGCGCTCAAGCCAAAAGACCCCAGCCGGCCAAATTTAGAAGAAATTGCAAAGTAATTGACCTGGGTATCGGCAATCCATTGCAGATTACAAAAAGTTGCTTCCGCTGTCGCTTCCGATGCATCCAGACCTGCGGGGTTCCAATAGATGGCCTCGTTGCCGCTCACCATAGCGTTGTAAGCGCCGCCGATCGCGATTGCCCGGGAGCCAACAGGAATTAATAATTGCTGTGCACCCGCGCCGCCAACCTTATCTTTGTTTCCTGCAATCAATGCAGTTGTGGTGAAGGCTATGGCCATTATTACAATCATAATGACTATTTTATTTAATCTCATTTTTAAATCTCCATTTTGTTTCTTGATTTAGAGTTATGAGTATGAAGAATGAACATTACAGATTTTTTAATCGCTGCTGCCGGAAAATGATTGCCATCTTAAGAATCTTTTCACCCACATTGGGCACATCGATATGCGCAATGTAAAAACCGCTGGCAATCGGTAAGTTGTTCTCGTTTCTCAAATCCCACCGATGTGTGGTCTCGGTCGGATCATCGTGTTCGATGGTTCTTACCAATTGACCGGCGATGGTGAACATTCTGATGGTACATCTTTCAGGCAGATTAATAAAGGTAACATGCTCTTCATGAAGTTGTGTTTCTTCCAGACTGAATGCCAGATACGGATTCGGAAAAACATTGATAATATTCAACCGTTTTTTGGCATCCTCAACAACTCCACGGGTTTCACCCTGTAAACTGAATGTCCATTCATCTTCTCCACCAACAACTGGTTTGGGAAAAGTATCCGGATCAGGAATAGTCAACTGGACGATATCTCCGGTTCTCCAAACGGTATTGACATCGAAAACAAAGGTCCAGGTTGCCATGGTATCCCCTCCTGCCGGAGTAATGTTATGAATTTGTTCGTCATAAGGGGAAGCGACGACATAGGTGACACATTTTCCTCTCGGCGCCCAGGTCGGAACAAAGGTACCGGAATCAATCTCGGTGATCTTCTGGGCATTATCGGTGAAGGCGCAGTTTAACTGAATATTTCTGGTAACATCCCAAAGCTCAAACGGGACCTGAAGCAGAAACGGATCACGGGAGCCAGGATTGGGATTTTCCGGATGTTTTGTCATGAAATTTGCCGGATCGCCGAAACCGAATATCAGGGTGGCTTTGCTACCTCCGGATACGACCTTCATGGTTGATGAATCCATCACACCGGTAAATCGAATCTGAATGTGATTGTTAACCAGTTCAGGGCTTTTGGTCCCGGTTCGGTACTGACCGTCTTTTGCAAAATCGGTTAACCTTGCCTTTTGCCGGTAAGGACTGGTCAAACCTTCCAGCACTTGCTCATTACCCGCGATCAATTGCGGTTCCCAGCTAACCAACTGATCCCATTTGAAGTTAAAATCAACCCCAATAAAGAAATCCAGACTGTCAAGATTGCGATATTCGATATTGGTGTTTATACCATAGTCTGTCCGATTGGTGTATCCGGGCACTTCAACCCCATTTTTCAGTAAGGTCCAGGATTGGTCCTCATTAGCAGTGATCTTGTACTGGGCAGTTTCCACCCGTAGTGGATCAATCAATTTGATCCAGAGATCCCACTTTCTGGGATTGGCTTGTCCCGCGGTATGCGCCACCTGAACTTCAGAATAAACGTCATGGCTGTAAACCGTGCCCGGTCTGGGTTTATGCGGTTTCACCCTTAAAACGCTAAAGCTACTCTCCAGCACATTGGGCAAACTATGTGGATCATAAGCGTAGGCAGTCACCATGACGTAATACTCACGCCCATTTGCAAATTGGAAACCGTTATAATCATGGGTAAACAGATAGCGATATTTCAACCCTTGATTACTTCCAAAAGCTGCGGGCATATCCAGAATCAAACCGGTGTTGGTATCATAAGTGGGCTGCAGAATAACATCGAGGTCATTGATAATATCGAACGTTTCCAACCGTTTCCAGGGACCGGCAGCAGAAGCGCCGATGTATACGTTGTATCCCTCGAATTGATATGATGATTCAAAGTGTTCGGCGTTATCTTCCCATTGCAGCAACACCTTTCGATCAAGTTCAGATATTGCAACCCGCGGCGCAGGCGGAGGACTGGGGACTTCAAAACCCAGATCATAAGCCTGCTGCGCCTCCTGATTATAAAATCTCAACACTTCAATACTGGTAAGCCGGTTTGTTCCCTGACCGATGATACAGCCGAGCACGATCTCCTGAGTATCACCAACCGCCAGCGTAAACGGACCGGAACCAGTTAGCATTCGAATGTCCTGGGGAGGCGCCTCATGCGAAGACAACCAGCCCTCGCCGGTGACCGGATCGCCGGTGTTCAGAAAAGTCGTCTCTTCACCGGTAATCGGATTGACCCAGGGGTCGCCCTCTTTGGTCAGTCCCGCTAAATAATTATAGACCCATTCTGCGCCCTGCGCTGAATATGGAGGATCCCTAAAAATCGCATGACTGTTGTAATATTTATTGAATGACGTCGCATCCAATTTTTTCTTATCCGGAAAAATTCTTCCGTCAGGAAGCTTAACCGTGTCACCCGGCGAATTGATAATCGGTCCCTGAAAAAAGTCCCAGCCCAACGCCGGCGGTCTCGAACCATATTCAGAGTCGATGTCTTTTCCGTTATAACAGTACGACATCCCTCGTTCGAGATCAAAACCGATCATATCATCGTTGGCGTCGCCCAAATCAACGTCTGCCCAGGCGCCGATGTAAGCTTCTTGCAGATCATGCTTTCCTTTGTTGATTACGGTATATTTACTGAAAATAGTGTTTCCCAACGCACCTGACCGGTCAAAACCGAAAACCAGTAAATGTAATTCAATACCGATGGGCAGGGTATTGTAGCAGCCATTATGCAGGTTTTGATCCAGATCATTCATGACAGCATACAACATCTGATCTCCGAACCCAATCCAATTGCCATCTTCATCGGCAACTCTGGGTGCGCCCTGTTTTTCGGCGTAGGTTTGCCAGTCAGCCCAGGTATCGAGCTCCAGCGGATCGACGCCGGGGGGTAGGTCTGCGTCGCCATTGGGAGCATCTTTTTGAACCTTAAAAACGCGGTATTCCGCTTTTGACGGATCATCGGGAGTTCCATCCGGCAAAATATTTCCCGGTTGATACTCGACATTATAATCGGCGCAAGCGGTGCGAATTTCGTCGTTCACCAACCCGGCAATCCAGATACCGGCGGCGTAACAGATCGTCTTGCCGGAACCTTTGGGCCATTCCATGTCCGCATTACCGGAAATCGGGTGGCGAGTAAAGGTACCGTTATTCATCACCGAGCTTCGAATGGTGTTGATGTCAATATATTTAACGGCTCTTCTAGTAAGAGCTTTATTTAACGATGAACCGGAAGTCGTCGCTTCTTCTGCCAATACCGAAGTGGAGATCGAAAGCAACATCAAGCACACGATCAATCCGGGTATGATTTTTTTTAACATCTCTTTTCCTCCTGATCAAGAAAACGAATTATACTTTTTTAGAGTCGATGGATTAGTACTCAATCATTATACCGAACCGCAAAATTCTCGGGGTACTCAGATTGGTTGTTCCACCACCATTCAGAGTTTCTCTGGCGATATATTCACCCTGCTCGCCATTGATTTCCAACCAATCTTTGCCATCCTGGGTTAAGAACCAGCCGTTATCATGGGGATCGCCAGTTTGGTTATAAACACCGGTAACGTTCTTGCGATTGAACACATTATAGATCCAAATGTAAGGTTTAAAATGGAATTGCCCCACTTCAAAAGCCCGGTCGACTTTCAAATCCATCCGATTATACCAGGGCATCACCGACGCATTGAGCGCCTCAATTGGTCTCGGCGCATTTTGTGGGAACAAACCCCGGGGACCTGGTTCAATTTTGGTAAAACGGGAGCCGCTATGCATGGTGTAGTAAACATTGACGCCCAGATTAGCCAACGGCTTTACGCCAAACAGTGTGGGACCGTCATCCTTGGTCAGGCGAAAATCAACGTTAGCATTTGCCACATGATCCTGATTATATTCCAGCGGCATTATAATGGTCGGGAATCTCAGCTGTTGATCCTGCCAGGCAATGTCGAAATGGCTGGTGCTGTTAGAACCAGTCCCCATTGCCTTGGAATAGGTGTAGTCAAATGATCCGCTGATGCGATTGGTCCGGCGTAAGTTCAAGCTGAACTGCATTCCCTTGGTGGTGCCATAATCAATATTTTGCAATTGATAATAGGAAGCATAACCATAACCAGCTTCCGGGAAGAAAATGCGCAACTGGATAAAATCTTTGATATCTTTATAGAACGCGGTAATCCCCAGACTGGCGTTCATACCAATCTGCTGCTTAATTCCAACCTCATATTGAATGGTCTCCATAGGTTTTAAATTCGGATTGGGCATGGTACGGGCGTTGCCGCCCTGCAGAAATCTCGCCGCAGCAGAATGGCCGTCGTACATATCGTTTGCCTGAGGCATTTGTACAAACTTGCCGAATTGCGCATGGAACACAGTCTTCTCGGTTACCGGAAACGACCATCCCACACGCGGACTGATAATGGTGAAGGTGTTGGGATCACCAAGCGATTCGTCATCAATTAAATTGGTTTCATTAATGATTAATCGCGCTGGATCCTTCCAGCTCTTGACTCCGGAGTTAAAATGATCGATGCGAAGACCAGCATTTAAGACCAGGTCTTTCAACTCAATTTTATCCTGAATATAAAACGCTGCCCGAACCGGATGCCGCGGCGCATCCTGGCCATTGGCTTTGGTGATCGCACCCTGATCAGTGGTTACATCATAAATTTGATCTTCACTGATCTCGTTGCCCCAGATGTCATAGCCATAGTTAATGATATTGTTCCTGAAAATATCATAATCGGTCAGATTGTTTTCCGGATCCACTTCCCGGTTATGCAAACCCAACGAGATGGCCGATGTGCTGTAGTGGAATAATCTTCGGACAGTGTAATAGTCGTATTGGAACCCGGCTTTCAATTCATTATAATTGTTGAACTGCCAGGTCAAATCGAATTTGGGACCAAAGTTTTCCTGGGCGTCTTTTCCGTACCTGGTAATAACCTCACCCGGTCGCGACGGATTGAGCAAACCGAAAAGGCTGAAGTTATAACCTCTGCCCCAATCTCTTAACCCCTTATTGTACTCAGGATCGCCGTATTTGGCAATATCATCCCACAAGTCAGGATCGCCATACTCTTGTTTCCAGTAGAAATAGTTTAAGTTAAACGTATAAAACATTCGCGGACTTACCTGATGGGTAAACTTGAGATAAGCACTGGCATTCCATCTTTTGTTGAGGCGCAATTTATCCATATTCCACAGGGCGCTCCAACGGCTGCCGCCTCGATCCTGACCGGTATGGTAAGTACCACCGACTTTGAATCGCAAAGACGGGCTGGGGGTGTAACTCAAGTTGCCATTCAAATCATAGGTGGAGTTAAAATATCCGGGGATCGGACCGGGACCATAATCAGCTTTCATCGGCAACGTATCTCCAAACGATACCAGGAAGGTGTCAAGCTGAATTCCGTGCCAGTTGGTGGCATAACCGCCGTTATAATTGCGCTCCGCCGCTAAGAAGAAGCGCATCTTATTAGGATCTGCAAACGGTACGGGACCACCAGCGGTAAAAGTGTAAGTGTTATAACCCCAGGATTGGGTTCCCAGCGTTTGACCCTCATTATTTTTAAACACTTCATCAGAAATGCCTTCAAGGGTGAAATGATAATCGCTGCCGCCGGATTTGGTCGTGGTCAGCAGAACGCCTGAATTAGCAAATCCGTATTCTGCGTTGAAACCGCCGGCGTGAAAGTTGGCTTCTTCAATGGCATTATTGATAACAGATAAAGCGTTGGTTGTGCCATCTCTGATCAGCGAAGTCATTACACCATCGACATAAGTAACATTCTCCTCGGCTCGACCGCCGCGAACATGTTGTCTATCGTCCACAGTCACCACTGCCGACGACAGGTTCATGACCGTTTCCATTCCTCTCATAGGAATGTTTTTAAGGTCATCCGCCTCGAGGGTTTTTACAGTGTTGGTAACGTTCTTGTTTATGATCGGTCGTTCAGCGACAATGCTGACCGTTTCACCTTCAAGAACCGTACCGGGTAGCTCAAAATTAACTTCAGCAGTTAAATCCTGATGTACGCGGATATTGCTGATATCAACTGTCTTGTAGCCGATGTAAGTTGCGCGAACCGTGTAGGTACCTACTGGAATGTTCAACATAATATAAATACCGTTAATATCGGTCGCAGCTCCCATCATCGTACCGACAAGCATTACGTTAACACCGGGAAGGGGTTCACCAGTGTCCTGATCGACCACCTTTCCGGATATTTTGCCGGTAATGGCGGCAAAAATGACCGTTGGTGCCAACAGCAGTACTGTTAACACAACAAAAATCTTTTTGTTCATGTTTCCTCCGTTATGGTTTCTCGTTTGAAAAATACTTCACAAAATGATGGTCATCGAATATCGATGTTAGTTGATTGGTCTCATCACCTCCTTCGGTTTTAGTGTTATCATCTTTTTCTGTAAAAATGCGCTAATCTTACCACCTCCTCCCTATCGACAATATTGGTTGTAATTTAGTTATGTTGATTATTTTTGCTTATTCAATTGTTGTTAAAATGCAATTTTTATTCCAACAATTCAGACAAACCATTTAACAATAATAATTACCAATATTTATATATTTTTTTTTATTGCTTTTGTCATCAATAATACGCTAATTGTGCAAGCTTTGTCAATATGCCATAGGCAATTATTTGCACAACATATTTTTCATGCGTTATTATTCCTCAGCGATTAAAATGCTGATCGGTTTCAACACATCAATATTGCGACAAATAATCTGTATCGCTGATGAGATCGGAACCGCCAGGATCATTCCGATGGGTCCCCAGACGAATCCCCAAAAAATAAGCGACATAATCACTACCAACGGGCTCATGTTCAAGCTGCGTCCCATGACTGCGGGCTCGATGATATTTCCCCAGCTCACTTGAATTGAAATCAGCAGAATTGCGACCCAAAGCGCCGGAAAAAAACCACCAAACTGAAATATCGCCACCAGAATCGGAAAAATGGTTGCGATCACCGAACCGATGTTTGGAATAAAGTTCATCAAAAAAGTCACCAGTCCCCAAATCCAGGCAAAGTCAACATCAAAAATTTTCAGCACTATGACCGTGCTAATGCCGGTTCCCAGGCTGATCAGCGTTTTGGTAAAAAAGTATTTTTGAATCCCCTCATTGATATTTCCCATTACGAGATAAATTTTTTCCGACCGTTCCCCGGGAAAAGCTTTGGCGATTCTTGAAATCAAATGTTCGCGCCCCAGCAAAATGTAAATGGTGAACAGCAAAGTCAGAAACAGATTTGCCAGAAAACTGATGAACGAACCGACGCTGGACGATAAAATCTCCGGAATGGATAACTTTTGAAGCAGCTCTCCCCAATTAACTTGCGAATAATATTTCAACACATCCTCGTGAGGGATTTTCAGGCTCGTGATGATGCTCAGGTAAAGCTCATTGATTTTTAGCTGGTACTTGGGAAATTCTTGTGTAAAAGTATGAACGTTGGAGTAAATGATCAATCCAAAAAGATAAAAGATGACAAAAGTGATGATCAATACCGCGAAAATAGCTATGAACTTGGGAATTTTTATCCGGCGCATCAAATTGACCAGCGGTTCAAAAATATATGACAAAATAAAAGCGATGAATAGTGGTTTTAAAATGGATTGCAAAAAATGTAACAGAAAGCCTACTGCAATGATAACGATGAAAGCTAATGAGATTTTAACAGCATTGCTCTCTCTGACCGCGGACGCTGATTTTGCTTGTTTGCTCTGTCCCATAAATTTCCGACAGTTTATGAACTCAGCTGACCAAACTTATTCCAGTCTGTCCGAAAACAGCGCCTTAAACTGTCATTGCAAGCCCGCTTCAGCGCGATTGCAATGACAACAACGGGCAATTTAGAGTCGCTTTCGGACGGACCCTGATTATTATTTTAGAACAAAACAGAAATAATATAATAATTTATCCCGTGAATGTCAAGATGAAACTACCATTTCATTAAAAAAATGTTACATTTCTGGTCGATCCCAAAAATTTGCTTGACATTGATGAATTATTAAAATAAATTAGTAACCAACTGAAACTATGCATCGAAATCAGACCAACTTAGAAACTGCGAAAGGTAACGGCATGGAAAATAGAACCACTTCTGCTTATTCCAATACCTACATCTATCTATTAGCCTATCTGGCGCTGGTGTTCATCAGCATTGCAGCGATGGCAAGCTATTTTGCTTACGACTGTATCGGTCCATTAACACCACTTTTAAAACAAGAGCTAGGTTTGTCCTCAACTCAGGTTTACATGCTTTACAGCATCTATTCAATCCCGGTGATTTTGTTTGTGGTGATCGGCGGTGTGTTAGCGGATAAACTTGGCGTCCGAAAAGCTGCGATTCTGTTTACCGCTCTTTTCACATTGGGAACTGTTTTGACAGCCAGTGAAAACTACATCATCATGTTAATCGGGAGGGTTTTTTTCGGAATCGGCGCCGAATCCTATTATGTGGTAATGAATAAAATTTTGGCGAAATGGTTCAAGAATCGCGGGCTGGCAATGGCGTTCGGCATCAATTTGTTCCTGTGCCGAGCCGGAACCTACGCCGCATTTTTTGGGCTTCCCTGGATTGCTGAAAATTTTACACTCAGCTCGGCGCTGTGGATCGTCGCCGCGATTAACATTTTCGGTCTTTTTGTTACATTTCTATATGGCATACTGGATCGTTATGGTGAGAAAAGGAACTTTGTCTCCTTTGTCGAGGAAGTCGATGAACAACCGTTTAAATTGCGTCAGGCGCTAAAACTACCGCTGGCGTTCTGGGTAATTAGCCTGTTATGTATGACCTATTATTCGGCGATTTTCCCGTTTCAGGGCGCGGCGACCGATTTTTTTGTTGAACGCTACACTCTGGATACCGTTGCCGCCGGCAGACTCGCCGGAACCATTATTCTCATCTCAATGTTCACCACCTGGATTTTCGGCGCCATTGTGGACCGGATCGGAAAGCGGGCAACCATGCTTATCATCGGCTCGCTGGCAATGATCCCTTGTCATGTCTCAATGGCTTATACTAACATCAATCCATGGATTCCGATGATCGTACTGGGAATTTCTTTTTCACTGGTTCCGGCTGCACTCTGGCCTGCACTGCCGTTGATGGTCAAAGAAAAACAACTGGGAACCGCTTATGGCGTGATTGCCATGGTGCAAAACATCGGATTATTTATTTTTCCGCTGGCAGTTGGCGCGATTCATGATTCTGTGGGCAGCTACAATCCAGCGATGATTATGTTCGCTGCTTTGGGGGTGTTGGGACTCAGCTTCGCGGTCTGGCTTAAAATCATCGAAGCCAGAGGTGGACATTATCTGGAAAAAGCATGATTTGCATTTAATTGTTGATTGTAGCCAATGACTTTGTCAAAAATGACCAGCTCAATTGAGCTGTAAATTTTCAAAATTATATAAAAGCAGGTAACTTTTATGAAAAACAAAGAATTTCAAAAAATATTAAACTTAAAACATGATCGAATTCACTTGGTCAGTAGCGCCCAAAATGGTAATATTCCTGTCGTCGCAGCTTCCGGAGTTTCGCTTGCCGAAGCCTGGGAAAACGCCATGATCGGGCTGTACGCTTACGGCTGCGAGATTCGCACTCAGTACGACGCCCGCGACCAAAGTGGAAATTTCATCGATCCCCCCAGCAAAGATTGTTCAATAATTATCTCCATCGAGCAACCAGACTCTGAGCCGATGATCCACCTGGGCGGTATCCCCGGTGGATTTGAAGATTTGGAAGAATATGTGCAGGAAGTGCGCGACGGCATCAAGGATCACTGGATCCGGGATCCGCTCGATCCTTGCGATACCCGTTGGCAGTACACCTATCACGGCAGGCTTTTCAATTACGAGGTTCCGCTGAGCTTGTTCGATCAAAAGTTATGTTCACTGTCGCCAGAACAGAAAAAAGTATTTCATAACCATGAGACATCGCATTTCCTGTTGGACCACGATTATGTACAGGTGGTGGACCGTGAAATCGACGGCGAGACTCAAAAATTTGTCCAGATTGATCAAATTCAATACGTCATCGAAAAACTATCACAACAGCCTTACACCCGACAAGCACAGGCGATAACCTGGCAACCTTACATGGACACCGACATCTACGACCCAGCTTGCCTGCAGTCGATGTGGTTCCGAATTCTCAATGACGAAAACAGCGATCCCACGCTAAATATGAACATCCGTTTCCGCAGTCGCGACGCCTACGACGCTTCATTCATGAACTGTTTCGCTTTCATTCATGTGATGGAATACATCGCCGAAGCTGTCGCTGAACGGCTGGCTAAGAAAATTAAAATCGGTCGATATGTGGATGAATCCGACTCGTTCCATATTTACGGCAAGCGCATTGCTGATTTTGAAAATCGTTTTTTAACCAATCTCGCCTCGCGCGATTTTTCCCAGCGCACCTTTTCCCGCCGGGATGCAGAACCGTTTTTTGAAGACCGCAGGAAAAAAATCATTGAAATGTTAGCCCAAAAATAGAACAGTTAATCAAACCAGGAAATCAAATGAATCAAAAACTAACACCATTTATTCTCGCCATACTTTCACTGTCACTCATTGGATTTGTCTGTAAAGAACCTAAAATCCGCTATGATCAAACCAAGGAAGCGCGCGGCATCTGGGTAACGCGCTGGGAATGGGCAAAAGTTGAAATTGTTGATAATCCCGAGGCGCAGCGAGCTCGAATAATCGAAATATTCGATGTAGCAAAACGCGCCAACCTCAATCTGATTTTATTTCAAGTGCGCGGCAACGGCGATGCCTTTTATCAATCCAAGTTCGAACCCTGGTCCGACCTGCTCACCGGAACGCTGGGAAAAAATCCCAACTGGGACCCGCTGGCTTTTGCAGTGGATCAGGCGCATCAACGCGGAATGGAATTGCATGCCTGGGTCAATACTTTTCCGGCATGGAGAGGAACCACCCCTCCTCCACGGACTCTACCGGAACATGTCTATCATGCGCATCCTGAATGGATCGTCTGCGACAGCGCCGGGACACCGATGGCGCTCAGCGGGCATTATGTCAACTTAAGTCCGGGAATTCCCGCAGTCCGTGAATATGTGCACAATGTTTGCCTCGATATGGCGGAAAACTATGACATCGATGGCGTCCATTTTGATTACATTCGTTATCCGGAAAATTCACCCAAACTGGGTTATTCTCAAGATGCGATTAGTCTCAGGCTGTTCAATTCTCCGGAAGGAAATCCACAAAATCTGTCGTGGGCTGATTGGCAGCGGGAGAATATTAATCAGTTCGTACGAAAATTTTATGACAGCGCCACCAGGCTCAAGCCGTGGTTAAAAATATCGGCGGCAGTTATCGGCAAATACGACTACAGCGAATGGAACGGTTTTCACGTGGTTTATCAGGACGGACTACGCTGGATTCGCGATGGCAAGATCGATTTTATCTGCCCGATGATCTACTGGCAAACCGATCATCCCACAGCACCGTTTGGCCCCATAACACAGGATTGGCTCAAAAAGTATCCTCACCAACGTTACATCTTTCCCGGTTTATCCATCAACCAACTGGGCAGCAGTAACTGGCCCCTGGATGAATTGCTCAGGCAAGTGGCAATAGTCCGCGAGGGGGGAAACGGAATGGTATTTTTCAGTTATTCCGGATTGGAAAAGGCAATCAGCCGGCTTCAAACCAATGGCTTTATGTACCAAGCCAATTTACCGTCAATGCCCTGGAAAAAAAATAAACCGCCCATGGATCCACGCCAGCTGGCCGCTCAAATCAATTCAGCTGGCGCTGTAAAATTGAGCTGGAGTCTGCCGGACAGTTCAGTGGAAATTGCAGATGTTCATCGTTATAATATTTTTCGCTCCGAAAAAACGCCGGTCGATATTTTCAAAGCCGAAAATTTAATCCACATAACTGCCGGATTAACAACGGAATTTACTGATAGTTCGCTCTCACACGGCAACATCTATTATTATGTGGTTACTGCGCTGGACCGGGTGAATAACGAGAGTCCGCCGTCAAATGAAGTTCAGGTTTCGCTTCCGCATTTAGCGATCAAATCCGTTACAGACGATTAACAGCGAATTGGCGCCAATTGAACCACAGATTGATATTTACCAATATCATTAAAAGCAAACTGCCGATTCATTTCACACATAACGATTTTTCCATCGGTGCACAAACCGTTCCGATGATTCGGGCTGTTTTAACTCCCCGGTTTTTTAACAATTTTATCAATGTTTCACTTTTTGCTTTCTCAACTGAAATTAACAGCCCGCCTGAAGTCTGCGCGTCAGCCAGGATCATTTTCCAATCATCATTGACAGCTGCGTCAAATTCAACCTGCGGTTCCACAAATTTGAAATTTTTAATAGTGCCGCCGGGTAGAAGCGCCTGCTCCGCGTATTCCAGCGCCTCTTCAAATATCGGTACTTCTTTCCATTCGATAATCAAACTCACACCGCTCGCCTGCGCCAATTGCAAGGCATGACCCAGCAGGCCAAAACCGGTAATGTCAGTACAAGCATTTACGCCGAGTTCGACCATGGTGCGTGCTGCAACATTGTTCAATGTTTTCATGCTCTGATTAATTTTTTCAATCGCTGTATCAGAGGCAGCGTCTGCTTTAAGTGCGGTGGAAATTATACCGGTGCCAATCGGTTTGGTCAAAATTAAAACGTCTCCCGGTTTGGCGCCGCGATTGGTGATAATTTTTTGGGGGTGAACAATGCCGGTTACCGCCAATCCATATTTTGGATCATCATCTTTGATCGTATGTCCGCCCAGTATAACCGCACCCGCCTCTCTGATCTTTTCACTGCCGCCTTTAATAATTTCCGACAAATATGACAGCTCCAATTTTGCGGGAAAACCGATAATATTCAGTGCAGTGATCGGTATCGCACCCATGACATAAACATCGCTGAGTGCGTTTGCAGCTGCGATCTCGCCAAATACAAATGGATCGTCAGCAATAGGCGTCAGCACGTCGACAGTTTGAACCAGAGCGATCTCTTCGCTCAATTGATAAATGCCGGCGTCTCCCAGCGTATCGAATCCAAATAACAGATTAGGATCGTGAAATGATGGTATTTGACGCAGAACCTGCGCCAGGTCTTGCTGACACATTTTAGCCGCTCAGCCGGCAGCCTGCGCCAGTGTGGTCAAACGAATTTTTTCGGGCAAATCATTCTCCGCATTAACTGATATTCAAACAATTTCGGAACTTTCACGAATTAACCGACTCACAGTTCCACAGAAAAAAGAAACGATCCGCCAGCAAGCCGACCGTTTCGTTGGATGTAATTTCTGTTATTATTTTCCCATGATTTCTTCTGCTAAAAATTGCGCATTATTCTTCCTGCTGCTATTGTATTTAAATACGGCACAAAAATTTCTCGATCTTTCTTTGCAATCCCGCTGGTTCACTTCTAAAATTCTATTTCAAATATTGCTTTTGTAATAGTTCAGCACTTTTAACTAATAATGTCATTCCGGCATGTTTTTAGCCGGAATCTCCTGAATATATGTGCAA
>OMKS01002541.1_pt1 | contig 15187 bp, 10 predicted proteins | sample 1674721 | NCBI WGS metagenome assembly OMKS01 (sample SAMN06264996, study PRJEB25208) | sediment metagenome | isolation source: hot spring sediment | place: USA: California | collected 2014-09-02
ATAGCAGGCCGTACAGAAGGATGGGATGTATCCAAGCGAAGCGACGTCGCGTGCGACTTCATCGAGCGTCCGGTGGTCTCCGAGCGAAAACTGAGCCGCTTGAGCGGCCTGCTTCTCCGCCCCTTCAGCCGCATACCCCCCGGGGTTCGTCCTGCTGCCTGCGGATATCTGCGACACTCCAAGCGCAAACGTTTCGCGCCTTATGTTCGGCGTCTCCCGCGTCGACATGATTATGCCGGTATACGGCACCGTGATGCGCAGAATCGCCACTATTTTACGGAAGTCCACGTCCGACACGGGATGCGGAGGATGCGCAGCCAGTTCAGAGCCGCTGGCGGGTTCCAGCCTCGGCACGCTTATGGTGTGCGGGCCGACGCCGAACCGCTCTTCGAGATGGCGGATGTGCTGCATGAGCGCCAGGATTTCATGCCGCCAATCGAAAAGACCGAACAGCACGCCTATGCCCACGTCGTCGATGCCCGCTTTCATGGCCCTGTCCATGGCCGTTATGCGCCAGCCGTAATCCCTTTTCTGACCGCTCCGATGCACGCGTTCGTACGTATCTCTGTGATACGTTTCCTGAAACACCTGGTAGGTGCCGATATGGGCGTCCTTCAAGCGGCGGAAATCATCCACGCTCAACGGCGCGATATTCACGTTCACCCGGCGGATTTCCCCGGGGCTTACCCTTGTCCGGTATATCGTGTCTACAGCCTTCAGGATATACTGGAAGCCTTCTTCAGGGTATGCTTCCCCGGCCACCAGCAGAATGCGCTTGTGCCCCTGCCGGATAAGGGCGCGCACTTCGCTGGCGATTTCGTCCTGCGAAAGGGCGCTCCTTTGCACGCCGGTATTGCGCGCCCTGAAGGCGCAGTACAGGCATTCGTTTGAACACATGTTGGACACGTAGAGCGGGGCGAAAAGAACGAGCCGCCTCCCGTATATCCGCTCCTTTATCCACTTCGCCGTCGAAAACAGTTCGGCAAGGAGTCCAGGGTCGCTTATGCCCATCAGCACGGCGGCCTCTTCCATGTCAAGGCCGTGCAGTTCCTTCGCCTTCGCCAGCACTTCCCCTACCCGCACGGCGTCGCACGCGGCTCTCAGAGCAAGCACTCGCTCGATGGCCGCGTCGTCTACGATAATCTCCGCGGCGGTGTGCCGGTTGCTCATTGCATTCTCCCTTCGCAGCATGCACGTATATTGGTGCAACGGGACGCGTCGCCGCGTCCCGTCCCGACTCTCCGGCCAATGGCGGTGATGCGCTGTTTGAGCGCGGCGTCGTTTTCAGCCGCGCCTCGACCGTCGCGCTCGCGCGATGGATAGATGTCGTACAGCCCCGTGTATTCCGGGGGGGTCAGGCCGGGCATGACGACATTTGCGCCGCATCCCAGCCCTGCTTCAAGGCCGGAGACTTCATCTATTGTGGCCAGAGCGGTCGTGGCAGGGATGTTCGCCCAGGGGCACAGAAGACGGGTCAGGGCTATGACTTTGCACGTCGTCAGCGCGTCATTGGGCACCTGCTCCGCTGCGGCTCCATGCGCCGCTGTTTCCGTACCCAGCGGCGTATCGGGATGCGGGATATATGGCCCTGAGCCTATCATGTCGAGTTCAAGGCGCTGAAAGAGCACAAGGGCATTTGCAAGGTCTTCAAAAGTCTGTCCCGGTATCCCTATCATCACGCCGCTGCCGATTTCATAGCCGAGTTCACGCAGTCTTTTCAGGACGGCAACCCTGTTGTTCCCTTCTCCATGAAGCGGCGGATGTATGCGCCTGAAAAGCTCCGCGTTGGACGTCTCGAACTTCAGCAGGTACCGGTCGGCTCCGGCGGCGCGCCATGCGGCGTACTCCTCGCAGGAGCGTTCCCCCAGGCACAACGTTACGGCCAGCGGCGTTTCGCTTTTTATCCTTGCCGTCAACTCCTCTACCCAATGCGCCTCCAGGCCGGGGTCTTCGCCCGACTGCAGCACGATTGTCCCGTATCCGAACTCTACCGCCTGCCTCGCACACGCCAGTATTTCATCCATCCCCATCCGGTATCGGCGCAGCCCGCCCCTGCCGCTGCGGATGCCGCAATAGGTGCACCGGCGGACGCAATAATTGGATATTTCAACCAGGCCGCGCAGATGGACTTCGTCGCCGACGGAGCGGCTACGTGCGGTGTCCGCCATGCGCCAGAGCTTTTCGAGGCGTCCGGCGTCACTTTCTTTCAGCCAGCCGCTTATTTCGCCTCGTGTAATCACGTCCGCCGCTCCCCCGCGCCTCTCCCCCTATCCGCAGGCGCCTCCCTTTGCCGAACCGCAGGAATGCTGACGACGAATTCCGTGCCTTCGCCGGGAGCGGACTTCACCGCCACGCTCCCCTGGTGCAGTTCGACAAGGCGCTTTACAATGCTCAGTCCCAGCCCTGTGCCCGGCGTATTTGCCGTGTGTTCATTCCGGACGCGGTAAAACTCCTCGAATATCTGCTTCTTCTCCTCATCCGTCATGCCCATCCCGGTGTCCCGTACCGACGCCCTGACGTAGTAACCGTCGTCTTCGACCTTGACGGTTATCCGTCCGGGCGGAGGCGTGTACTTTATGGCGTTGTCGAGCAGGTTTGCGAAGATGCTGTTGAGGGCGTTCCTGTCGGCAATGGCCGCATATCCGCCACCGCGGCCTGCGGCGCTGAAGGTAATCTCAAGGCCGCTCTCCACGGCCTTCGGACGCCACGCCTGCACCGCCTCGCTCATGATTTCCGCCACGTCAACTGACGACCTTCGGATGACGAATTGTCCCACTTCCATGGCCCTGAGTTTCATAAGCTCGGCAACCATCAGCCGGAGCGTCTCGGCGCGTGCGCACGCCTTCTGCAGCGTTTCCCTCGTCTCACGCTCATCCCTGACGGTGCCGTCGAGAACAAGACGAATGTATCCCTCCACCGCAGCGAGCGGGTTCTTTATTTCATGGGCGACCATGGAAACGAACACGGACTTGGCCGTTTCGAGCTTTTTCAGGGCGGTGATGTCCCTGAGCACGGCGACGGCGCCGAGGTTCTCCCCGCCGGGGTCGAGCACTGGGCTGGCATTCGCCATGTACGTCGTCCCATCCAGCGTGATTTCCCGGGCGGTGACCACGGGGCCGACGCCCTTCTCCAGCGCCTCCCCTACAAGGGACTTCAGTTCGCCGCATCCCAGCACTTCATCCATGTCGGTGGGAAGGCTGGCGTTCGCGCAGAACGGCATCGCCCTAACGGCGGCGGCGTTCAGCAGCACGAGTTGGCGGTTTCGGTTCACCACAAGCACGCAGTCGGTCATGCAGTTGATGATGGTAGCACTCTTGGAACGCTCGAAAGCCACTTCGAGAAGCTGCCTCTCCCGTTCCTCCCGCAGCATTCTCGCCTCGATGGACAAAGCGCGCTTTTCAAGGCCGTTGCGCACCGGCAGCAGCAGTTCGTCCGTGGTGAACGGCTTCGGAACGTAACCGTATGCCCCTCGTTTCGTAGCTTCCACGGCGGTTTCGACACGGTAGCCTTCGGCCTCCAGCACCCGGCGGCACCCTTCGGCCATCCCGGGCTCGTCGTCCACCACGAGTATATGCGGCGCTTCATCGCGCATCTGTACGCTCCGCAGGCCAACTCCGCCCAACCGCTATCCCAGCCGTTTCTCAACTTCCTTGAGCAGCCGCTCCCCGGTTATGGGTTTTTCGAGAAATTCGTCCACCGGCAGCCATACCGGGTCCGGCTCGAACTTGAACGGCACCGTCTCGTTCACCCCGGTCACCATGATGATGGGAATGCGCTTGGTGTGCTCCGAGTTCCTCAGTTCACGCGACACGTCGAACCCTTCTCCGAGCCGCGTCATCATGACGTCCAGCACTATGACGTCAGGCTTGGCGCAGTTCACCTTCTCCATGCACTCCTTGCCGTTGTACGCCACGAGGACCTCGTAGCCGCCCTTTTCGAGAGCCTTCTTCCCTATCTCGATGAACGCCCCGTCGTCATCCACCAGCAGCACTTTCTTCTTCTCAGCCATGGTATGTCTCCTTTCTTTCCGCATCCGCCTGGATGCGTTTATCCGCCGCCTCAACAAAATCCACGTTTCTCTCTCCGGCAGGCAGCCGCACCGTGAAAACAGTGCCGCGGCCCACCTCACTGTCCGCCGTAATGTCCCCCGAATGCATCTTCACGATGCCGTAGGCGATGGCCAGTCCCAGCCCCGTCCCTTTTCCCATCTCCTTGGTGGTGAAAAAAGGTGTGAACAGTTTTCTCTGATGCTCTCTGGACATCCCGCACCCGGTGTCGCGCACCTCGACCACCACGTCCCCGTTCCCGGACTGCGCACGCGCGCTTATCGAAACCATCCCCCCTCGCTCCGTCGCGTCGATGCCGTTGTCCACCAGGTTTATCAGCATCTGCTTGACCTGCGCGGCGTCCACCATCATCGGAGGCAGGTCGCCGGGCGCTTCCACCATCAGTTTCACGCCCTTGTCTTCGGCTTTCGGCGCCATCACCTTTCTTACGTCCTCCATGAGCTTCCGGAAATCCACTTCCGCCTTGTGCACGCGCGACTGGCGCGCAAAATCAAGAAGCCCGCGCACGATGTTCCGGCAGCGCGTCGCCTCGCTCACTATGGTCTCAACGTCGGGGCGCTGGGGATTGTCGCTGGCAAGGTGCTTCAGCATCAGGTGGGAATAAAGCAGGATGGTGCCGAGCGGGTTGTTTATTTCGTGGGCGATGCCCGCAGATAATTGCCCCATCGACGCAAGCCGCTCCGTGCGTATCAGCCGCTGCTGCGTGTTCTCCAACGCCTCGTGCGACTGCTTCAGCCGCTCGCACGTATCCCCAAGCTCGTCAACGAGATACGGCAGGCACATCTCGGCCTCCGCAAGCCCCTGGCACACGGCTATAGCTTTCTCGCGGCACGTGTGATACCCGCAGGCGCCGCAGTTCAGGTGGTCATCCGGAGTGAACTTCTTCGTAGCACGCAGCACCTTCTCGATTTCCTCTTCCGACGGCATCGGCAGAACGAGGTTCTGCGGAGTAAAACTGCGGTGCATGTCCATGTCCTTGAACTCCGCAAACGCCTCCGCCTGCTCCCGCTGCGTGGTGAAACGCCCCTGCTGCACCACGTAATTCGCAAGTATCTCCTTGCGCGCGAACACGCTCATCTCGTTCAGCATCTTCGGGCCGTTTATGCATCCTTCACAGTAAAGAACGTCGAAAAGCCGGGCGGTGCTGCGCCCACTGGCCAGTTCATCCAGTGCCGCAAGAACCCGCTCCTTACCCTCCGTAACCACCACGTCGTTCTCAAGTATGTCCGTGCTCAAACCCGAAGTCTTCAACAGGCCCCCGGAAATCGGGAACGAGCGCGCAAGCCGGGACATCGGGCCGTCCGGGCCGCTCTCAGGCATCTTCTCTGGCTCTATCCCCGCTTCCCTGAACATCTTAATCAGTTCCTTGAACGTAAGCGCCTTGTCCACGCACCCGGTGACGCTGGGGTCTAAGATTTCGTTCTTCTTCGCTATGCACGGCCCGATGAAAACGACCCGCACGTCCTTGCCATGCCTATGCCGGACGGCCCTGCCGGTGGCTATCATCGGGGAAACGAGCGGAGCGAGCGCACCGTGCAGTTCCGGCATGTGCTTCTCCACGTAGGCCACCACCGCTGGGCATGGCGTAGTGATGACCCGCGCGCCGGTTCGCTGCGCAGTCTTGAACAGTTCCGCATATGCGCGTCCCACCAGTTCAGCGCCGAACGCCACCTCCCACACCTCACAAAACCCTAATGCCCGCGCCGCCGCTATTATTCTGCCGGGACTTGCAGGGTGGAAGGCCGCAGGAAAAGACGGCGCCAGACAGGCGAAGACACGCTCGCCGGAAGCAAGCATCTCCTGCACAGCGCCGGTGTCGTCTGTTATCTGCTTTGCCTTCTGGGCGCAGACTTTCACGCAATTCCCGCAGCCGATGCACCTTTCCGCAATGACCACCGCCTGTCCGCCTTCTACCTTGATGGCCTTGGCCGGACATTCGCGCACGCACGTGTAGCAGCGCTTGCATTTCTCCGGTATTGTGGACACAAGTCCCATATCGGTATGCCCTTACACCAGGCTCCTCTGGGTGTATTCGGTATGGAGGAACTCATGCGACTGTTCGCCCAGGGGACGGCCGAGGAATTCTTCGTACAACCGCTTTATGTCCGGGTTTTCGTGCGACTTCCGCAGCTTCTTGCCCTCGTCCTCCTGCCAGATTGCTCGTATGCGTGCTTTGCGCACCTCTTCGGTTGTCAATCGCGGCTGTCCCCCGCCGCCTATGCATCCGCCCTGGCACGTCATAATCTCGACGAAGTGATAGTTCCGCCTGCCGTCCCTGACGCTCTCTATCACCCTCCGGGCGTTCGATAAACCGTGTGCCACGGCGACGTTAAGCGCAACTCCTTCCAGGAACGCCCATTCCGGCAGCGTTCCGGTAACCGTCAAAGACGCTTCCTTCACGCCTTCCAGCCCCTCTATGGGCTTCACTCGCAGCCCGTCGAAGGGCAGCGGGCGCCCGGTGACGATTTCATGCACGGTGCGCAGCGCCGCCTCCATCACGCCGCCGGTGTTGGCGAATATGTCCGCCGCCCCCGTCGAAAGCCCCAGCGGCGCGTCCATGACGCCGTCAGGCAGCGACCGGAAATCTATCCCTGCCTCCTTTATCATCCGCCCCAGCTCGCGCGTCGTCAGCACGACATCCACGTCCCGCACCCAACTGTCTTTCATCTCCGGCCTTTGCGCCTCGAACTTCTTGGCCGTGCACGGCATTATGGAAACCACCACTATTCCCCCGGGGTGCCGAGCCGTCTTCTTTGCAAAGTACGTTTTCGCCAGCGCGCCGAACATCTGCTGCGGCGACTTGCACGTCGATATGTTCGGCAGTATGTCAGGATGAAAATATTCGGCGTACTTAATCCAACCCGGCGAACAGCTCGTAAACATCGGCAGCGCCGTTTCCTTGTGCTCCACGAGGGCTTTCTTCAGCCGGGTCAACAGCTCGGTGCCTTCCTCCATGATTGTCAGGTCGGCGGCAAAGTTGGTGTCGAAGACCGCATCGAAGCCCAGTCTTCTCAGTGCAGTCGTCATCTTGCCGGTCACGAGCGTGCCGGGAGGATACCCGAAGCACTCCCCAAGCGCCGCGCGTATCGCCGGCGCCGTCTGCACCACCACGAACTTGTGCGGCTCCTCCAGCGCCTTCCACACCTCGTCCACCTGGTCCTTTTCGCTTATCGCCCCCACCGGGCATACCGCGGCACACTGCCCGCACTGCACGCAGGCCACGCTGTTGAGATTGCCGCAGAAAGCCGGCCCAACTACCGTCTCGTATCCGCGGTTCTGCGGAAAAATCGCGCCGACGTCCTGCATCCCGCTGCACACGGTGACACAGCGGCGGCAGAGTATGCATTTCCCGGTGTCACGAACGAGCGCGGGCGTGCTTGCGTCCTTCATGCCGCGGCTTTTTACCCCGGTGTAACGCACTTCCCTGACCCCCAGTTCGCGGGCAACCGCCTGCAGTTCGCAGTCGTCGTTGCGCTCGCACGTCTGGCACTCCCCATCGTGGTCGGAAAGCAGCAGTTCGACCACCGTCCGCCGTGCATCCCGGACGCGCTGCGTATTGGTGCGTACCACCATCCCGTCAGTGGCCGGGGTGACGCACGAAGCCATCAGGGCCTTCGCACCCTGGACATCCACCACGCACACGCGGCATGCGCCTATGGCCTGAACACCTTCCAGGTAACACAGCGTCGGTATCTTCACTCCGGCCAGCCTGGCCGCCTGTAGCACGGAAGCGCCTTCCGGCGCATCCACCCGGATGCCGTCAATCGTGAGCTTGGGCATGGCTTTCACCTTTCACGGTTGCGTACGTCTGTTCCCTGTAATCGCATCTCAGACAACGTTTCGCCTGTCGTAGCGCCAAGGCTTCATTCCAGGCCAGTTCCACCTCCCTGAAGTTCCTGCGCCTGCTGCTCAGGGGCAGCATTTTCACTTCCGCCCTGCCGCAGGACATCGGGTCTGCGGCGGGGTCAAAGAACGTGTCCACTTCCTTTTCTTTTCTCCAGAACGCCCTGTCGGCCCCGCTCAAGTACCGGTCTATTCCCGCGGCGGCCTTTTCACCGGCGGCCACGGCTTCAACCACCGAAGCCGGCCCGGTAACGGCGTCGCCTCCAGCAAATATCCAGTCAACCGACGTCTGGTTGTTCAACGGGTTGACGGATATGTAACTGTTTTTCAGGGCGAGCCTTACAGTGTCGAGCGCTTCACCGGCATCGAGCGCCTGGCCTACAGCCGCTATCACAAGGTCGGCATCGACGACAATGTCCCCTTCCCCGCTGTCACGCGGCCGTCTGCGCCCGCTGCGGTCAAAGTCCCCCAGCGCCATTTTCCGGCACCGCACACCCGCCGCCCGTCCGTCTTTCACCACAATCTCTTCCGGAGCAAGCAGGAACATGAACCCGACCCCTTCCTTCTCTGCCTCTTCCACCTCCGCCGCGTAGGCGGGCATCTGGTCGCGGGTGCGCCGGTATATCACGTTTACCATGCGTGCACCGAGCCGCAGGGCCGTCCGGGCCGCATCGATAGCCGAATTGCCGCCTCCTATAACCGCCACGCTGCCGCCCTTTTCGGCTTTTCCGTTCACGTTGAAATCACGCAGATACCGCAGGGCATCGACTACTCCGGCTGCATCCTCGCCTGGAATGCCAAGTTTCGCTCCGACGGGGGCGCCTACGCCGAGAAACACCGCCTGGTAACCCTCTTCCCGCAGTTGCGGGAGCGTGAAGTCCCTGTCGAGACGCTTGCCGGTCCTGATTCTCACCCCCATTTTTGCAAGCATGTTTATTTCGCTTTTGAGCGCTTCGCGGGGCAGCCGGTAAGCCGGAATCGCCTGCACGAGCATCCCTCCGGCCTCCTTTTCCGCCTCAAAAACCTCCGGTTTGTACCCCAGCCTTGCCAGGAAATACGCGCACGCCAGCCCGGCGGGACCCGCCCCGATTATCGCCACCTTCCGCCCGGCGTTCTCCTTGTACGCCCGCACTTCCGGCTTCCGCGCCGCCTTTTCCCTGTCCACCATGAAGCGTTTCAACGCCCGTATGCTCACCGGCGCATCGATGGTCACCCGCCGGCACTTGCTCTCGCACGGATGGAAGCACACCCGCGCACACACCGACACAAAGGGGTTTTTCTCACGATGAAGCAGCAGGGCTTCATCGTACCTCTTTTCGCCTATGAGCGACACGAAACCGGGCACGTCCACCCCGGCAGGGCACGCGTTCTGACACGGCGCCCTTACGAGTTCGGGGCAAACGCCCGCAGGGCACCTCTTGTCGCGGATGTGGGCGATATATTCGTCGCGGAAATAGCGGATGGTCGAAAGCACCGGGTTGGGCGCCGTCTGCCCAAGTCCGCAGAGAGCGGTGTCCTTTATGCGGGTGCCGAGTTCGATGAGTTTCTCGATGTCGCCCTCTTCGCCTTTTCCTTCGCAGATGCGCGTCACTATTTCAAGCATCCGCTTCGTGCCCACCCGGCACGGCGGACACTTCCCGCAGGACTCGTCCTGCACGAATTCGAGGAAGAAGCGCGCCACGTCCACCATGCAACTGTCCTCGTCCATCACGACGAGGCCGCCGGACCCCATAATTGCGCCGTACTGGACGAGGGATTCATAGTCCATGGGGACGTTGAGCAGTTCCCTGGGGATGCAGCCGCCGGAAGGGCCGCCTATCTGCGCCGCCTTGAACGTCTTGCCGCCGGAAATGCCGCCTCCGGGGCCGAAAACAAGTTCACCCAGCGGCGTCCCGATGGGCACCTCGACAAGCCCGGTGTTCCTGACGGCGCCGGCAAGAGCGAACGTCTTGGTGCCCTTGCTCTTCTCCGTTCCCACACCACTGAACCACTCCGCTCCCTTCAGGATAATCGCCGGCACGTTGGTGAAGGTCTCGACGTTGTTCAGGCAGCTCGGCATGTTCCACAGGCCGCGGTTGGCCGGGAACGGCGGCCTCGGCCTCGGCTCCCCGCGGTTGCCTTCCACCGACGTCATCAGCGCCGTTTCCTCGCCGCAGACGAACGCCCCGGAGCCGCGGCATACAGTTATGTCGAAATTGAAGCCGGAACCGAGTATGTCTTTGCCAAGCAGCCCGTACTCTCGCGCCTGCGCCAGGGCGCGTTCAAATCTTTCTATGGCCAGCGGGTACTCGGCGCGAATGTACGCGTATCCCTCCGACGCCCCTATGGCGTATCCCCCGATTGTCATGCCTTCTATGACCGAGTGAGGGTCGCCTTCGAGCACGCTGCGGTTCATGAACGCTCCGGGGTCGCCTTCATCCCCGTTGCACAGGATATACTTGCGCTCTCCAGCGGCCCTCCGCGTCAGGCTCCACTTCATGCCCGTCGGGAACCCCGCCCCCCCGCGCCCGCGCAGCCCCGAACGCGTTATCTCCTCTATCACCGCTTCGGGCTTCATCTCCGACAGTGCCCTGGCAAGCCCGAAGTAGCCGTCCACGGCTATGTATTCCTCGATTTTCAGGGGGTCTATAAGCCCGCAGTTGCGCAGCACCACTTTCTTCTGTGCCTTGAAGAATGCGACGTCCTTGATTTCCGCCTTGCCCTTACCGGTTGCCGCATCCTTGTGTATCAAGTCTTCAACCGGCCTGCCTTTCATAAGGTGTTCGCGGACTATCTTCTCGGCGTCTTTCGGTTCAAGCCCCTGGTAAAAAATCCCGCCCGGCTGCACCTGCGCCACCGGACCGAAGGCGCAAGGCCCCAGGCACCCTGTCTCAACCACCCTGACCTTGTCCTGCAGACCGTGATTCTCCAGCGCACGGCGCATCGCGTTGCTGACTTCCTGCGAACCGGACGCAAGACATCCCCCGCCAACGCATATCAGAACCTGCGTCCCGTACGGCGGCTCGACTGGTTTCTCCTCCATTCCGAGGCGGGGAGCCACTTCGCGCATAGCGTTATCACGTATTTTCTGCAGCCCAGCCAGCCCCTTGAGCGTCATCGCCATGGTTTCAACCCTTTCTCTTTTTTCCGCCGCTTTTCCGGCTGTATCCGCCTATCAGCTCGCGAATCTTCACGGGTCTTACGCGCTGGTGGGTGTCGTCATCTATCATGACTACCGGCGCCAATCCGCACGCCCCGAAGCAACGCGCAACTTCCAACGTGAAGTTCCTGTCTTCCGTAGTGTCTCCGACATCCACTTTCAGTTCGCGCTTGAAGGCTTCAAGCACCTGTTTGCCGCCGCGGACGTAACAGGCGGTACCCAGGCATACGCGAATCAGGTGCTTGCCGCGCGGCTTGGTCGAAAAGAAGGAATAAAAGCCCACAACGCCGGCCACTTCACTGTAAGGCTTTTTCAGCGCAAGACTTATGCGTTTCACCGCCTCTTCCGGCAGGTATCCGAAAATAGCCTGCGCCATCTGCAGCACCGGGATAAGGCCTCCGGGCTTGTCCTTGTACTCCCCCAGTACTTCATCCAGTCTCTTGTACAGCACCTCATCCGCCACTTCGCCGCCGCACTTGCAGCATTCCGCCTGCGAGATAGCCATGCGCTGTCCTTTCCCGAATGTCCGGCCCGCGTCGCAAACCACAAAATCTTCAGACACTACGTTGTGTGAGAGCAATATCCGTTCCCGTTCGGACGAGAAAAAAAACAATCACATAAGTCTCGATTTAGTAAGGTGTTACAGGGGAACAACGGAGAAAGTCAAAATCCGGGGGCAGGGGCGGCAAACTCACCCGTTGAACGGCAGAAAAGCAGTGGCTCGTTATAACCCGTTATTAATCAACGAGATGCACGAAATGTGCACAAATCTCCCGCGGGGGATTTAGCGCGGCGTTGATTAACCCTTGAAATCTTCCTTGTCCAGTCCATATTTCCGCATCCGCTCATACAGCGCCCGCCTTGATATGCCCAGCGCCTCGCACGCTGTATTCACCACCCCCTTGTATTGGCGAAGTGCCGTTTCGATGACTCGCCTCTCCGTTTTTTCCATTTCATCGCGCAGGCGTCCCGGCGCTGCAGGCAGCGAAAGCAGTCTGGCAGTGTCGAAATCCACGTCCTTTCTGAACGCCCCTGCGACCCCTCCGCTCGACGTTATTACCATGCGCTCAACGGCGTTCTTCAACTCTCTTACGTTACCGGGCCAGGAATGCCTGAACATTTCGCCAAGTGCGCCGTCGGGCAGTTGGGGAACGGGTATTCCGGTGCGCATGGCCGAGGTTCTCATGAAGTGCGAAACAAGCAGCGGCAGGTCTTCCATGCGTTCGCGCAAAGGGGGCACGTTTATGGAAAGAACGGCGATTCTGTGGTAAAAGTCGTCCCGCATCTCCCCGTGCCGGACGTGCTCCACAAGGTTCACCTTCGACGCCGACAGCAGCCTTACATCGACTTTTCGAGGTTCATCCATGCCTAACGGGGTGATGAGGCCGTCTTCCAGCACGCGTAGGAGCTGCACCTGGGCGCGCAGCGACAGGCATTCCACCTCGTCGAGAAACAGCGTCCCGCCGGATGCGGTTGCGAGTTTCCCGTCCCTTGCCGCGTCCGCTCCCGTGAATGCCCCCTTCACGTGTCCGAACAACTCGCTTTCCATCATCGCTTCCGGGATGGCTCCGGCGTTCAGGGCGATGAAATTTCCGGTGGAGCGGGCGCTGCGGGAATGCACCGCCCTGGCTACCAGCTCCTTGCCGGCTCCGGTCTCGCCGGTTATCAGCACCGGGGCACTGGAACGCGCCGCGGTTTCTATCTGTTCATACACGTCCTGCATCAGGCGGCTTCTGCCTATCATGCTGAAGCGGCCATCGTCTTCGGGGGCGAGGAGCACAAGGCGCCTGCGAAGTTCCTCGCTTTCCCGGCGGAGTGCGGCCTTTTCGACCGCCCTGGCGACACTTGCGAGCAGCACGTCGTCTTCGAACGGTTTTTCGACGAAATCATAGGCGCCGGCCTTGAGACAGCGCACTGCCATCGACACGTCCCCGTGGCCGGTAATCATTATCACCGGGGGCGCAGGTTGCGCCTTGCTGTCTCCGCCAGGAACTCCTCCCCGTCCATTCCCGGCATCTTCACGTCGGAAACTACGGCGTCGGCATCGTGGAGTAGCGGCCAGGCCAGCGCCGCTTCAGCAGACGAAAAACACTCCACCGCGTAGCATCTCAGCCGCAGCATCTGCCCCAGCGACACGCGAGCCGCCTCGTCATCATCGATTACCACGATGGTCTTTTGCCCGTGCTGTTTTTCCGGGTTCATCCGCCGTTCTCCTCCGCCGCGCCTTCTTTCCGTTCAACCGGCAGGCGCACTATGAACACCGCCCCCTCCCCAGGCATCCCCCGCGCCTCTATCGCGCCCTGGTGGTCCTTGATTATGCTCATGGATATGGACAGCCCCAGGCCTGTGCCGTGGCCGGCTTTCTTGGTGCTGAAAAACGGCGCAAACAACCTGCGCGCCACTTCTTCGTCGAAACCGGTGCCGGTATCGGCGATTTCCACCGTTACCGGGCAGTTGTTTCCCGGCTTGCACATCGTCCTTACTTCCAGCCGCCTTACCGTGGATTCTTCCATCGCCTGCCGTGCATTGGTAAGCAGGTTGAGAAAAACCTGTTCAAGGCGTATTCTATCGCCGATTATTTCGGGCAGATTTTCGTCGAGGTTCATCAGCAGCTCGATTTGCGAAAGACGCAGCTGCGGCCTGATGAACTCGATGCTCTCACGCAGCACGCCGTTCAAGTCCAGTCTGGCGAATTGGCGCTCCGTGCGCCGCGTCAACTCCCGCATCTGGTTGATTATCTTGGATGCCCTGTCCACCTGCTCGGCTATGGCCTTCAGGTTGCTCTTTACCTCTTCCAGGCTTCCTGCGGACTTGTCTATCATGTAGAAGGCGTTGCGTGCGAAGTTTCTTATGCCGGTAAGCGGCTGGTTCAGTTCATGGGCGACGGCGGCAGCCATTTCGCCGAGTTCCGCCAGGCGCGTCGAATGTATCAACTGTTCTTCCTGTTTCCGAGCCAGTTCCGCAACCTCGCGCCGCTTATCATCCGCTTCCATGCGGCTCGTGATGTCATACACGTTCACCAGAACCGCCGGCTCCTCCTCAAAAAGCACCACTGAACTGGCTATGTCGCACCATATGGCTTTGCCGTCCCGTCCCAGCAGCCTACACTCGTAATGCAGGTCCGTGAAACCTTCCTGCCTGCGGCGCTCGACGAACCCCATTACTTTAGGTTTGTCCGCGTCGTGCACAAAATCCCAAATGCTGCGGCCCAGCAATTCTTCGGAAGGGCGTTCAAGAATTTCTTCAAGCCGCCGATTTACAAACAGCACATGGTCGCCGCGGTATACGAGAATCCCGGACAGCGACTTGTCGGCGAGCATCCGGTGCTTGCGCTCTGACACCAGCAGGGCGCTGCGGAGCGCCGACGCCCTTTCGCTCAACCATCCGACACACAGTGCCGCCGCCGCAAAAAAAATGATGCGCACGGCATCTTCCCAGGCGCCGTACGAACTTTCTGCGAAAACGCGCAGGAGGAGCGTCTCCGCGGCAAAAATGCCCGCCACCGCCAGACCCCTCCTGCCCCACCACATCGAAGCAAGCACTATGGGGATATAAGCGAAATGCGTGAACGCCACGCGTGTGTGCAGCATCATGTGGAAATACATGCCCAGGGCGAAATAAACGCCGGCAAACACCGCGATGACGGCAATCCTGACGTAGGGATGGCCGGGACGAAGTTCACCGCCGCCTGCTTGCGTTGCAATTTCTGGCGCAGGCGCGTGTTGGTGCGCTTTCGCGGCGGCGTTTGAGGCGGACATGCGTTAATTCCTTCGGGGTGCACTCGTTAGCATATCCCGATACCCCGGCCAAGACGCATCCTCGGTTAACTGTTGGTATTCATCCGGTAACATATTAATATGATAAAGGTTAGGCGGTATATTTCCAATAATCAACATCAAGCGAAGGGGAAAAGATGCGCGACGGAAACCTGTAAGGAACCGTCAGAAGAGATGGAGAAGCTGCTCAGTGCGATACCCCTGCTTCGAGCCTCTTGTACCACAAGCAGTATCCCCCGAGGTCCCACCATAAATATCTTCACCGACGGTGGCAGAAACAGCATCTGGCGCACCGAGTTACAGCAGCGCTACCACTATCGCACGCAGAACCGCCGGCTCGAAGCCTTCCCGCACTGCTATCC
>OMKS01002542.1_pt1 | contig 15184 bp, 11 predicted proteins | sample 1674721 | NCBI WGS metagenome assembly OMKS01 (sample SAMN06264996, study PRJEB25208) | sediment metagenome | isolation source: hot spring sediment | place: USA: California | collected 2014-09-02
GAGTACGTCGCACAAGAAAGCCCGCAGTTTGACGTAGAGATTGGGCAAAAGAACCATTTCCGGATGGAAACTAAGTAACAGATGCGACAGGGGTCTTGGTTATTGGAAATTCAAACATCAAAAAGAAACTATACTTATCAACAGATACCTATTAACAGATAACTATTAACGATTAACAGATAACCAGCAACCGGGCCGGCGGCGTCGCTCTGTGGTAGATGACATTTTCATGGGGCTGTGGTAGAAAAATATGTTGGAACAAAATGCGGGAGGATGAAGCTTTTTTGAATAGATACTTCACGGTATATCTCCAACTGCTTGGAACCGGCTTCTTCTGGGGTGGAACCTTCGTGGCAGGCAGGATCGTCGCCCGGGACGTAGGACCCTATTCCGCTTCCTTCATGCGTTTCGCACTGGCTTCGGTGATGCTCCTGGCCGTCGTCTACAGGATGGAACATCGGCTGCCAAAACCTCGAGCAGCGGACATCCTGCCGTTGATCCTGATGGGTATGACCGGGGTCTTCGCCTATAACGTATGCTTCTTCAAAGGCCTCCAGCTCATAGACGCAGGCAGGGCCGCACTCATAGTCGCAAACAACCCGGTGTTCATTGCGCTTTTCAGCGCCATCCTGTTCAAGGAGCGCCTGACCGTTTTCAGGGTGGCGGGCATCATTCTTTCTGTAACCGGTGCCATGGTCGTAATCTCCAGGGGAAATTTGATCGAAGCCCTGAGCGGAGGCATAGGCGCCGGCGAGTTTTGGATTCTCGGTTGCGTTGCGAGCTGGGTTTCCTATTCGCTTATCGGAAAGACCACGGTCGCCCACATCTCCCCGCTTGTATCGGTCTGCTATTCATCCATCGCCGGGACCGTGATGCTGACTTTGCCGGCCTTCTCTGAAGGGCTTTCGAGTCAGATCGTAAATTTCGGCCTCAGTGAATGGGGAGGCCTTATCTATCTTTCCCTGTTCGGCACGGTGCTGGCGCTGACCTGGTATATAGAAGGCATCAAACGCATAGGCCCCACAAAAGCGAGCATATTCATCAACTTCGTACCTGTAAGTGCTGTGTTTCTATCGTTTCTGATTCTTCATGAACCTCTCACATACTCCCTTCTGGCGGGGCTGGTGCTTGTCAGCTCAGGAGTTTACCTCACCAATGCCCGGCTTCGCCTTCAGGGCTCGGCTGGTTAGGGTTGGTGGCGCCGCTGCGCAGCGGCATTGGTTATTCGTTATTTGTTATCCGGGAAAAGGTTAAAGTGCGAAATCCGAATATCGAAATTCGAAACAAATTCAAATCTCAAAATACAAATACTTAAAACAAAAAACAACTATTAACTATTAATTCATAACGATCAGAGTCGTTTTTATCGACGCGCGGTGAAAAAATGCAGTCATTGTGCGAATTGTACCGATACGGTATGGGGCCCTCCAGCAGCCATACCATGGGCCCCAGACGGGCGGCGGAACGTTTCCGCAGCAAGAATCCCGGTGCGCATTGGGTGGAAGTCGTACTTTACGGAAGCCTGGGCTTGACAGGCAAGGGCCACCTGACCGACAAGGCCGTTGAAGGCGGTCTCTCCCCGCTTCCCTGCGAAATAATCTGGAGCGAGAAATCTCTTTCCTTCCATCCGAACGGGATGCGTTTCCAGGCACTGGATGCTGAAGGAAACATAAACGCCGAATGGTCGGTTTACAGCATCGGCGGGGGAGAATTGCGGGAAGAAGGCCGGGCTGATTCCGAAACTGCGGATATCTACACCCAGCACACCATGGCGGAGATACTGGCTTGGACGGCCTCCCGGGGCAAGCCCATGTGGGCGCTCGTTGAAGAAACCGAAGGTCCTTCGATATGGCGGCACCTTGAATCCTGCTGGGAAAAAATGAAGAATGCCATAAACGCCGGGCTGGACAGCGAGGGCAGCCTTCCCGGCCCCCTCCATCTGCAGCGAAAAGCCGGCAGCATACTGGCGCAGGCCGGACGCCTGAGAAAAGCCGAAAAACGCACGGGGTTCCTGGCCGCTTATGCCCTGGCCGTCGCCGAAACAAACGCCGGAGGCGGCTTCGTCGTAACGGCCCCGACCTGTGGGTCATCCGGCGTACTGCCGGCGGTGCTGCACTATCTGCATGGACAAGAGGGCATCAAGATCCAACGCATTTACAAGGCTCTTGCAACGGCCGGCCTCGTGGGAAACCTGGTCAAACACAATGCTTCCATTTCCGGCGCTGAGGTTGGCTGCCAGGGCGAAGTCGGCGTCGCCTGCGCCATGGCCGCCGCCGCGGCCGCACAGATGATGGGAGGAACCCCGCACCAGGTTGAATATGCCGCTGAAATCGGCCTTGAACATCACCTGGGCCTGACCTGCGATCCGGTCATGGGACTTGTGCAGATCCCGTGCATCGAACGAAACGTTTTTGCCGCCATAAGCGCCCTTGCAAGTGCAGAATTCGCCCTCCTGACAGATGGACGCCACATGGTAAGCTTCGATCAAGTCGTCGAAGCGATGAAACAGACAGGGCACGACCTGCCATCTCTTTACCGCGAGACGGCCCGTGGGGGGCTCGCCAGGGTGTACCGGCCCGAAGCATGATGAACCCCGGTCGAGCCGACTTCTTTTTAATCGCGCAATACTGAATAGAAAAGAGATGAAATGAAAGCAATTGATTTTACCGAAATCGATGGAATTCAAATCGGGAACGCCGAGGATTTGAACGCTGCAACCGGCTGCACGGTTGTTATCTGTGAACAGGGTGCGGTTGCCGGCGTCGATGTTCGTGGAGGAGCGCCTTCCACAAAGGAAACGGACCTACTGAACCCCCTGAATCTTGTACAGAAAATCCATGCGGTGGCCCTGTGCGGGGGCAGCGGGTTCGGGCTGGATGCCGCTTCCGGCGTAATGCGGTACCTCGAAGAAAAAGGGGTCGGGTTCGATGTCCAGGTCGCCCGGGTCCCGATCGTCTGCGGCGCCGCGCTCTTCGACCTGGCCATCGGGGACCCCCTCGTAAGACCCGATAAGGAAATGGGCTATAAGGCTTGCCTTGATGCCGGATCAGCTCCCTCCAGGCAAGGAAACGCCGGAGCGGGAGCCGGAGCCACCGTCGGCAAAATCCTCGGCATGGAGCGGGCGATGAAAAGCGGGCTGGGGTGCCACGCCTTGCAGATCAGGGATCTTAAGATAGGGGCCGCGGTTGCGGTGAACTGCCTGGGGGATGTGATCGACCCGGCAAACGGCATAAGGCTTGCCGGACCGCTCGACGACGATGGAGGCAAACCGGGGAGCACCGAAGAAATCATGACAGCCTCTTATGCGGACAAAAAGAATCTGAATCTCTTCAGCGGAAACACGACCATCGGAGTCGTCGTCACCAATGCGGCACTCACAAAGTCCGAAGCGTCTAAAATCGCTTCGATGGCTCAAAACGGGTATGCTACAACCATTCGGCCCGCGCATTCGATGTATGACGGGGATACGGTGTTTGCAATGTCTACGGGTTGTGTCGCAGCCGATCTGACCACTGTCGGGTTCCTTGCGGCAAGGGTGGTCGAGCGTGCGGTCATCTCCGCAGTTAAAAAGGCAGCCCCCCTCTGCGGACTTTCGAGTTATTCGGATTTGATGGGGTCGTAAATACCATCCCAGCCATCCGGTATTTCCGGGCGGACACAACTTAAAGGATTATATTAAAAGAAGGATTATATGGATCGGATGAATCTGCTGGTGACAGGATCAAACGGTCAACTCGGGCAGACTCTGTGCAGTCAAGCCGCAGCGCAGGGCTTGTCGGTGATGCCGGCACGGCGCCCGGAATTTGACATAACCGACCCTGAGAGGGTGGAAAAAGTCCTCCAACGATCCAACGCCTCGATCGTTGTAAACGCCGCAGCATACACCGCGGTGGATCAAGCCGAAGACGACCGGGAAAACGCTTTCAGGGTAAACCGTGACGGCCCCGCTCTTCTTGCCTCCTGCTGCTGTAAGCTTGACCTTCCGTTGATCCACATATCCACCGATTACGTCTTCGATGGAACCAAGAGAGACCCTTACGTGGAAACGGACCCGGTCAACCCGGTGAACATATATGGCGAGAGCAAGGCCGCAGGGGAAAAAGAAGTCCGCACGCGGCATGAACATCATATCATTCTCCGCACGTCTTGGCTTTATGGACTGCAGGGCGGCAATTTTGTAAAGACGATGCTTCGGCTCGGAATGGAAAAAAAGGAAATCCGCGTCGTCTCCGATCAATTCGGCTGCCCTACCAGCGCTGGAGAACTCTCTTCATGCATCCTGGCAATCGCAGCCCATATTCTGGCCGCCAAACCGACCCGCTGGGGCACTTACCATTGTTGCGGCAAAGGCCGAACTTCCTGGTACGGGTTTGCCCGGGAAATATTCGATATCGCCGGAAGGCACCTGGATCTAAGGGTAAATCGTGTTATTCCTGTGACTACAGAAAAGTTTCCGACCAGGGCCCGGCGCCCGGCCAATTCCGTCCTCGACTGCTCCGCCGTAGGAAGGTATTTCGGCTTTTTCCCCGCACCCTGGCGCGAGCCTTTATCCGGTTTGATTGAACATCTGGCTTCATCCATGGTATAATTTTTTTTGGTGTTTAACTTTTGAATTTTGACAGCAAGCAATTAATTTTTCTATAGGAATGCCATGAACAGCTCAAATCAAAACAGACCATTAAAAATCCTGGTGACAGGCGGCTGCGGATTTATCGGAGCCAATTTCATCCGTCATGCGCTCGAAATACGGCCGGCCTGGCGAATCGTCAACCTGGATGCGCTCACATATGCAGGAAACCCTTCCAACCTGAGCGGCCTCCCGCACCAACAGGTTGAACGGTACCGCTTCGTCCATGGAGACATCCGCGACGGCGATTTTTTATTTAATATTTTTTCGCAAAAACCCATCGACGCCGTGGTCCATTTCGCGGCCGAATCCCATGTGGACAGGTCGATCCTGGGGCCTGAAGCCTTCGTGGAAACAAACGTACTGGGGACTTTTCGTCTTCTCGAAGCTGCCAGGTGTCACTGGGAGAAAACCGGAAAACCCGACGGTTTTCGGTTCCTCAATGTATCGACCGACGAAGTTTACGGGTCACTGGGATCTGAAGGATATTTTGTGGAAACCACCCGCTACGACCCGTCCAGCCCTTACTCCGCGTCAAAGGCCGCGGCCGACCATTTCGTACGCGCCTACCATCGGACGTACGGCCTCCCAACCGTGATTACAAACTGCTCGAACAACTACGGTCCGTACCAGTTTCCGGAAAAGCTGATTCCATTGATGATCCTCAATATCGTGGAACAAAAACCGCTCCCGATTTACGGGGATGGTAAAAATGTAAGAGACTGGCTCTATGTCATCGACCACTGTGAAGCACTTATCCGCGTTCTTGAACAAGGCAGTCCCGGGGAAACTTACAATATCGGAGGAAACGAAGAAAAGACCAATATCGACATCGTCAGGGCGCTTTGCACCGCGATGGACAAACGGCTCAACACCCACAAAGAACGCTGCTCCGCCCATGATTTGATAAGCTTCGTTAAAGACCGCCCGGGCCACGACCGTCGCTACGCCATAGATGCGACCAGGATACAAATCGAGCTTGGCTGGGCTCCCAGGTATCGCTTCGAAGAAGCGCTTGAAAGCACGGTTGACTGGTACCTGGGCAATATGGACTGGGTCGATTCGGTCCGCACCGGCCGTTACCGGGAATGGATCGAAAAACAATACGGCGGCTCGACCCTCGTCGCGGGAAAGTGACCGGGCAAGAGGATTTCGCGGATACAATCCGCTCCCACAGAACATTAAGGGTAAATTCCATCTCCGCAGTATGGGAGTGTCGAAACGTAGTTTTGACATGTCTGAAGTTCCCGCAGCGAAGCTCCCCGGCGCAGCGGGAAAAAAAGCTGTTAGCTCTTAGCCGTTAGCCATTGGCAGGCCGGAATCGGAAGGCACTGCATGGAAAACAGCCGGCACCGAGCCCTGCGCCGAGTGAAAAAAAGTTATACGAGGGCCATGCATTTTTCAGGGTCAAGGTGAAGATAAACCTTCTGGCCTTCTTCCTGCGGCATGTAATGGGTCATCTGGGCCCTTATCGTGGTCGCGTTCACCGATATGAAAACAAACAAAAAGTTTCCGAGATAAGCCTTGTTGGTTATGGTTCCCTCGATAACATTCTCTGATTCCTGTGGAGGATCGGAAAAGACCTGGACGTCCTCCGGCCGTATCGAAGCGAATACGCGTTCTCCTGCCTGAGGCTGCATCCCGCTGGAGAGACTGCACAGCAGCCTGTCGGTGAATTCGGTTTTCACCCGGGCTTTCCGGGTCGCATCAAGCACTTCAACGACTTCTCCGGAGATGAAATTCATCGTGCCGATAAAATCGGCCACAAACCTGTCAGCCGGCCTTTCATATATTTCCCTGGCATTTCCGATCTGCACTACATTGCCTGAATCCATGACCGCGATGCGATCCGAAATGACCATGGCTTCCGCCTGGTCGTGGGTCACGTAAACCGCGGTTATCCCCATTCTGCGGACGAGATTCTTGATCTCGAAACGCATTTTCTCCCTGAGTTTCGCATCCAGATTGCTCAAGGGCTCATCCAGGAGCAGAACCTTCGGATTTCTTACAAGGGCCCTGGCAAGGGCCACCCGCTGCTGCTGTCCTCCACTCAGCTGTCCAGGGTAACGATTCTCCAGTCCTGCCAGCCCGACGAGTTCAAGCACATTTTCAACCATTTCGCGGATCTGCTTGGAAGGAAGCTTCTGCAGCTTCAAACCATAGGCCACATTATTGAAGACTTTCATGTGGGGCCATACCGCATAGTTCTGAAACACCATGCCGATCCCCCGCCTGGAAGGTGGCACAAAGCCCTGCGCGAGCATCGATTTGCCATCGATGACGATATCCCCGTCCTCCGGTTTTTCCAGCCCGGCGATGCAGCGCAGTGTAGTTGTTTTACCGCACCCGCTGGGGCCCAAAAGCGTAAGCATCTCCCCTTTTCCAATATCGAGATCGATGTGGTTGACCGCGGTGACTTTACCGAAGCGCTTAAACAGGTTTCTGACCTCTATGAATGCCATCCGAATTTTCTCCTTTCCGCCCTTGCTCCGGTCCAGTGACCGGTGCCCCAGGATGAGGGGATAAAGGACGGTATTTTCATTTGGTCCCGGGCCCCCAGGCCGCCTTGAGAACGCCGCCGCCTATTCTGGAAATAATCAACAGCAGGATGAAGGTTATCACAATCATTAAAAACGCCATCGCCGCCGCAATTCCGAACTCCATGCCACGGTGCCAGTTTAAATAGATGCCGATGGGCAGGGTTTCCCACCCTCCGCGGTAAAGAAATATCGCAGTGGATATCTCCTGAAACGCCATGATGAAAAACATCACGACCCCTACCAGGACTCCCCTTAACAGAAGAGGCAGGGATATATACATAAACGTCTTGAATTTACCGGCGCCGGAAACCTCGGACGCCTCCTCCATCGAAACATCCAGCTGAAGATATGAAGAATGGGCCATCCGCAGAAAATAAGGGAGTCTTCGGGCAAATAAAGCGAGCGGCATGATGATCCAGTGCGTGGCAAGCGGAATGCCATCCCAGAACGTCAAGATGTAACTCACACCCAGCGCAATGCCGGGAAAGGCAAGCATCAAAGTAATCACGAAATCGAGTGCCCCCTTCCCCCATACCCGGGTGCGCACCAGGATATAAGCCGTGGGGAGACCGAATAAAAAACCGAAAACCAGGGCTATCCCACTGAAAAGGAAGGAGTTTTTTATAAGGAGCGGGCTTTCGAGCAGAATAAGTCTGAAATTATCGAGGGTCCAGTAACTCGGGAAGGGCTCGAACACCCACCTCCTGGAAAAAGCGCTCATACCGAGAACGATGGGGATCAAAAGCACAATGAAGGAGATGAACAGCATATAGCTGTAAGCCCCGTATTTGAGCAGCGGACCCGGCTCTATAACCCTTCCCTCGGAAGTCGTTCCCTTGGAAAGACCGGTGTAGGTCTTGCGTTCCACCCACCACCTTGCCATCAGGAAAAGTCCGATACATACCATCGAAGATACCACGACCGCAATGATACCCATGTATTTCCTGCTCATATCGGTGAAATGATAAGCGATGTTGATATAGGCCACAGCGGGAAGAAAATCCACCTTCCCCACAATCAAGGGAGTCAACCAGTCGGTGAAAGGCCAAAGAAAAACGATCACCGCACCGGCCAGATACGTAGGGGTGCAAAGGGGCAGAGTCACTGAAATGAACCGCCGGAAGCCGCTTGCACCTTCCACTTCCGCCGCTTCTTCGAAACTGGGGTCGATGTTGGTGAATCCTGCCGAAAGGCTCAGTACGATGAATGGCAGCATATGAAGTGACTGAATGAAAACCAGCCCGTGCATGCCATAAATGAAATTGATCGGTTCCCTGATCAGGCCTGCCTCCATTAAAAGGAGGTTCATGGTGCCGAACTTTCCGAAGAAAATGATGAAAGCGAATACACCGGCGAAAGCCGGAAGCACGATCGGAAGCAGGATCAAAGCTGTAAATACGTTCTTTCCCCTGTGCCGGTACCTGGCGAGGATGTATGCCAGCGGGATGCCGAATACCGTGGTGGTAAGCAGGACCAGCGAGCTCAATAACAAGGTGTTGGCGAAAGTCTTGAGGTAGTAGGTGTCCTTGAAAAAAGCGATATAGTTATCGAAACCCCAGCCGTCGGTGCCTACGATCTTGAAGCTTTCCAACACCAGAACCGACAACGGGTAAATAACCAGAAATGCGAGAACCAACCATAAAAGCGCCGCCAGGGAATAATTACCACGGGACATGTCGCATCATCTCCGATCCGCAATCAAGCGCCCGAACAGGCAGGCGAGCCCGTTCGGGCACCGGACAGCGCCGAAAAGGCCGGGACGCGTACATTTTCCGGAAACGGTAAAACCCGCCCCGCCCCTTCGAACTTGAGCAAGAGCCGTTTTATTGTGCGGCCAGCAATGCACGGGCCTGTGAAGCGGTCAGGCGTGCCGCTGCGTAATCACCTTCAAACTCAAAAAGTTTTCTCGCTTCCATGATTTTCGTTTCAGCCTTTGAAACATCCCCTCCCCTCTCTTTTGCGGTTTTGACCTCCCCCTCAACTTCCTCTATCAGAAAAAGGCTGTTTTTCAACTCGCCCCACTTCCTGTAAATTTCGTATTCGAAGTAACGGTTGACGTCATCCCATCTTCCGGCAGCCAGGTCCAGATCATAGTCCACGAATTCCACGCCCAGATCCCAGAAAGAATCGACTCCAAGGGCATCAGCGGCATGCTTGGCCATTGTGACGCCTTCCTTCTGCCATTCGGAAAATTTTATGTCTGTCCGGGCCGGGAAGTATCCCCCTTCAAGTACGTATTTCTGGCCTTCGGTACTGAACAGCCAGTCGAGAAAAATCTTGCCGACCTTCTCGTTGGGCGCATTCTTAAGCAGGGCAACGGATTCGGGAACCAGGATGGTTTGATCCGGCAGCAGATCGCGGACCGGGTATCCGTCCTTGCGAGCGGTCATCGCGTTCATCTGGGGCTGCGCTATCCCGATGGGAACTTCACCCCTCGCAACCAGCTGGGTCGTGTCCGTGCTGCCGGTCGAAAAACGGCTCAATTGAGCCGCAAGCAACCGGTTGTATGCCCATCCCTCTTTTTCACCGAAAGCCTGCAGGTGAATCTCTACGGCCTCGTGCTGTGTTCCTGAAGCATAGGGAAGGGTTTGCACAATGTTTCCACGGTAAATGGGGTTTACCAGGTCTTTCCAGGTTTTAGGCGGGGGGAGTCTTAGAGCTTTGAGGACTTTTTCGTTATAAAGGTTGGTTACAATCCACGGTGAGAAGCAGGTCCAGATACCGTCTGCATCCTTCACCTTCATGCCTTTCCATTCGGCCGGCACCATTTCCCAGCCCTGAGGTTTATAGGGAACGATCATCCCCTCTTTCTTAAGGAGTTCGTGAGCCGGTGCCCCGGCACCGAGAAAGATATCCGCGTCGGGTTTATCACCCCACGCCCTTACCTTGTCGACACATACCGGCCACCCTCCCGGCCGAACGAATGTGATATTGACATCCTTGCCGTAAGTTTTCTTGTAATATTCCTTGAAGCCCCGTGTAAGGCTGTCGGACAGCTCTTTATAGATGGGACCGACCCACCCCACGCTGTCCTTCTGCGCCTGTGCAGGGGAAACTGAAAACATCATTGCGATCGAAATGATCATGAAAAACGCGACGGTCAAAACTTTTCTTTCCATGTCGACCTCCTGTGCCGTGAATGAACATGGCCTAAATGCGAATCATGCTGCCCCGATCGACCATCCTGCTTGGACTTCCTGTTTTAAGTTTTTTTAACGGATCACCCCCCTTCAAATTTTCCCTTGCAATGGGCTACGCAACATTTCTGAACCGTGGAACGGATACTCACCTGCTTTGCGGTTGATTATGTTCAAACGTACAAACTGTGTCAAGCTGGAATCGGGGATTCGGGCTGTTCGCAGTTAAGAGTTCTCTGTTATCTGGCAGAGGCGTCGAATGAAGCTTCGACGCCGATACCAATAGCGGAGGTGCGGACCAGGCCAAAATTTCATTTCGGCACTCCAAAAAGATCGATGGCGATTACGACAACGAGTGAACTCGAGGCGAATAAAGGCCGTGGCGGGGGGTTCGATGCGGGGGATTCATCGCTGAAAAGGTGCTTCATGCGGGAGGCTGCAGTGAAAAAGCGACGCTTGCGCTCAAATTTCGATTCGGCGGCGATTCCTCGATCGCGGTTCAAAACCTCTCCCACAGCCAGTAATACAAACTCCATCGTGGAGAACTACGAAATATGAAGTTCCCGCAGCGAAGCCCCCCGTCACGGCCGGGAGCGGAAAGCACTACCTGGAAAACAGCCGACGCCGACGCCGACGCCGATACCGACGCCGAAAAACCCGGTTAAATACGCTCCGCTGACCCCTGCGGGGTATTTAACCGGGCAAAAGGATTTGGCGACAGGGACGTCGCTCCTGCAAAAGCTCAGGCCCACGGCCGGAAACGTCAATTTTTTAAGGTGGAAAAATCGAAACCTCCGGCGACAAGCCTGTCTTTGAAACCCGAGACGTCCTTCCCGGCTTTCATCGCGCGTGTTATCTCGTTGAACCCCCTGGTGTCTCCGAGCATGATGCATCCCTTGATCACGCCGCCGTCCAGAACGATCTTCCGGTAAACACCTTCACGAATCTCAGTTTTGGATTCAAGCTTGCCCTCGGCGTCTATGTCGCCAGCTGAAGCGAGGTCAACTCCGACCACCTTGAGCGTGTTGGCCATCGTCGTGCCGCTGTATTGCTCGCTGCCTCCGGCCATGTTGGCACCGGCGATTTTCCCCTGTTCCATCGCAGCGGGCCATATCCCGTAGGGGATGCCCCGGTACTCAGTCACATCACCGGCAGCGAAGATGTCCTGCACGCTCGTCTGGAGCCTGTCGTCGACCTTTATACCTTTATCCTTGTCCAGGCCTAAAGAATCTGCCAGTTCCAGGTTGGGCCGGACCCCTGCGGACACAACCACCATCTGAGCCGGTAGACTCTCGCCCCCTTCGAGCTCAACTCGCTTGACTTCATCTGCACCCGCGATCTCCCCGGTCTTGGCCCCGAGCCTGAAAGAAAAGCCCATATCCTCCATGATCTGCTGGAGAAGCCTGGCTCCATCCTCATCCAGCTGCCGGGGGAGAAGGCGTGGGAAAAATTCGACGACGCACACCTTCTTTCCCATTTTTCTAAGCGCGTTTCCGGCCTCAAGACCCAGAAGGCCGCCGCCGATCAAAACACAATCCGAGCTTCTCCCGGCTGCTTCGACGATCGCCCGTGCATCAGAAATACTGCGGAGAGCATAAACGCCTTTCACGTCGGCTCCCTTTACAGGCGGGATGAACGAATGGCTGCCGGTTGCAATCAACAGGCGGTCGTAAAAATATCTGCCTCCTTCGTCATCTTCCATCGTACGCCCGGAAGGATCGCCGCCCACAAGCCGGACGCCCAGTTTGAGATCGATCCGTTGCTCCCTGTACCAGTTTTCTTTCTTCGCAATCAATTTATCTACATCAATTTCACCGGCGATGAATTCATTGAGCCTCAACCGATAGTAAAACGGGACGTCTTCTTCCGTTACGACGGCCACTTCCCCTTCCGGGTCGTATTTGCGTATCTGCTCGGCCGCCGTCGTCCCGGCCACACCGTTTCCAGCGATAAGGTATCTCATAGTCCCTCCTTGTTCCGGGTTGTTGCCCATCAGGCCGCTTCCAGGGTCCGCCTGTCCTCCATCGACATCAACACCCTTTCCTTGCTCTTGTCAAGCCCAAGGGCTTTTCGTCTGCCGTCTATATGAGCCACCATCATTCTTGCCATTTCATACGGGTCCGCGCTGAATCCCCATTTTCCGAATCCCTGTTTTTCGAGCCCGTCGAACAACAGGTCGTGGAACCTGGTTCCCTCCACAATCGGAAATGTGACCCCGAAAACGGTGTAAACCCCGGAGCCTACAAAATACTGTCCGATGGATATCGCCTTCTCGCTCATCCATTCCGGTGCGGCGCCTGCAACCGGCAGATCCGCGATTGAATCCCCGAGCCCCCCGGCGCGGACCATTTCAGAAGCGGCGATCAAAATCCGGCTGTTGTCCACACACGATCCCATGCCCAGAACAGGCGGCATTCCCACCGCTTCGCAGACCTCTTTCAACCCGGGGCCGGCCAAATGGGCTGCTTCAGGTGTATAAAACCCGGCCTTGGCAAGAGAAATCTGCGAACACCCGGTCTGCAGCACCAGGATGTCGTTCCGGATCAATTCCTTCACCAGTTCAACATGGGCCCAGTCGTGCTTGACCCTCGGGTTGGTGCAGCCCACGACCCCGGCAACCCCGCGGATCCTGCCATTTATTATATTGTCGTTCAAAGGAGTATAAGAGGCCCGGAAAGTTCCACCCAGCATGTAGTTGATATACTCGTGGCTGAAGCCGTGAATGCCGAGCGAGCGCATCGCGGGTATTTCCACCGCTGACTTCCGGTTCTTGAACCTGATTATGCCCATTTCCACGATCGCGTCGGTGCACGCACGGGGGTCGTGCTCAACAAAAGGCACGTGTTCCACCCCTTCGATGCGGGCCCTGGGATTGGTCGTAAAAAGACGGGTTCCGTAGCACTCCGCGACCCTGGCGAGCCCCTGCTTTATACACTGCACGTCAACTCCCATCGCATCCACGGCCCCGGTGATTATCACCGCTTCGGTGGACATGAAATTGCCGGCGTGCGGAATACCGTGCCTGGATAGCATCTCCGCACCGGAGCAGCACATGCCGACGAGGTTGATCCCAGCCGCGCCCGCGTCCTTCGCGGCCTGAACAAGAGTCGGGTCTTCGACCGAAGCCAGCATGGATTCAAAAAGATTCGGCTCATGCCCGTGAATTATTATGTTTACATGATCCCCCTTCAAACAGCCCATATCAACTTCGCCCCGCACCGGGGTTGGGGTCCCGAACAGAATATCTGAAATTTCGGTGGCCACCATCGACCCACCCCATCCGTCGGAAAGCGCAGTGCGGGTGAACTGAGTCGTCAGGTTTTCATAATGCTGGTCTACGCCCATGTGAGTCCGGTGCATCAGTTCCATTATTTCGCGCATCGCCCCTCTGGGAGCCACACCGTTCTTCCTCCAGGTCTCCAGGGTTTTGGCCGGAGCCCTTTTCAGGAAGGGAATTTCCCCTTCCACCTGTGTATAAGTTCGTTCGAGTTCCCGGTAAACATCCATTGCGATATCCGAAACATCCCTGTCTCCCACTTCGATTTCCAGCGACTCGGCCACCTCTCTGAGCTTGATCGGATCTTTTATACTATATTCGGTTATATGACCGTTCACCACCTCACGAAACAAATCGAGCATGCTCATTCCGTGGTCGGTATGGGCGGCGGCTCCGCTCGCGACCATACGGGCAAAATTTCTAGCCATAATGGTGTCTATCGTCGCCCCGCACACCCCAACCTTGCTGTATGGGTCCTTCGAACTCAACCTGCACGGCCCCATCGAACAATGCTTGCAGCAGGCGGAATCAGCACCAATCGGGCAGGCCTTCATGTCCTTCGCTCGGTGAAACGCGGTTTCAACCCCGTCTCTCTCCGCTTTTGCCAGCATCAAGGCCGTGGAATCGCATATAGTCATATCTCCCACCGGTAGCACCGGGGACGCGCCTGCCTTTTTTTCACTCTTTTTCTCCATGACTTCCCTCCCTGTTTTATCCATTACCATAAATTTTATTCACCGATTTTCCTTCTCCGCGCAATCCGAGCAGAGACCGATAAACTCAAGTTTATGACCAAAAACGCCATATTTTGTAAGGCGGCCCAGTGCCTTTTCCAAAGTATCTATACTTTCATCCTCCTCCGGAAAAGGGGCGTCCTCGATTCTGCCGCAGCGCATGCATGTGATGTGATAATGCTCGGACGTGTCACCATCGAATCTCATAGGAGGATGTTCAGGTTCCAGTCGCCGGATCAACCCGTCTTCAGCGAGATTTTCGAGATTACGATACACCGTGGCCAGACTGATCCTGGGCAAGACTCTTTTTACGGATGCGTACACCTCATCCACACTCGGATGGAAAGGGCTGGAGCGTACCGCTTCGAAAACCACCTTTCGCTGCTTTGTCATTCTCCTGCCGCACTTTTCCTTTTCATTCCTCATTGTTCACCTTGCCCTCGGATTTAACCCCCCCATCAAAACAATAACGATAATTATTATCAATAATAAGATCTTCTGCACTTCCAGTCAACACTAAAATGAAGGCGAGAACTACGAAATATGAAGTTCTCGCAGCGAAGCCCACCGTCACGGCCGGGAGCGGAAGGCACTACCTGGAAAACACGCGATACCGATATCGACGCCGATACCGACGCCGAAGGGATATTCAGTTCGACAACCATGTGTAGAATGCTAATATCAAATTTTAAACCTGATCCGGTCGCCCCTTGTATTTTCACGGCAAATATTCAAGAATACAAGGCCGGGACAAATCCAGAAGAAAACCGGAGAAACGCCAGCTCTGAAGCGCGTTATCGCAGATTGAAGTCTATCAAGGATTTCGGTTGGAGTGAAAAAATATTTTTTCGCAAAAAGGGGCTAGACAT
>OMKS01002543.1_pt1 | contig 15179 bp, 15 predicted proteins | sample 1674721 | NCBI WGS metagenome assembly OMKS01 (sample SAMN06264996, study PRJEB25208) | sediment metagenome | isolation source: hot spring sediment | place: USA: California | collected 2014-09-02
TGAAGTGTTCTGCAAAGTTCCGTTTGCTCTCCTCGATGATCTGTTTGCCCTCTTCCTCCGTCACCGATGGCTGGCGGATGATGTCCATCCACCGCCGCGAATAGGTCAGGGCTTCGTCTAATGATTGGGACACTGGATCACCTCCTCGAAATAGCTATGAATTTGCGCGCTTCTGTTCCATCGGCGGAACAGTCACTCACTCCTCTTCCATCTCTTCTGTGCATGCCGAGAGCGGAATGGACCACTCGTACACGTCTTTCAACGTCATCGGCACCAGGAGCGTGGTCGTTTTGCGGACACCCGGCACCTGGCCGATCACCTCGGTCACCAAGTTGAAGAGCTCCTCGTTGTCGCGGGCGATGATTTGGATGCTCAGGTCCCGGTCGCCGGTGGAGCCGGCCACGTAGCTGACCGACTCGAATTCCAGCATCTTGTGGGCCACTTCCATCAGCCGGCCGGGCTCGACTTCCAGGAACACGTCGGCGATGACCGGCAGTCCAATCGCCTTGGGGTTGACGACGGCGCTGACGCGGATGATTTTCTCTTTGATCAGGCGGTCCAAACGATAACGGACGGTTCGTTCGGTGACATCGCCAATTCGTCGCGCGATGTCGGCGCACGACATCCGTCCGTCTTCGTCAGCAGTTCTACGATGGCGCGATCGGTCAGATCAACCTGGTAGGCCACGTTTTCCTCGCTGGGAATGTGCTATTTACGACATAGAATATGCAATATTTTTCCGAAAGTCAAGCAAGTCGCTAAAATAGTAAGAATAAGCGCATCGAACTGCTCGGGATTGACCGAGTCATGGCTACAGCAGCCCTGGCTCTTGAGGGCTGGCCAAGGATAGTGACAGTCACAGGTTGTGCGGATCTTGGGTATGCCGTGCAGTGTAACTTGGTCGGGGAAGAGGCTGGCGAGAAGAGTCCCGCCTGATTCCATCGAGATTAGTGTCAGATCACGGAATCAGCCCCTCGTTCTGATGAAAGCTGCGCCTTGATGCGGATCACTGCAACCTACCCAACCTACGTGGTAGGCGCTATATACACCAATACGCCAATGTAATGACTCGAACTTCCCAGTATCACAAAAATGTGCCATACTTCATGAAATCCAAATACTCCTGGAACAAAATCCATCCTCTTTGTAATATACACCACCGCACCTATCGTAAAAATTATGCCCCCCACGATCAACCAGACCAATGCCCCTGGTGGTAGCGACAGTATTATCTTGCGCGGCATCAACAATGCCAACCAGCCCATTGCCACGTACACCCCTGCGGTCACCCATCGCGGTGTTTTGATTAGAAACACCTTAACAATCACCCCTGTCACCGCCAGAGCCCAAATTACTCCCAATACTCGCCACCGCCATACTCCTGTAAAGTAACTGTAACAAAACGCCGTATAGGTTCCTGCTATCAGCACATAGATCGCAGAGTGATCCACCTGGCGCAAAACCTGCACCCACCTGGGTCGAGCTCGAACGAGGTGATATGCCGAGCTGGCAAAAAACATCACCAACAAACTGGCCCCATAGACCAGTAATGAAATCCGCTTGCCAACATCGCCTCGACCAACGACCAATAGGGCAATTAGACCGGCAATAGCTACTATACCGGCAAAAAAGTGAGTCAGCCCACTGACAGGCTCGCGCATTTTCTTGAACAAGGTTCTCCTTCAGTCACTTTTTCACGCACATAGGTCACACCAAGACGGGTGGAACCCTCTGTTGGACAGCCCTACTGTTTGCACGCCATTGGCAAGTAAATTCGGTCACACGCCCCAAACAAACGATTTCTAATGGCCGCACGATATATGGCTTCTGATATCACGATAGGTGATGGCGCTACAGGAATGCCGGTATCATCCACACTATGCGCAGTAATGATCCAACGTTCCGCCAGCCAACGATGCCAAGCTTGCCACTTTGGCATTGTTTCCTGCTCGTACTCCCATTTATATGCGGGATAACAGTGAAACGGTTCCAATAGCCCAGTCCCCTGCCCGGCGGCAAACACCGTCAGCGCTGTTTCTTCGTTGCCGAATCTTTCTATCTGTGCATCTATAGAATGCCCCGCCGCCACAGCACAACCAAACCTATAGACAGTATCGCTGGCTCGTAGAATGTCCGGGAAACATCCCATCTCATAGGCAGCTTGTTGCAACACCACGATTTCGGTATCCGTCACTGGAACGCTCACGCTGACGGGCGCGGTACTATCATAGGCCCAGTACGCCGGACCAGGATACCCTAGATGCACCTCAAAACTGGCCGAGGCTTGCAAGGCTACTTCACCGGCACCTATCGTTTGCAGGCTGAAGGTAACTAGATCCGTTTCGTCAGGTTCCAGGGCCACGTAATGAGTGATTGAGACGGGCGAATCCAGCACAAGTATGTAGGACGATGGCGCAAGCGCAAGTCTATATTCTGGCAATCCTACCTGTCCACACCCTTCATTTGCCAATGTAACCGTAACCCATAGCCTATCGCCAACTTTGGGTGTCAGACTGCTGGTAGTCAATGTCATGCCAGTCGTATGAGTCGTGCAGATAGGTGTTACCTGGGGTACAAGTTGTGCTCCCGTGAATCCTGCCGCATCGAGGTCGGCTTGTGTGGTTTGCATAGCACTGCCTAAAAACAGGAGCGTTCCTATCAACACCAAGACAGATAAACTGAGCAGTCCTAGCCGTCGCTTCATTACAACCTCCCCTGCATTGGGCTTGCATGATCAGCAGCCCAGGGATTAAAGGTTTGTGCAGCGCACCGCCGCTGCGGAATCCGTGTCGAACTGAGCCGACGCTTGTGATTGTACTCTCATTCAACGCTTGAGGCAAATGGGGAGATAAAAGAGCAAGGACACGATGGATTCTCGTGTCCTTGTTCCATTGTCCCAGAGAGCAGAGCTGGCTCGAGGGCGGTGCAAGGAGCAGCAGTGATAACCCAGAGTCAGATCATTCCGGTGCCAACGTTCTGATTTCCTAGCGGTCCAGGTCTTGGCCTTGCCCTCTGCCGCGCACATAGTACGCCGATCCGATCATCCCCAGGAGGACCCCGGCGATCGAGGCCGTATACGACAGGAAGCTGAGGGCGAAACTGGCTGGGACGATCTCGAGCACCATCAACAATGGCCCGAGCACGCCGAGCACGGCCAGAATTCCCCCTCCAATGATCAGCTTTTTGGGAGCGACGTTCATCGGTACAACCAACAAGCAACCTGATGATCGGGACCGGTCTCGAAATGCGGCGGGGTCTCTTTGTCGCACAGGTTTTCGATCTTACGGTCACACCGTGGGTGAAAGCGACAGCCGGTGGGTGGATTGACCAGGCTGGGCGGTTCACCGGGCGGCACCTCGCGGAATCGGGTCGCATTCTCGGCATTTGGGTCCGAACTGGCCGCCAGCAGCGCCGTTGGGATCCAACAGCCTTGCTCTTGATCCCGTTAATGATCAACGGCTCAGCCATATCGCTCTGCGCGAACGCGAGCCGCTACGGTGAAAACGACCCACATCACCACCGTCACCAGCTCCAATAGCCACCAGACGATCGCTATGGGCAGGAAGACGCTCTTCCAGCGCCCGGAGTAGAAATAGTAGTGGATGTCGGCGGGAGAGACGACCCAGCGACCGTTCACTTGTTCGAGATAATGTGTCTGGCGGTGCAGGTCCCGCAGGTCGATGTAGAGGTACGAGAGGTAGGGCTCGTCGCGCGCCCAGAGCATCACCAGGATCACACCGCCTCCCGTCTTCTCGAAACGGACCGGGCGGCGCAGGCCCTGGAGTTCCGCTACAAGCGCCTGGTCGTCGTTCTGCAGCGCCGACTCCAGCGCAATCGCCACGTCGGATGGCGTCTTGTAGCGTTCGAGATAGGGCGCGGTGAAATAGGCCGCGTCGTAACGCACCAGGCCGTGAAGCTTGACCGCCAGGGTAAAGACCCCGGCAACGACCAGCGGCAACGAGGTCGCCAGCAAAATCAGCAGCAGCGTTTTTTTCATATTATCGTTGCCTCAACCTGGGATCGGCGACGCGATGGAGGCCCCGCGCGACGAAGTAGAACGCAGCCGAGAACGCCGAAAGCGCCAGCGACGGCGGGATCAGCACGTGCCATTCGACCCCTGAGGAGATGTAGGAAGAGTAGACGAAGCTGGAATAGACCATCGTGCCCCAGTTCAGATACACGCGGGTGAAACCGAAGAAAGAGATAAACGCATCAGCGATCACAGCGCCAGTGACGGAGATCATCATGTAGAGGGCGGCCAACGGCAGCATGTGCGGCAGCACGTGGTGCCAGATCATGTGCCAGTTATTCCCACCAGCGACCCGCGCCGCGTCGATGAAAGGTTTGCTCACCACCGTCAGGGCATGGGAGCGCATGACAATCGCCGTGCCGCCGGTACCCGCGATGACGCCGTAGATCACGCCCAGCGTGACAGGGCTCAGATTGTTGAATCGCATTCCAACGATCACCATAAAGAGCGGCGCCGGTAGGAGGATGAAGGCGTCCGCCACATGCATAGACGCCAGATCGACCGCACCGCCGTAGTAGGCAGACACCACGCCAATCGCCGTGCCGATGAGGGCGGTCGTCACCGCGGCGGCGATGCCGACGGCGAAGGCAGGCCGGGTCGCCGCGAGCAGCATGCTCAGCACGTCGCGCCCCAGCGCGTCGGTGCCCAGGGGATGGCGGGAGGAAGGCATCGCCGGATGCCTCACTTCCATATCGTAACCAATCACCGGGTCGAAGTAGCTTTGTTTCCAGATCGTCGCCCGCAGAACCGGATGCGAGATCGCCATTACGCCGAACAACAGGAGCAAGGCAATTCCGAAAAGGGCCAGCCTGCTCTGCGCAAAAATCTGCCAACCGTTCCGGAAGCGCCGCCAGGCCAACGTCGCCCGGATGCGCAGTCGTTGCCCAGGGGTGCCGGCCGTAAATCCAAGTTGGTTTTCGGGTGTTTCGGAGTTTGCCATAGGTGTTCCCCCTAGAGATGATTGGACACGGCGATGCGGTGGCGCACCCTGGGGTCGAGCACGGCGTACATCACGTCCAGCGCCAACCGGGCGACGGAGGAGAGCACCCCGACCATCAATAACGCCCCCATCACGACCGGCATGTCCTGTTGGTAGAGGGAGTTGAACAGCGCCCCGCTGATCCCCGGCCAACCGAGCACGTCCTCGATGATCACCAGGCCGGTCAACAGATAGGGCAGGCTGATCACCAGGCGGCTGAAGACGGGCAGCAGCGCGTTGCGCGCCGCGTGCCGGTCCCGGATCACGTGGCTGGGCAACCCCTTCGCCCGCGCCGTGTTGACGTACTCCTCCTTGAGAGTATCTGTCATACTGGTGCGCATAATGAGCATCGTGTCGCCAAAGGAAAGCAGAACGTAGGTCAAGATCGGCAGCCCGGAGATAGACAGGATATCGAATGCGTAGCGACCGAAGCCAAGGCCAAACCACATCCCCACCATCCCGGCAATGAAGAAGACGACCTGGAGAAAGCCCGGCATACGCCAACGAATCTTTTTCTCCAACAGCTTGTTGATCAAGGAAACGATGACCAGCATCGCCACGAACGTTCCAACCATGTACAACATCACTCGCTCGGGAACGAGCGTCGCATCTCGCCATATCTCCCGCGCGAGTTCGGCGCTTAACGATCGCCACCCAAACAATGGGCGGAACAGGTTGATCCGCATCGCCAGGAAATACGTGACCAGGAAGGTCAGCCAGGGCGGGAAGGTGGTGTAGAGGGCAATGGCGCCGAACGTCGCCGTCGTGGTCAAAACTCCCGAGCGCTGCCAGGTGACGACCTTGCCCAGCCATTGGCCGAACAAAAAGGCGATCAACGTGCCGGTGAAAAAGACCAACAGCGTGTAGGGTATCAAACCCTTCAGATATTCGACAACCGGATAGCCGTAGAAAGACGTGCCCAGGCTGCCCTGCGCCAGCCGCTTCAGCCAGGTGACGTAGCGCTCGCCCAGAGGCATGTCGATGCCCAACTCCTCCGCCAACTGCTCACGCAGTTCCCGGTTCATCGACAGGGCGAACTGGACGGTAAAGTCGTGGGGGATGAGCATCTCGGTGACAAAGAACATCACTGTCAGGAAAAAGTGCTATCAGGCTGGAAATAGCGCGTCGAACAAGATATCGTCCCATCTATCGTCTCCGTAAGCGTGGGTTAATCACGTCATCGAGGGCGCGCCCGATCAGGTAGAACGCGCTGCAGAATAACATAATGGCGATCGCTGGTGAGGCGATGGCGTGCCATTGGCCCTCAATCGTGAACAACCGGAAGGTCTGCTGGCCCACCCAGATCATCATGCCCCAGCTCAGATAGTAACTCGTTCGGCTGAAAAAGGCGAGCAGCGACTCGGTGAGCACCGCCCCCACTACAGTAAAGACCGCGTGCACGATTGTGAGGGGCAGCAATCCCGGCAGGATGTGCCGGTGGATGACGTGACCCTTGCCACCGCCCGCGATGATGGCCGCCTCGATGAAGGGCTTGGCCTTGATCGTCAGTGTATGGGATTTGACGACGATGGCCTGGGTTCCCAACCCGGCCAGGACGCCGTAGGCAACGGCCACCACAGGCCATTCCATCCGCAGCAGCAACCCAAAGACCAATAATACCACGGGAGCTGGCAAAAGTACAAACACGTCGGCGATGCCCATCAGCGCCGCGTCCAGCGCACCGTCGTAATACCCGGCGATCCCGCCGACCAACGTCGAGATGGTGACGGCGACGATCGCTGAGAGAAACCCCACGCTGAACGACGTCCGTGCCCCGGCGAGTAACTGGCTCAGCACGTCGCGGCCCATCCCGTCGGTGCCCAGCAGGTGACGCCAGGAAGGCGGTGTGGGGTGCGGCATAACGGTCGAGTCGAAACCGAGGATCGGGTCGTAGAGTCGGGGAGGCCATACTGTCGCCATTAGAATCGGGTGCGCCAGCACCATCGAGCCAAAGATGGCGACCAGGATCACCCCGGTCAAGCCCAGGGGGTGGCTCAACAGCGATTGAATGTTCTCCCGTAGACGGCGCCAGCTCAGGCCAAGGCGGCTCAAGCGATTGTGCCACCATCCACGCCGAGTGTAGGTCTTCACGGGGCGCTCCATCACGCCCCCCTTTCGACGTAACGCAGACGGGGGTCGAGATAGACGTAAAGGATGTCCAACACCACGTGGGCGAGCACCGCCAGCATGCCCACCACAGACAAAATACCCATCAGGACCGGGATATCCTGCCATTCGATGGCGTCAAAGATCACCTTGCCCATCGCGTGCCACTGGAAGACCAGCTCGATCACCAGGCTGCCAACGAGCACGAAGGGCAGGTTGAGCGCCAGGCGAGTGATCACAGGCAAGATCGCGTTGCGCGCCGCGTGGTGGTCCCGAATCCTCTTTTCCGGCAATCCCTTGGCCCGTGCCATCAGGACATAGTCCTCGCTCATCGTCTCCAGCATCGAGGTGCGCATCATCATCATGGTCTCGCCGAAGGAGAGCAGCACCACTGTGAGGAGCGGCAGGGTCAGGTGAGACAGCACGTCTTGCGCCAGGTAGCCCATACCAGACTGCACCCACCAGGCCCACGCCGTCGCGCTGCTCAAGGCGACTGTGCCCAACCGCAGGGCCCATCGAGCAGGGCCGGGCCGGACGTGGCGGTGTGTGATCCGCCAGACGAGCAGCACCGCCCCGCCAGCCAGCACAGCCGTCGCCACGAGGTGGCTGAGCAGCCAGTCGACGGTGACGGGGGCGTTGAACCAGATGTTGTGATCGACCAGGCGCCGGTAGGGCAGCCATCCCAGGTGCCAGCCAAAGATGTTGACGATCAAGAACGCCAACCACGGTGCAAACGACGTGTAGGAGGCAATAGCGACCAGCGTGACGCCGAACTCGAGCACGCCCCCCCGGTGCCAGGCGATCACCTTGCCCAGCCAGATCCCCAGCAGGTAAGCTATGACAACCGCCGGGAGAAAGAGGAGCAACGTTCGCGGCAGCCGATTAAAGATCACCGTGGAAACAGGCGTGGGCCAATAAAGAAACGATTCGCCCAGATCCAGCCGGAGAAAATCCCACAGCCAGCCAAAGTACTGCTCCGCGAACGATTGGTCCAGGCCCAACTGGCGCTGGATCAATTGGCGCAGGGTAGGCCCCCCGCCGATGATGAAGGCGCTAAAGTCATACGGCAGGGCATAGATCAAGGCGAAGAGAAGTGATTGAAACAGGAACAAGGCGGTCAGCCCGCGAACGATCCGGCGAAGGATGAATTTTGTCATGGTCCCCCCTAGCCGATCGCGGCGGCTTTCCAAAGCCGCCCTACCGTCATACCCGCGGACAGTGGATTCCCGCGTAAGCGGGAATGACGACTCAAACAGCGTCGGGTCGTCATTCTCTGTCCTTTGTGGTGGCCCCACAGGGGCCGTGGCGACTGTTCCGAAAATAGCCGCCCGCGCCAGTCGAGTAGCCCGGCGCAGCCAGGCGTATGGTTCAAAAAGCTCACCACAAGTCGAAACCCAGCGGGCGACGCGGGCCTTACATTTTCTGCCCTTTGAGTTCGGGGCGGGCCACCGTCCGCTCCAACGGCTTCGTATATAGACGCACACGCCCGACGAGTATGTCGGGCGTATGTTTATGCATCAGTTTTGTCCAACTCTGCCATCCAGCCTGAGAAGACAAAGGGCACCACATGCTACACCTTGTAGCACGCGACAAAATGGGCGGCGCCTTTGTCCTCCAGGGGAGGATGGTCGTTGTTCTTGCAAAAGTCGTCGGCTCTGGGGCAGCGTTCGTAAAAGCGGCACAGGGGCAATGGGTTGACCGGCTTGCTGATGCCGCCCTTGATCTCCACAGGCTCCCGCTCGAACGTTGGATCCGGGACCGGGACCGCAGAAAGCAGCGCCCGGGTGTAGGGATGCTGTGGGTGATGGAGCAGTTCCTCCGTCTCGGCCCACTCGACGATCTTGCCCAAGTACATCACCGCGATGCGGTCGCACATATAGCGGGCCACCGCCAGGTCGTGGGTGATGTAGAGGTAGGTGACGCTGAGACGATCGGCCAACTCCCGCATTAGATTCATCACGCCGGTGCGCACCGAGACGTCTAGCATCGACGTCGGCTCGTCGGCGACAACAAAGATCGGCGCAATGACCAGCGCACGGGCGATGGCGACGCGCTGCCGCTGCCCACCAGAGAGCTCGTGGGGATAGCGGAACATAAAGCTGGCGGCAGGGGCCAGACCCACTGTCTCCAGCAGCTCCGCTACCCGCTCCTCACGGTCTGTGATCGAGCCGATGCCCTGCACGTCCATCGGCTCGGCGATGGTGTCGTAGATCGTCAAGCGCGGGTTCATCGACTCGTAGGGATCCTGGAAGATCATCTGCACCATCTGGCGGAATTTTTTAAGGTTCTTTCCGCGCAGCGAGGCGATGTCGACCACACCTTCGTAGGTGTTGAGCTCGATCTTGCCCTCGGTCGGATCGAGCAGGCGGGTGAGCAGCTTGCCCGTCGTCGTCTTGCCGCAGCCCGACTCGCCGACCAGGCCGACGCTCTCGCCGCTCATAATCTTTAGGTTCAGGTCGCTCACCGCGTGCACGTAGGTGTCGCTTCTGCTAAACACACCAGCACCCACCGGGAACAGCTTTGAGAGGTGTTCGATGTTTACGAGGACGTCTTCTTGAACGGTCATTTCTCTCCTCCTGGATGCCAACACGCCGCAAAGTGCCCATTCTCATGATCTTTGAAGGGGGGCGTCTCTTCCTTGCAGATGTCTGTAGCGTAGGGGCAGCGCGGGTTGAACCGGCATCCCGGCGGCGGGTTGAGCAGGTCCGGCGGCTCGCCCGGCAGAGTCACTAGCGCGGTCTTCTCGCCAACGATGCTGGGGAAGGCCGACATCAGCCCCATCGTGTAGGGGTGAATGGGGTAATGAAAAATTGCCTCCGTTGAGGCCATCTCGGCCATACGGCCGGCGTACATCACGCCAACCCGGTCGCTGACCTCAGCGATCACTGCGATGTCGTGGGAGATATAGATCATGGCCATGTTCAGCTCGCCCTGGATCTTGCGGATGCGCTTCAGCAGCGCATCCTGGACGATCACGTCCAGGGCAGTCGTAGGCTCGTCAGCCAGGATGATGTCTGGATCGCAGGAGAGCGCCATGGCGATCACGGCGCGCTGACGCATCCCACCGCTGTATTGGTGGGGGTACTGGTCCTTGAAACTGGGGTCCAGGCCGACGAGGCGGAAGAGAGCATCTACCTTCTCGTCCATCTCCGCGTCGCTCATATCTGGCAAGTGCTGTTGCATTGCCTCCAGGATCTGTTCCTCGACGGTGTAGACCGGGTTCATGGCGTTCATCGCCGCCTGGAAAACCATCGAGATGCGACGCCAGCGGTATTTCCGGACCTCTGCCTCTGCAAGGGGGATCAAGTCCGTGCCGTTGAGCAGAATTTGGCCCTTCTTGATGTCGGCGTTGTCGGGGAGCAGTTTAAGCAGCGAGATGGCGATCGACGTCTTCCCGCATCCCGATTCCCCCACCAGGCCCACAGACTCACCGCGGGCTACGTGAAAATTGACGTCATCCACCGCAAAGACGGGGCCCTTGCGGGTAGTGTAATGCATAGTCAGGTCTTTTACCTCGAGAACGTTTTCTACCACCGTTCTTCTCCTTTTAGCGACGGCGCAGCCTGGGGTTGACGACCTCGTCCAGGGCGCGGCCTACGAGATAGAAAGCTGCACAGAGCAGGGTGATCGCCAAACTGGCCGGGATCAGCAGGAACCAGGTGTCGAAGCGCATTAGGTAGCCCTGCGTCTGAGTGATGTTGATCATCAATCCCCAGCTCATCTCGATCGTCGTCAGTCCAAAGAACGAGAGCACCGCCTCAGAGAAGATGGCGCCCGTCACGACGAACATCATGTAGAGCAGGGCGATGGGGAGCAGGTTGGGCAGCATGTGTTTGAAGATGATGTGGAAGTCACCCCCGCCGGCGATCCGCGCGGCCTCGATGAAGGGCTTCACCTTGACCAATAGCGCCTGTGATTTTACGACGATCGCCGTGCTGCCAAATCCTGAGAGCACGCCGATCACCAGGGCCAGCTCGAGCATGCCGATCTTGATCAGCGAGCTCATCACGATCAGGATGGGCAGGAAGGGCACCATGATCACCAGGTCGACAAAGCGCATCAAGAGCGTGTCGACGATCCCGCCATAGTAGGCAGACACCGCCCCGATCGTCGTGGCGATGACCACGGTGACCACCGCCGACAGGATGCCCAGCACGAACTCGTAACGCGTGCTGTACATGAGCTGGCTGAGCACGTCGCGGCCCAGCGGGTCGGTGCCCAGCAGGTGACGCGCCGAGGGTTGGGAGGGGTGAAAGGCGATCTCCATATCGTATCCCATCGTGGGGTGGTAGACCCTGGGCTCCCAGACAGTGTTCATCAAGATCGGGTGGGCCAGGGCAAAGAGACCGAAGAAAATGATCATCCCCAGCCCGATCAATCCGACGGGGTTTTCGGCGAACAGCGCCCAGCTCGAACGCAGTGATTTCCAGAACAATTTAAGCCGCACGCGCCACAATGGAATGGGCACGATCTTGGTCTGAGTTGTCATATTGTTACCTCCTGGTCCTAATGGTAGCGAATGCGGGGGTCGATGAAGGCGTAGCCGATGTCTGCGATCAGGTGGCTGGCGAGGGTCATGACGCCAATAATGGTGAACGCGCCCATCGCCAGCGGGATGTCGGCCACCAGCGCGGCGTTCAGCAGCGCCAGGCCGATGCCCGGCCACGAGAAGATCGTCTCGGTGATGATGCCGCCGCTGATAGAGCCCCCGATGCTAAAGACCAAGCCGGTCCAGACGGGAAGCAGGGCGTTGCGAGCGGCGTGTTTATCACGCACCACATTGTCCGGCAGCCCTTTGGCCCGCGCGGTCATGATATAGTCCTCGCGCAGCGTCTCCAGCATGCTGGTGCGCATCAACAACATCGTGCCGCCGTAGGCGATCAGCGTCACCGTCAGCACCGGCAGGATGAGGTGGGTGGCGATGTCCCACGCGTAGGGCCCCATGCCAGAAAGCCGCCAATAGAGGACCACAGCGACCACTGGCAGGAGGAAGCTCGCCAGGCGGACGAAAAAGCGTTGCTTTCTCGGCACCTTGTTGGACAGCCAGAAGCCCAAGAACATCAAAATCAAAGCCGCTGTCGCAGTCAGAATCATGCGGATGAAGATCATGTTGGAGGTCACCGGAGCACCGATCCACTTAACCGGATCGAGGAATTTCCCCGCCGGCAGCCAGCCCAACTTGATGGCGAACAGCCAGATCATCATCAGGGCAAACCAGGGGGTAAAGACCGTGTACAACGTGACGCCCGTGATGGTAGAAGCATACTCGATGAAACTACCTCGGCGCCACGCCAGGATTTTCCCTGTAACGAAACCTGCCCAGAATGAAACGAGAGAGGCACTGAGAAATAAAACCAGCGTGCGGGGCAGGCGTTCCTTGATGATCTGTATGACCGGCTTGGGGTATTCCTGGAAAGAGACGCCTAAATTGCCGGTGTAAAAGTTGCGAATGTAGATCAAGAATCGCTCGGCGGGGGGGCGGTCCAACCCCAGCTCAATGCGGAGCCGTTGGCGCTCGGTGGGGGGAATGTTGGGATCCATCGTCATGATGTCGGCGATGTCTCCCGGTTGGGCGTCAATGAGAAAATACGTCGCAGCCTGGAAAAGTAACAACGTGATCGCCATCTGCAACAGGCGCTTTGCCAAAAATTTCCACATACTTCAAGCTCCTTTGTCGTTGTATACCCAGACAAAATATCCAGACATCAGACCTCGGAGGTCTTGGGCTTTGAAGGGCGCACAAAGCCAGACTCGTTCTCTTCAACGATATCCCTGGATACCTCCTAGGTCTCAACAGCGATATACGCGAAACGGGGGCGGGCGGCGAGCCCGCCCGCCCCCAAAAGCGCACGCTATCGACTTGAGCCGTTACCGCACCCTCTAGCGGAAGAGAGGCTGGACGTCGGTCTGGAAGCCGGCAGCGTCCGTGATGCCGCTCAAGACCTCGGTGTACGGGAAGACGAGATTGTCACGCGCCACGTCGTAGACCTGCTTGTAGAAGAGAGGGATGTAGGGGCGCTGGTCGGCTAGATAGACCTGCATCTCAAAGACCAGCTCGCGGGCGCGCTCCAGGTCGTTGGTAGCCATGAACTCGTCGACCAAGTCGTCGTACACAGGATCGTTCATGCCGGGGGTGTTAAAGTTGCCGGAAACGGCGGTGTCGTTGCGGCTGTGCCAGAAGGACTCAAAGTAGTCGGGGAAGGCGACGTTGCCCAGGCTCCAGCCCAGGATGTACATGTCAAAGTCGGCATTCACAAAGACCGGGCCGAGGATGGTGTTGAAGCCGGTCAGCTCAGACTTGACCGGGATGCCCAGCTCGCGGCCCCACTCGGAGATCCACTGGTTAAAGGTCGCGCGGAGCGGATCGTACGCTGGGCCAGGGCCGAGGATTGTCAGCTCTGGGCACGGCTGGCCGTTGGGCATAGTCAGCCCGATGCCGGGGACGGTGTCCTGGATGTCATCATCCCAGTAGGGCTCCTCCGTCCAGCTCCAGCCGGCGTCCTTGAGCACCTCGACGGCCAGGTCGACGCGCTCCTCGCGGCTCATGCCGACGTAGGGCGTGGGGACGTCTGGGTTGTGCCAGAAGCCATTGCCAGGGGGCATCACCGAGTACATCGGGAAGACGATGCCCTGAAGCACGCTGTCGATCACAAACTCCTTGTCGATGATGATGTCAAAGGCCTCACGGAATTCGTAGAAGGACATGGGCTCTTTGCGCATGTTGAAGGCGATGTAGTACATACCATAGTCCGCGTTAACGTAGGTGTTGATGCCAGGGGCTTTATCTGCCTGCTCACGCAGACCGCGGGGGATACCCGTGGGGCTGAAGACGAAGTCGATCTCGCCGTTGGTCAGCGCCAGGAAGGCGCCGTCCTGCGAGCCGTAGATCGAGAAGACGACGTTGGGGGCGTAGGGGCCGGAGGTGAAGCGCAGGGTCTCTTCGCCCTCGGCGTTGCCGTAGAGCTGGTAGGTGTTGCCGTTGGGGTGGATCAGCATCCATGTGCCGTCGTCGTACTGGACGATCTCGGCGCCCTGGAAGTAGTAGTTGGGGTTCTGAGTGCGCTGCACGAAGGCGCCCAGTTCCATCTGGTCGGTGACAAAGCCACCGAAGACGGGGGAGCCCTCGGCGCTGGCCTCGTACAGGGTCATGCGGGCGTTCGTGTAGGCCTCGTTGTAGGCCTCCATCTCGGCCAGGTAGGGCTCGCACGCGGCGGCCTCTTCGTCGGTCAGCTCCTCAGCCGTGCAGTCCTCGACATCCTCGGGGGCGACAGGTGCTTCCAAGCCCTCGATGAAGCTATAGCTGCTGGCCACGGTGTCTGCCCAAAAGTGCTCGGGCATAATCGGGGCCAACGCAACGCCAGCCTGCCAGGTGCCCAGTCCGGGCTCGTCGTTGAAGGTGTACTTGACCGTGTAGTCACCCACGGCCTCGACGTCCTCCAGAATGGAGGGGCACTGGTTGGGCCAGTTCTGAGTCAGCTGTAGATCCTGGCACGCCTTCAGGGTAAAGACCACGTCGTGGGCGGTGACGGGCTCGCCATCGCTCCACTCGGCGTCCTGCACCATGTCGACCTCGATTGTCCACATATCACCTTCCTGGACAAAGTCGCCGGGCAGGTCCGTCGCCAGCGAGGGGACAAAGTCGTAACGCTGGTCCGAGAGGGTGTACATCGACGCGGTGTAGCCGGAGAGGACGTAAGCGGTCCATACCGAGCTACCTGGGCCAAGATAGTTCCAATAGTTCAGCGAGACCGGGTCCTCGTACATACCGACGCGGTAGACGTCGCAGCACTCACCGCCCACGACTACCTCCTCTTCGTCAACAGCCGGGGCGGCCGGGGTGGCAGTGACAACGATGGTCTCAGTCTCACCCTCAACCTCAACGGTCACGACGACGGTCTCGACCACAGTCTCCGGTGCGCACGCCGCCAGGAGCAACCCGGCAACCGTGAGCAGAGTCAATAGGAACATCCAATTCTTGCTGTGCATGCGTTTCTCCTCCTTACTTTCAAAATGTTGTGAACGTCAAACAACCAACGAGACGGCAGGCAGAGATGCTATCCCCGC
>OMKS01002544.1_pt1 | contig 15179 bp, 15 predicted proteins | sample 1674721 | NCBI WGS metagenome assembly OMKS01 (sample SAMN06264996, study PRJEB25208) | sediment metagenome | isolation source: hot spring sediment | place: USA: California | collected 2014-09-02
CAATATTGAAGCTGCCAGCCACCCCGGGATGAAGGGTAAGCAAAACGAAGATCGCTACGGCGTCTCAGCGTTTCTGGCAGGAACAAAACAGAAGACGGATTCGGTTTTAGCTGTGCTGTGCGATGGCATCGGGGGGCATCGGGCAGGTGAAGTTGCTGCGGAGATGGGGGTTTCGATACTCACAGAGACAATTGGCGCAAGCGATGCACAAAAACCGCTTGAGACAATCAAAGAAGCGGTTCTCAAAGCTAACCGCGCCATTTATGAGGCTTCACAGGAAGACCACGGGCGAATCGGGATGGGTGCCACCTGTGCCGTTGCCTGGGTGATTGCTGACCGGCTCTACACGACCAACTTAGGGGACTCGCGCATTTATCTCTTGCGCGACGGGCATATTATTCAGATCACCACAGACCATACCTGGATTCAGGAAGCTCTGGAAGCCGGGATCATCACGGATGCTGACCGAGATGATCACCCAAACGCCCATGTCATCCGCCGTTACCTGGGGTCAAACAACCCGCCAGAAGTCGATGAACGCATGTATTTGTCAGGCGATGAAGAAGATGCCGCAGCCGAGGCCAACCAGGGAACCCGCCTGAAGGCAGGCGACCGCATACTGATGTGCAGCGATGGGCTGAGCGATCTGGTAAATCAGCAAGAAATCCACGAGATTGTTACCGCCCAAGGTGAAAATCTGCAAGTCGCCGTTGACCAGTTGATCGACCTCGCCAACGCCCGCGGCGGCCACGACAACACCACTATTATCATCTTCAGCGTACCCGCTCACATCGGCATGCCGCCTGGTGAGGCAACGAGCACACCCAGCCCGGAAAATGCGGGCAAAACCAAGAAATTGGGGTGCCTCCCTTTCGCACTGCTGCCAATTTTCCTGACAATTTTCACTCTTTTTATGCTTGGCTGATTGCAAGGGCAACCTTGATAGCCCATGGCAGGTATGCTATAATTTGCGGGCACGTGGGAACACGGGCAGTGTATCTTGCTTCAGTCTGAACTGGAGGGATGACCGAGCGGCCGAAGGTGCATGTCTTGAAAACATGTGTGGGTTAACGCCCACCGTGGGTTCGAATCCCACTCCCTCCGCCACAATTTTTACACAAACATGGCAGTTAGCACTGCTTGCTCTTTGAAAAAACGTTTTTTTACCGGGGAGGTGCCAGAGTGGTTGAATGGGGCCGCCTGCTAAGTGGTTGCTGGGTGAAAAACTCAGCCGCGGGTTCGAATCCCGCCCTCCCCGCCTGTACAAGAGGTTGTCTGTTAATCCAGACAGCCTCTTTCGATTTTTTAAGCAAGAGATGGTTTTCCTCGCTGATGAAGTTACTAAATCGTAAACAGCCACTTCCTCTTTGGTTACCTGCTTGCCGGTTAACAGCGACACCACCACCAGCACCATAAAACTCAAAGGGATCGAAATGATGCCGGGTTGATTGAGCGGCACTGCTGGTGTGGCAGGATCAAGCCTGCAACATGCCCACATATCAGGGTTCAACAGAATTGAAAACAGTTATTTTTTGCTACAGGTGATGAAAAGAGAAAAAAGGGTGTTAACACATCATGGTACAATGTTTACATTAAGGAGCCTTCCATAGCTCACCCCCATAAGTTCTGCAGAACCCAAAAGGCATATACAGAAAGAAGGAGGTGCCAGAATGAAACCCAACAAGAACTTATTAATCGCCCTGAGTGTGATATCACTCATACTGCTGACTGCCTGCGGCTTGTTCAATTTCGCCAAGGAAGTCACCGAAGTCGCTTCCGAAATGAAGGAATTTCAGGAAAGCTATGATGTAGGTCAGCCAGTTGATTCGGGCGACAAAGACGGCCCTCAACAAGTAAGTGGGCAGGATATCGATGGAGTACCCCTCTACCGCGGCGCTGTCCGCGTCGGTTACCTGCGCCAGACGATTGACGACCTCGTGTCAACCGCTGTCCAATACCTGGTTCCCGCCAGTTTTGAAGAAACGATGGATTTCTATCGTGACGAAATGAATGAGTCGGACTGGACGGTTAAATCGCAAATGGAAACCGGCGAGATGTTTATCATGGAAGCAGAAGATGAGCAAGGCGGTAAACTCACCATTTTAATTCATACTGATCATGATTATGAGGAACAATATACTTTTGTCGCCATCGGGTATGAAATTCGGGAAGAATAGTCCTCGCTTCACCCAAATATCAAAAATAATATTGAAAAAACTCCCCGATTCAGGTCGGGGAGTTTTGATGCAACTACTATGTGTTACTCCTGGTGGGCTTGCTTTGCCAGGGCTGAAAGCGGCTGCGCCAGGTTCATCAGTTCAGTTGGGATGATGAACTTCGTAGACTCACCCTCACCCAGCGCCTTCAAGGCTTCCAGGTATTGCAGGGTCAGCGTCTTGCTGTCAACGCCCTGTGCCACTTTGTAGATCTCGTTCAAAGCCAGGGCAAAACCCTCTGCGCGTTGGATAGATGCTTCGCGGTCACCCTGTGATTGCAGAATAGTCGCCTGGCGTTCACCTTCAGCGCGCAGAATGGATGCCTGTTTCTCACCTTCCGCGACAGCAATCGCCGCTTCACGCTGGCCGCTGGCTTCCACAACCATCGCTCGGCGTCCACGTTCTGCCGCCATCTGGCGTGTCATCGCTTCTTCGATAGCGCGTGGCGGTACCACCTCGCGGATTTCGACTGCCATCACGCGAATACCCCAGCGATCAGTGACATCATCCAGCTTTTCGTGCAAGACCTTGTTGATCTCGTCGCGTTTGGAGAGCACATCATCCAGGTCCATCGCGCCTACTACCGCACGCAGGGTGGTGATGGCCAGCCCTCGCGCAGCGCCGGTGAAGTTTTCAACTTCCAGCACGCTGCGCACCGGATCGATGACCTTGTCATACACCAAAAAGTCAATACTTACCGAAGCGTTATCAGCGGTAATACAGGTTTGCGGCGGCACATCAAAGAACACCTCGCGCAAATCAACCACCACAGCCCGGTCTAAAAACGGGATCAAGAAAATGATACCCGGCCCTTTGGCGCCAACACAGCGCCCCATGCGGAAAACCACCATACGGCGGTATTCCGGTACAATGCGGACTGCCATCGTTAACAACACCAGGGCAATCAACACCAACAGAACAATCAAAGCAATATCCATGAGATTCCTCCAAATCAACTATCTAACAATTATTCACCATTCTCAGAATGGTTATTCACAATATCATTACTTACTTTTTCCCCATCCACAGGTACAACCCGCAGGCGGACACCAGACACACCTTCCACTACAACCTGCTGACCGGCAGTGATGTTTCCTTTGCTCGAAACAGCACTCCATTCTTCCAGCCCAACCCGCACCTGTCCGCCAGGGGTCAGGTCAGTCAGGGCAATACCGGTTTGTTTCACCAGTTTTTCTGCCCCGGCCAGCGGTGGCAACCGGAATGCCTTCAACACCGCCCGCAACACCACCAGGCTGAAGAAAACAATTAACCCCGCCATCAAGACAATCAGCCAAATGCTGACACGTACTACAGGAATAGCAGGCGAGGTCGGATTAAAGGGCGAGAAAAGCAGCAGCGAACCCAGCACAAACGGCACCAGGCCGGCAATGGTGACGATAACCTCTGTGTCAGTCAGCAACGCCACCACAAAAAAGACCACCGACACCGCCAGCAAGGCGATCGCTGCCCAGTTGACGGGCAAGCTGCCCAGCGCCATAAAAGCGATAATGAAAGCCAGCACCGCGCCGATACCGGCGATGCTTAAACCCGGATCAGCCAACTCTGCTAACACGAATAAGGTGCCCAACGACAGCAGCAGGTAGGCGATATTGGGTTCGGTAATCACATGGAAAAAGCGTTCGATGACATTCATCGGTTCGGTTTCAGGCAGCACCCCGCGGGTTGCCAAAATCTGACCAGCCACTTCGCGTCCATCCAGTTGATTGATCAAATCTTCAACATCTCTCGCAATCAAATCGATGACATTGATCGCCAGGGCTTCTTCCGAGGTCAGTGAAGTACTCTCACGAACCGCTTCCTCTGCCCACTCGACATTGCGGTCACGAGCGCTGGCAATCCCGCGAATCAGGGCAGCCGCATCACTGGTGACCTTTTCGGCCATCACAGCGTCCATTTCCGCGCCCAGGGCTACCGGGCTGGCTGCCCCCACATTGGTAGCCGGTGACATGGCGGCAATGTCACCCGCAATCAGGATGAACAAACCAGCAGAAGTGGCACGCGCGCCTTCCGGCGTCACGAAAACCACCGTCGGCACCGAGGAAGTCAGCAGCATTTGCGTCATCTCGCGCATGGCGGTTTCCAATCCGCCGGGAGTGTCCAGGGTGATGATGACCAGCTGGGCATTGTTCTGCTCTGCCAGGCGCAAACCTCGCTCTAAATAGCGCGCTGAAAACGCATTAATCACCCCATCGATTTCCAGAATATAGACAGGCTGCAAGGAATCCGCTCGCATGCTCCCTGCAGGTAACAGTGAAACCAGCATCACAGCCAGAATGATGAATCCCAGCCAGGCATTTCTCTTCATGTAAGGCTCCCTTCTATTTGCAAACCAACTTGCTTCATTGTGAACGGCTTACTTTCAGGTTGATAATCAGGCATGATTGAAAGTATCCGGTATTTCTGAATTTTTTCTTTCGGTTTTCGTCAGAAATGGGTATTTCTTAATTTCATTATACCTGAGCGGGGACCCCAAAAGAATAAGAGAAACATAAAATCGCCTGAACACCGGGTTACATGTTCACCTGGTGATCTCATGAGCCAGCCAGTCCACCATCTCCTGCGCACCTTCCAATGTGGGCGCTTCTGAAAATATTCGCAGCACAGGTTCTGTGCCTGAGAAGCGCAGCAACAGCCATTTATCGTTCTCAAAGAAAATTTTGGTGCCATCATCCTGGCGCAACTCCCGCACACTCCATGGAAGATCACCCCCATCGATCAATTCCGCAAGACGTTGTGGCACAATCACACGCATTTCAGCAGTTGCCGGCAGGTTGGTTTCCACCATAGTTGCACGCCCTGTCAATTGCCAGACTTCCTCTAATAACGCCGAGATAGGCTTGTTGGTCTTTGCCACCATTTCGATCAGCAGCATACTCGCCAATATACCGTCTTTGCCACGAATATGACCGCGAATGGTCATACCGCCGCTGGATTCGCCCCCCATCAAGGCATCATAGCGGATGATAGCATCGCCGATCCATTTGAAGCCAACCGGGGTTTCGATAGCCTCTTCACCATAATGACTGGCAAGTTTGTCCAGCAGATGCGTGGTTGCCACATTGCGTACCACCGCACCACGCAAACCCTTGTGCTCATGCAGATACCAGTAGAGCAGCAGCAAGATATCGTTTATCTCGATAAACTCGCCCTGTTCATTGATCAATGCGATGCGGTCAGCGTCGCCATCCATCGCCAAACCAAGATTATATTCGCCATCACGCACATGCGCCATTAACAACCGCAAGGCATTGAGATCTGGAGCTGGTGAGCGTCCGCCAAATAAGGGGTTATGGCGTTCGTTGATAAAATTCACCCGGCAGCGGGCATCATTGAGCAGGATGCCCAGGGTCAGCCGCCCCACCCCGAACATTGGGTCAACCACCACCCGCAAGGCTGCACGTTTGATGATTTCCATATCAACGAAGGATGCTACCCGGTCGATATACGCGTTGGTATAATCGCAATGATGAATCACGCCTGCCTGGTGTGCGGTTTCAAAAGGTACCCGCACCAATCTCTGTGACGTAAGCAGATTGGCTTCCTGCTCCAGCTGGTTAGTTTCCTCTGTCATCAACAAACCACCATTGCCGTGAAAAACCTTCAAACCATTCCACTCCGGCGCGTTGTGACTGGCAGTAAAAACCATCCCGTAAGCGACGCCTGCCTCCAATGCGGCATACTCGACCAAAGGAGTCGGGGCCGCTTCGGTTAACAATTGAACAGGTACATTGTTGCCTGCAAAAATTTCCGCTGCTGCCCGCGCAGCATAGTTAGAAAGAAAGCGGTGGTCAAACCCGATCAAGACACCCCGCGCCTGTTGCCCCTCTCGCTGGATCTGGTTGGCGATTGCCTGCGACAGGCGGCGCACATTGAACATGGTGAATCCTTCACCGATGACAGCCCGCCAACCACCTGTGCCAAACTGAATCTGGTCAGACTCGTTGTGTTCCTGCCGCAAAAAATGACGCTTCTGTACAATGAAAGCTGCCCTTTCGAGGTCTTTGCGGTTGTTGATTCCCTGGATTTCATCCTGGTCATAGACCTGATAACTACCTATATGCCAGTTTCGCAGTGAAAATTCACTGACAATCTCCGTCAAAGCCAGATCTTGCTCTGTATGACGGGCAGCCAATGCTGCCAACACCTGAAACAAACGCGAAGATTCCACCACGTAAGCACCAAGGTTCAATTCGCGAATGGCACGCTCATAACTGCTGGCCTGTTCATGTTCCACCAGATCGTGAATACTGCCAGAATCGTTACGAATGATATGACCGTACGGATATACCTCGTCTGATATGGCAGTTAATAAAGTCAAATCTGCCCCTGTTTGTTGGTGATGATTCAGCAAACCGCGTAATGAAACCGCGCTGAACAAAGGTGTGTCACCATAAACGATCAACAAATCGCCTGCATAGGCAGTTAAAAAAGGCTCTGACAAAGCAACCGCATGACCGGTACCACTGGGGGTTGCCTGCTGGATATAGTGATAGGATTTTCCCAGGTGTTGTTTGAATGCCTCTGCAAAAGGTCCAACCACAAGATAGATGTCTTCATCGTTGACCAATGTCCGAATGTTATTAAGCACAGCGTCAATCACTCTCTGCTCTCCCAGTCGCTCCAAAAGGATCGGGCTGCCATCAGCGCGCATAGATTGTGTGCCAGCCGCCAATACGATTGCCTTTAAAGTTGATTCCATTTTCTACTCCTTATCTCCAGGGCCATACTTGTGGATTATCTTTTGCAATTCATCCCAATGGTTTTCAATCGACCTCACCAAGCCGATCTGCACCCTGGCGCGGTCAAGATTGTGATGTGAATGCTGGATCTTATAATAACAGTCACCATTAAGATAATCCGCAAGGAAGCGCAGTGCCTGTTCATAGGTTATCAGCCAGGCGCCATACACCAGTTGGTTTACTTCATCGTCGGTCAGAATGTCATTGGCCGCTGCCAGATATCCACGCGCCAAATGTTCAAAGCCTGCAACGGAAATGCCAGCTTGTTCCGCCTCTGGTTCATCTTCCTCGGTCAGCGATGCCGCGGAACGGATCAAGTCACCGAAGTCATACAGCACACAACCCGGCATCACAGTATCCAGATCGATCACACACAGGCTTTTTCCGCTGCGCTCATCCAGCAGCACGTTATTGATCTTGGTGTCATTGTGCGTCACCCGCAGAGGCAGCTTGCCTGAAGCCAGGCCATCCACAGCGCCTCCACAATCGTTGGCGCGTGCCAGCATAAACTGGATTTCCGCTTGCACAGCTCCCGCGCGCTGCACCGGGTCAGTACTGACCACCTGTTCAAATTGCATCAGACGCCTGGGGGTGTTGTGAAAGTCCGGGATGGTTTCATGCAGTTGTGATACAGGAAAATCATCTAATTGCGCCAGAAATCTTCCGAATGCCCACCCGGCCTCATACATCACCTGTGGATGTTCGCCGGTTTCATACGTCACCGTGCCTGAGATCAAACGGCAGGCGCGCCAATAGTTTCCATCTTCGTCGATCACAAAGTGTGCGCCATCCTTCGTCGGGACGATCGTCAACACTTCACGGCTGACATCCCCGCCTGCTTCTTTGACCTTGCCTGCGATGTGGGCGGTGACTGCTGCCATATTTTCCATCACCTGCCATGGTTTGGTGAACACGTGTTGATTGATGCGCTGGACAACATAAGTATGACCGTCTGCTGGCGTGATGGTATCAACCCGATATGTATCATTGATATGGCCATTACCAAATGGCTGTATCTTCCTCACAATCCCCTCAAATGTAAACAACTGACATGCCTCGAAAAGTTTTAATGGAGCGCTCATGAAAACTATACCCACCGATTTTGGTTTCATTATAGCAACACAATCACCCTGCCAAAGTACGAAAAGTAAAAAAAGCCATTTTCATAAAAGACTGGAAGCATCTACCCTGGTTTGACGCTGATATAGTCGTCACGTATAATAAATTATCATTGACTATATGCAAGCGCAATGGATACTACAGAAGGTGTTAGCGCAATCAACCCAAAGGTATATCCACTGTGATTAGCTAATTGAAGAAACCAAACTACCGGTCGCTTTTCATGAAAATTTAAGCGATTGAACCCTAACAAACCAGGGAGGTCATCTTGTCCAGCCACGCCATCTTGATCACCATACTAACTACAGGTTTCGTCATCACCGCCCTGTTTGTACTCTTAGCGCGCCGCCTCATCTGGACAATATCCGCCATTGGTTTCGGCAGTGTCATCCTGGCGATCATTTTCTTTCTCTTTGACGCACCCATCGCCGGTGCGTTTGAACTGAGCGTTGGCGCCGGTTTGGTCAGCGTTCTCTTCATCATCGGATCCAGTCTGGCAAAGAACACAGGAGAATCCCCCAATGAAGATCAAACGTAGCAGCGTGATCATCGCCTGTCTGGTGGTGTTGCTGTTGTTTGCTGGCTGGCTCGCCTACAGCACCCTCAACAACGAACTCACACCGCCCGTCGAAACCGGTTTCCGTGATTGGTTCTGGCAGGTGCGCCGCTTTGACCTGCTGGCGCAGGTGGTGTTAATTTTCGCAGGCACACTGGGCATTGCCGCTCTGCTTCCCATGGAGGACTACGAACAGGATGGTTGATCTTATGCTGCCGGATTGGACGATTGCTTATGTCCACCTGTGTATCTTACTGGTCTTTGTGATCGGTATGCTGTGTTTCTTCGTGCGCCGCTCTTACATCCGTCAGATCGTGGGGCTGAAATTGATGCTGCAAAGTGTCACCCTGGGCCTGGTCATCACCGGCTGGCAGTATCAGGATCATTATCTGGCACAATCCATGGTCATCACCGCCCTCATCATCGAAGCCATCGTCATCGGCCTCGCCCTTACCCTGATTATCCAGATCGCCAAACACCCCCACAATGAAACCATCACTTCTCAGGGCAACAGAATATCAGCGCAGGAGGAAAATGTCTGATCCTTCCTCGGTCATCCTGTTGCTATTGATGGGCATTCCACTGCTGTTTGGCAGTGTGTTCGTTTTTTTTAGCCAAACCACATTGCGGCGATTGTTTTTTCTCATGCTAACCATCCAGAGCGTTGGCCTGCTCTCTCTTTTTTTGCTGGGTGACCACGACTTCGCCACGTCTTTGGTATTCTTCAACGAAGTCATCACCTTCAGTATTTCCACCATCCCCACCATCCTGTTCATTCTGTGCCTGGCGGGATTATGGCTGCTGGCCTGGCAGCACCGCCTTCCTCTGGCATTTTTTCCAGCGCGGGTGCATGCCATCTTCATCAGCGTAGCCCTCTCAGCCGGCTGTCTGGCTTTCTATAGCGGGCAGTTTATGATGCGCTATATCGCCCTCGAGGTGGTCGGTTTGCTGGTAGCATTGACCGCAATTGTTTCTTTTGCCAACCTGATCCCATTTGGCGTAATTTTCCTGATCCTGCGTCTGGGCGACTTGAGTATGCTGGCAGCCATCCTGATCCTCTATCAGCCTGCCCGCACCCTCGACATCAACACCATGATCACGCAAGCCGCTCTGATGCCCCTCAACAGCCAGGCATGGGTGCTGGCGGGATTCCTGTTTGCCGTGATCGTTAAAGTAGCGCTGTTTCCGATGGGCGGTTGGCTGCAGATCGCCCGCGAGAACAAACAGTTCATCACCATCTGGATCAGCGCCATCCTGATGCCCGCCATGGGCTATTACCTGTTGTATCGCATCGTCCCCATCATTCAATATCGGGCTGCCTTTCAAATCATCATCATGGCACTGGCAAGCGCCTTGCTGCTTGCCATCATGCTGGTTAGCTACCTGCGCGTGGTCCCTTTCACGCCCTTCATGGTGGTCAACAGTGTGTTAAGCGCCATGGCAATCTTGTTAGCAGCATACCTTGCTCCTGGTCTGTTAGCTCTCTATCTGTTGTTCATATTGTCAGGCAGGATCGGGCTGCTCTATCTGGAGCGGGTACAGGTTTCCCTTCCCCCATTGGGCAGTGCTTTGTTATTACTGGCCCTACACACAGCCTTTCTACTGGCAGGACGCCAGCAGCTGCCGATGCCAGCCATCATCGCCTGGATGTCGATGACGGTGCTGGCGAGTGCCTGGTTATTCGTGATGGGACAACGTGATCTTACGACAAAAACATTGCAAGAAGTCTTTGTCCAGCCTGAAGAACGAATGCCGCTCACATTATTTACCTACAAGATAGCAGGTTGGCTCTATCATCAACTGGAGATGGGGATCTTTCATGATGGGCTGGTGAAGGTGCGCGATGGATTTATTCAGGCTGCCGATTGGATCTACACAAATATTGAAGGCGGGATAGAGAACACCTGGACAAAATTAGGCAGCGGGCTGATCAGGATTTCAAAATCAGCCCTGCGGCGTGAAGAAGATGTAAGCAACAAAGCCAATGAGGGTATTCACCAGGCGCTACGCACGATCAACAAACAGGAAATTCAAACGGCAGCCAAAGAAATCCGCTGGGATCTCATCTGGATACCGGTGGTGTTGATCGTGATTCTGGTGTATATGATGACGGGTTAAGGAGTGAATGATGAATACTTATGCTTATTTGCTATCAGGAATCACCCTGTTACCGGTATTGGGGGTCATTATCCTGCTCCTTTGGAAAAAAGCCACCAAGACCCAGGCCGCCTTTCTTGGCATCATCAGTGAAACCTGCGCCCTGATCATCCCCATCATCCTGCTCTCCGAACTGCGCGCCGGACGGTCGGTGGTCTTCTCTTTGCCCTGGATTCCCAACATGGGCGTATCTTTCAGTCTTGAGCTCAACTGGCTGTCATTGGTCTTTCTCATCACCGAAGTGCTGGTCACCCTGGCCGCCATGATCTATTCACTGGGCGACAAAGACGGAGAAAAGAGGAGCCATTATTATTATGCCCTGCTGCTGTTGTTCAGTCTGGGTATGTCTGGCACCACGCTGGCAGATGATGTCTTTCTGTTCTACATCTTCTGGGAATTGATGTTGATCGCTTCCTGTATCTTGATCATCAGCTGGGGGCATGGCGAAAACCGTTTGCGGGTGGCATTAAAGTATTTCATCATCACCCACATAGGCTCGTTGATGGTGCTGGTGTGTCTGATCCTGCTGTATGTCAATTTCGGCACCGCCAGCCTCTCCGCCCTGACCCTGCAGGCAGCAACCCTGCCCGTACAAACGCAAGTGTTTATGATCATCTTCTTCCTGATCGGATTCTGTATAAAAATGGCCATTTTCCCTGTGCACCTGTGGCTGCCTGATGCCCACACCGTTGCCCCCATGCCGGTCACCATCATCCTTGCCGCTGCCATGCTCTCCATGGGCACCTATGGCGTCCTGCGCTTTCCGGTGGCGTTGTTCTCACTCGAAGCCATGCAGCCGTTTGCCCTGTGGATGATGATCGCCGGTCTGATCTCTGAGGTGTATGGCGCGTTGATGGCGCTGGCAGAAAAAGATATCAAACGCATCATCGCTTATAGTTCTGTCAGCCAGATGGGCTACATCCTGTTTGGCCTCGGTTCTCTGACCCATGATGGCATGGTGGGCAGCATCATGCATGTCATCTACCATGCCATTGTCAAAGCGCTGCTGTTTATGGTGGTGGGCATCCTGCTGGCTGCCGCCCGCGAACGAAACATTGACAAGATCGGCGGGCTGGCAAAAAAAATGCCAGTCATCACCGTCTGTGCCGCCATTGGCATCCTTGGCATCTCCGGTATGCCCCCATTGGGTATCTTCAACAGTGAATGGATGATCTTTGCCGGTGGTTTCGACTCCGGTTTTCCCATCGTACTGACCGTGATCACCCTCCTGGGATCAATCCTCACCGTCATCTATTCCCTGCGCTTCTTTGGCAAGATATTCTTCGGTGATACAAAACCTGAAAAAGTCGACACAAACATCTCCAAAACCCTGTTGATCTCAACTGTGGCGGTCACCGTCTTTTTGATTATCGAAGGCCTCACACCCGGCCCTTTGCTGGCATGGTCAGAGCTTGGCCTTGTATCCATTCTGGGAGGGCTGCCATAATGGAAGGAAATATCGCCGTCATCCTGCCGATTGTCATTTTGATGGGTGGTGCGCTCGTGATCTATGTACTTACCCGTGCTTTGCGATTGAGCAATAAAATCGAAGCCTTGCTAGCGATGCTGGTCCTGGCGGGTGCGCTGGCAGCATTATTGAATCTGGTGCAGCCACTTAATGATCTCGCGAACATCAATGATCTTTTTTACGGCAGCCGGCAGCCGGGAGGGATCCTGTTTTTTCCCAACATCGTTGGTGTGTATATCGGCGTGATTGCCTGTTTCATCTGCCTGTTCATCTGTGCTTATTCCGGTGAATACCTCTCGCGTGACCCTCGTTTTTTACTCTTTTACCCCATGATCTTGTTGACCATTGCCGGTTTACTGAGCATGTTCTTTGCGGCAGACCTTTTTAACCTGTTCCTGATGGCAGAATTGACCACCATCACCGGCAGCGCACTGATCGCCTTCCGCTTCACCAAAGAGGAAGCCGTAAAGGCCGGGTTCAAATATCTCGTGATGAGCAGCCTGGGCACCATGACCATGATGCTGGGCATCTACTTCATCTACCGTGGCACCGGCAGGCTGTACCTGACAGAAATTGCCAGCATGACCAACGATTTCACCCGCATAGGGGCGGCGTGTTTTCTGGTTGGTTTCAGCATCAAAGCCGGGGTTGTTCCGCTGCACACCTGGGTGCCGGATGTCTATCACCACGCGCCCAGCGCTGTCAGCGGCCTGTTTGCCGGCATCACTTCCAAAAGCATGTTATTCATCATGCCTATGATCGCCCTTCAGCTAGGCATGACAGCACAGGAATTAGGGCTGTATCTGATGGTATTCGCCTCCTTCAATATGCTGGTTGGCGTCATCCGCATGCTGACCCAGCAGCAGTTGCGCCGCTTCCTCTCCTATTCCTCCATCGCCCAAACCGGGTATCTGATGTTTACCCTGGGTATCGGGTATTATTACCAGTTACCCAGTGCATACGCGGCTGGTCTTTACCTGTTATCGATCATTGCCTTCATGAAATGCCTGGCTTTTCTCACCGCCGGCAATTACGAATATCGCTTTGGCACAGGTAACATTAATCAATTGATAGGCGCTAACCGGCTGGTCCCCCTGAACGCTTTTGCTTTCAGCACTGCCCTGGCAGGATTATCAGGCATTCCTTTGCTGGCAGGTTTTACCGGCAAGTGGCTGATATTCACTGCGGCCCTGACCGCTGGCGATGCCTTCGCCATCGCCGGGTTGGTGATATTCCTGGTGTGCACCGTGATCGGATCGATCGGGTACCTGCCCATGCTGGTCAAACAATACCAGAGATCACGAGCTAACCTGAAATCATTAGAAAAGAATCAACTAACGGTCACTTCTACCCTGTGGATTGGGGTGCCTGTGGTAGTCTTAACGCTGATCGTGATCGTAACCGGGGTATTCCCCACACCCTGGATCAACCTGATTGAGAATGTAGTAAGTTTAGTGGCGGCTGTATGATCAAACCCCTGTTACTTAGCCCACCATTGGTATTTCTATTTTTTTTGATTCTGGCAACCGCCAGTTATTTTGTCATTTTACGGTTTTCTGCCAAAGGTAAAGACCACCCGGGCAAATACCTGCCCTATGCAAGCGGCCAGATATTCCCGGAAACTGAAGTGCAGCTCTCTTACCAGGCATTTTTCCGCATCGGTCTGCTCTTTGGTATTCTACATGTCGCCGCCCTGGTTATCTCCATCATGCCGCTGGATTGGGCATCCCACCGTGTGGGTCTGTTGTATTTATTAGGTATTTCCATCAGTGCCTATGTATTGGCAAAACCGGAGCCGAAATCATGAAGGGCACAACCAGGCTAAGACAAACCATCAATTCCATCTATCGTTGGGCGCAAAAGAACTCGCTGTGGGTCATCCACTACAACAGCGGTGGCTGCAACGGCTGTGATATCGAGATCCTTGACTTACTCACCCCGCGTTATGATGTCGAACGCCTTGGCATCCTCGCCGAAGGTTCACCGCGCCACGCAGACGTACTGCTGTGCACAGGGCCGGTCACGCGTCAGAGCAAAGAAGGCCTGTGGCAGATCTACTCACAGATGCCCTCCCCCAAGTGGGTAGTAGCAGTCGGCAGTTGCAGCATCACCGGCGGTGTGTTCCAGGGCAGTCCCACTGTGTTGGGTGGGATTGATAAAGTGGTGCCGGTTGATCTCTATGTGCCCGGTTGCGCTGCCCGTCCTGAAGCCATCATTGCAGCCTTCGTTCAGTTACGAGAAAGGATCGCCCATGGCAAATAAACTAATGCCCGAAGACTTCCTGCGTTGTGTGTCTGCGCACACCCAACAACCCTGTGAATTGACAGGTCACATCATAAACGAGACCGCCATTACCATCCCGGCTGATGACCTGCATAACATCGTTGCCGCATTGATGAACGACCTGAACCTCACTCATCTTTCCGCCATCACCGCCCAGCAACGAGAAGATTGTCCAGATGAAATCCAGGTGATGTATCACTTCTGGCAAGGCGGTGGTTACACCCTCATCGTCTGGCTTCCCGCCGCTGAGCCGGTGCTAACTTCCCTCATGGATCTCATCATTGGCGCGGACTTTTATGAACGCGAAGTCGCCGAGATGTACGGCATCACCATTGCCAATCGGGAAGAAACTCCGCCGCTCCTACTGCCCGATGATTGGAACGAGGGGCCGCCCATGCGGCGCAAGGAGGAATCTGTATGAAAGAAAAGATCACCATCCCGATCGGCCCGCAGCATCCGTTGCTAAAAGAACCGATCTCCCTGCGCATTGATGTTTCTGGCGAAGAGGTGTTGGGCGGTACTTTACGCCTTGGGTACGTTCATCGCGGCATCGAGAAACTGGCTGAGAGCCGCAACTACACCCAAAATATCCCCCCTGTCTCTTATACACATCTGACGCT
>OMKS01002546.1_pt1 | contig 15173 bp, 9 predicted proteins | sample 1674721 | NCBI WGS metagenome assembly OMKS01 (sample SAMN06264996, study PRJEB25208) | sediment metagenome | isolation source: hot spring sediment | place: USA: California | collected 2014-09-02
CTGGAAGCTTGATTAGCGGGTATGCTTTACGAAAACTGAGCTTGTATTATACTCTACTTGACCTCCGGGAATTGCTGCAGCGTGTGCCAGCAGGTCTGCGCGCCACACGCGATCTCGGTAAAGACCAGGTCCGCCAGCCCATCCTGGGTCACGTCCGCTGCACCGATGAGATTGAGACCAAACCACGCGCCCGGCGCATAGGTGTAAAGCGTGCGCACCGTCTCCTCGCGGCAGGTGTAGATCGCCAACGTGCTTTCGGGCGGATAAGAAACCGAGGCCGGATTGATAAACGCGACGACGCTATCCGGGGTTCCGTCGCCGTTGAGATCGGCACGGACGAGCGTTTCACCCGTTGTAGCTCTGGCTTGCCAACTGCTAAGTAACGCGGGAATACGCTTCGGATCGCCGCCTTCGACCAGATAAACGCGCAGGGTCTCGACGTAGTCGTCGAAGGCCTCCGGGCGCGCCGGGTACGGGACATCGCGCCGCACCGGACATGAATCGACGGTGGGCGCAGGAGAAGATCGCGCAGTTACCATCACCGGGACAGTCGTGGGCGTGTGTACTGGCGTCCGTTCCGGGATCATTGCGGGCACGGAAGACGCGGAACGACTGCATCCAAATAGGATGCACACTGTTCCCAGAATCAAAGCCCATCGCCGCCACATAGGCTCTAGTATAACCGCCGTGTCGCGAACGGCAACCGTCAACAGGGCTATCGCATTTAGACTGGCGCAACCTTCCGGGAAGCTCAGTACAGCCTTGTAAAAGCGAAAAAGCCGCTCTATCCTGGTTTTGCTCCAGAGCATACGCGTGCAGCTTCCCGGAAGGTGCAAATGCGATAGCCCGGCAACCGTCAAGCTTCAAGCCATCGCGTCAGATTCGGTAACATTTTGCGCGACATAAAGCGTAGTTGCACATCCTTCTGCGTTGTGATACAATAACGCTATCTAAGATAAGCTATCATTGGCAGTGCGCAGCATGTTTCGCAAAGCGGAATGGAAGGAATACTCGATGGAGTATGAAGACGTCCCCTTAGAACGGATCGCGCGGTGGGCAACCGCGATTCGAGAGCACGGCCTTGCAGATGTGGCGCTTCCGTTCCTGAACGTCCTTCAGGTATGGGGATTTGTGGGTGGACAAATGCTGTGGATGTTGGCCCCCTTTTTCGGCGAGGGCCTCGCGCCGTTCGCCGAGGCGCTGGAACAACCGGAAACGCTGCGCCAGCTTGAAGACTTCTTAAGCGCGGGTGAGGTGCAGTAAATGATGAACCATACCCTGATGCAGGTGACGGCCCTGGGGGCTGTCTTGGTGGCGGCGATCGCTTTTACAATCTACGGGATGCGCTATCGCAACCAGTCACCGCCAACGCGCTCGATCCCTGTCTTTGGCTCTTTGGCCGACGAGGTTGGGCGGGTGGCCGAAGAAGGCGCGTCCATCCACGTTGCGCTCGGCAACGGCAGCCTCATCGGCGACGACGCGATGACGTCTGTAGCGGCGCTGCAAGGGCTGAGCGCGCTGCTCGACCTGTCGGCGGTCTACGACACGCCCCCGCTCATCACCACCGGCGACCCCACGCTCTATTTACTGGCGAGCGACTGGCTGCGCCGCGCTTACGCACGCCTCGGTAGCGTCGATCTCTACAAATCGGCTGCGGTGCAGTTTACGGCAGCCTCCCCTACCGCGTATGCGGCGATGGCGGCAACTTACCTTTCCGATGGGGGAATCAGCTCAAACGTTGTCTTGGGCGCTTTCACCCAAGAGGCCACCCTGTTGACAACCGCCGCCGAAAGGCGTGGGATCCACTCCTCCGGTGGTGCGACGTCACCACAAGGCCTGGGGGCGCTATACCCGGCCCTGGATCAAGAGCAGTTGGTGATGGGTGAGGATATGTTTGCCGGTAGCGCGGTAGTGTCGCAACGCTCCTCTGCGTTAGCCAGCCTGTGGGCGCAGGATGTGTTGCGCTGGTTGGTGATTATCGGTATCCTCGGCGCGGCTCTGATTTCGCTCGCCAGCCTAGGAGGAGCCTAGATGTTCAAACGCTTTCTCCCGACAATTATGGCGATGCTTGCGGGGATTCTAGTCTTGCTTGGCTACTTGTTACCCCTGGAATTCCTGGCGATGCTACGCGACGTGATTTTGCTGCGCTGGGCCGTAGTTTTGGCCGCCTTCGCCCTGATCGTGGCCTACTTGAGCCTGCTGCGCGTTCATCTTCTGCGCCTGACCAGCGCCCGGAAAAAGAAGTTTACCAGTCTGTTGGTGATTTTGTCGGCACTCGGCACCCTGGTGCTGGTGCTCGTGGAGGGCGTCGAAGGAGCCTTGACACAGCAAGTGCTCACCGCTGTGCTGATTCCCGGCGAATCCGCGCTCCTGGCGCTAACCGCTGTGACGTTGATCGTAGCGGGAATGCGCATCTTGCGCGCGCGGCGCACGGCCGGCGCTGTTATTTTCGTGGTCGCCGCGGGCATCATCCTGCTGACAGCCGTCGCTTACAGCGTGTATCCGCCCGTTCTCGCCGTGCTCCGGCAGGGAGTCGACATCCTGGCAACGGCGGGTATGCGTGGACTCGTGATGGGGGTCGCCCTGGGCGTCACGTTAACCGGCCTGCGGATTCTCTTAGGCATTGACCGGCCGCAAAGCGATGAGTGAGTGTGAATATGGTTCGTTGTCCTAAATGTGGCAAGATGAATCAGGATAATAGCCGCTTTTGTAACCAGTGCGGCACGACGTTACCGCAAACGCGCATTCGCTGTCCCGAGTGCGGAATCATGAATCCGCTCGGCAATGTCTTCTGCAGCCGGTGCAATACACGCCTGCTTCCCACCGAAATGCAGTTACCCGAAAAACCCAAACCGGCAGAAGAGGCCCCCGTCGGGGTGAAGGGTATCTCGCTTCCCACGTTGCCTGCGGCCAAAGACGGCGCGCTCGAATCGGAGGAACTGCCGGACTGGCTATTGGAATTGACAGAACAACCACTCGGAAAGCCGGCAGAGACCCCGGATGTGGTGGCGCCGGCGGAGGAGCTTCCGGATTGGCTCTCCGGCCTGGTGGATGACACCGCCGCTGACGCCATAGACGAGACGGCGGATGCCTCCGCAGCCGAATCCGCTCCGGAGGACGCTCCCGCGTTATCCGAGTTGCCCGACTGGTTTTCCGATCTGGCGCCAGAGACCGCCACACCGGAGGACGCTGCGCCGGAAGAGACCCCTGCGAGCGCGACGCCGGATTGGTTTGCTGATCTGCTCGAAGATGAAGCACCGGGAGCTGCCGAGATAGACGTAGACACTGCGAGCAGTTTGGCTGAAGAAGAAGCTCTGGAAGAATTGCCGGATTGGCTCTCTGAATTGACGCCTGAAGAACCCACTATCGCACCGGTGGCAGACGCCCTCGATATGGCGCCGCCCCCACCGGTGCAGGAAGCCGCTATGCCAACTGAAACTGTGAGCAGTTTAGAAACCGCCTACAGTTCACCCGACTTCCTCCCACAACCGCGTGCCGAACTTCCGGACTGGCTACTCGCAACCGCCACACCGGTGCCGTCCGGCGAAGTACCCGCCTCACAACCGCTGCCTGAGTGGCTGTTGAAGGACGCCGAGGAAGCCGCACCGGGCCAGGAAGCAGGCGCGCTACCCGGCAGGGGGCAACTTCCCGGCTGGCTGTTGAAGGGCGCCGAACCAGGCGCTGCACCGGCTGCGCCACCTATGCCTGTCCCCCCACGTCCCAAACCTGTCGAAGTTCAGGAGCGTGTACGTCCGGCAGCGGAAGCCGCTCCCTCTCCCTTGCCGGTTGGAGAACCGGAGGAAGAGCCGGAGGAAAAATCGGAACCTGATTGGCTGGCAGACCTGTATCTCGAAGAAGAACCCGAACTTCAAGCTGCTCCCCCTGTCCAGGAAACTGCGAGCAGTTTACCCGATTGGCTCCAGGGAGTGTACGAAGAAGAGGTCGAACCACAAGCCGCCATCCCCACCGCAGAACCAGAAGAAGAAGCTACGCCTGACGCAGGCGTGCCGGATTGGCTCGCGGACATTTACAGCGCAGAAGAGGATGAGTCGCTTGCCAGCGTCTTCACTGCGGAACCGGAGAAAGAAGCTGCGCCTGACGCAGAAGCGCCCGAAGCAGACGCGCCTGAAGCAGACGTGCCAGATTGGCTGGCGGGCATCATGATCGAGGAACCCGTCCCAACAGAGCCTGAAGCGCCCTCTGAGGGCGAAGGGGCTGCCTCCGGAGCAGACGTGCTAGCCCCGGACGTCCCCGACTGGATCACGGGACTGGCGCCGGAAGCGCCATCCGCCGAGGAAGAGCAACCGGCTCATCCTGCCGCAGAACGCCCCATCTTTACCGAACCGGTCCCAGAGGAATCCCAAGCCGGCCCATCCGCTACACCAGACTGGCTCAAGGGTGTGACGGCCCTGGATGAAGAGGCAGACCGCGCACCGGCGCAGCCAGCTTTTGCCCCCGGTGAGGCAGTCTTTGATATGCCGGAGGATGCAGAGGAAGAACCGGCGCTCGAAGCGGGCGAAATACCGGACTGGCTTGAGGGACTCTCCCCTGCTGCACCAAGTCCGATTGCGGAAGAGGCTGCATTCTACGAACGTGTGTCTGAGGATGAATCTCTAGTGCGGGCCGAAGTGCCAAGCTGGCTGCAAGGACTGCGTCCGCCCGGTACCGGGCCTTTGCCACCCTTACCCGAAGTGATGGCGCCAGGCGCAGAAGTCCCCCTTCCACAGGAGGGCGGGCTGGTCCGTGCGGAAATTCCCGACTGGGTGCAACAATTACGCCCGGTGCCTTCCGCCGAGGGCGAGGCTGGTGAAAAGCGCGTCCTCGAGCCGGCAGAAACAGAAGGCCCTCTGGCCGGTTTACGCGGCGTTCTTCCGGTGGGGGCGGTGGTGGATATGCCCGCGGATTTCGTACCTGCGCCGCCGCCGGCAATCCCGGAATCGATCATGACTCAGGCACAGCTCTGGCAACAATTGCTCGAACAGCCCCGCAGCGTACAGCGCCCGGTCGCGCAGCACCGCGCACGTTCAGGCAGCGGGCAACTGGCGACACGCTTGATCGTGACCGTGATCTTGTTTGCCGTGACGGTGCTCGGTCTGCTGTGGGGCGACGTGCCGCTATCGCAGGCCCTCAGCCGCCCGCACATCGAGCACTTCAGCAAGGCCCTCGATGCGCTAGAGCCGGGAGACACAGTGATCGTCGCTGTGGAGTACGGCCCGGCAGAAGCGGGGGAAATGGCCATCCAGGCTCAGGCAGTGGTGCAGCACCTCGCGGATCAAAATGCGCGGGTAATGATGGTGAGCACTTTGCCCGAAGGGGCCGGCCTGACCCGAAGTCTGCTCGAACCCTTAGCGCTTGCGAATCGCTTGCCGGCAGGGCAGACCGCTTACCTGCCCGGTTCAGCGAACGGGGTAGCCCAATTCCTGAGCGAATCGGCCGAAGCCAAGATGATTATCGTTTTGGCGGGCCGCGCCGAGCGCCTGCGCTGGTGGATGGAGCAAAACAACGCGACACAGATGCTCCCCATCGCTGTTGGCGTCAACGCGGCGACTGCGCCGTTGGCGATGCCCTACCTCGAAACACCGCCGGTAAAGGGCTGGATGGCGGGACTTCCCGATGTGGTGGCCTACCAAGAATTCAGGGGATTGACGAGCAGCATCCTCGAAAGCCAACTCGATGCGCTGATGTTGACCCATTGGGCAGCGTTGGCTTTGCTGCTCTTCGGTCTGTTCTACTACTTAGCTTTGGGTAAGAGGGGGGCCGTTTAGCGCCATGGGCATAGTGCTACCCGAAATCATCGGTTTGATTGTAGGCGCGGTGGTGACGTTAGTCATCTTCAGCTATCTCCTGGGTGACAATGTCCTCTATCGCTGGATGCTGGCCTTGCTGGTGGGCAGCGGCGCAGGCTATGTGATGGGCGTCGTCATCACGGTGGTGCTGGTTGATTGGTTCATCGCTGCCCGCGAGGCAAACACGCTGGCGACTCAGATTTTCTACTTCGTCCCCATCTTTTTGGGTATCCTGTTGCTCTTCAAGGGCTTCTCCTCCTTCAAACTGTTAAGCCGGTTATCCGTGCTCGGCAATATCCCAATGGGCTATCTGCTTGGCGTGGGGGCAGGCGTAGCGATTGGCGGGGCGCTCCTGGGGACGTTGTTCCCGCAAATTGTAGCAACCGGCGCGAAGATTACGCTGGATAACCTGCCGTGGGGACTCCTACAGGGTATCGTCATGGTGGGGGGAACGATTGCGGCATTGCTCGTCTTTTCCCCGCGCCCGCTCAGCAAGAATGGAGAGACCAAGACGAGCGCCCTGTGGTTACGCCGCGTTGGCGAATTCTTTATCATTATCGCGTTGGCGGCAGCCTTTGCCGGCGCCATCACAACGGGATTGACGCTGTGGGTTGAACGGTGGTCGGTGCTGCTCAGAACGGCGTTTGATCTCATAGGGGGCTGATGGATGGCTGAAGAGCGCGCAATGGGACCCTTGATTGAATCTATCCTCGTCGCGGATTGTGGCACAGTCTTCACCAAATTGCTGCTCCTGGAAAGCGTGGAAGGTCGCTATCGCTTTGTGGCGCAGGCGGAAACCCTGACAACGATCAATCCACCCTGGAACGACCTGAGCGTGGGTGTGGTCAACGCCCTCAAGCAGCTTGAGCAGATCACCGGGCGCACGCTGTACGGGGCGGGACGATTGATCACGCCGCAGCAGGGGCTAGAAGGTGTGGATGCTTTCGTGGTCATTTTGAGCGCGCCCGAACCACTGAGCCTCGTCATCGCCGGTCTGGTGCGGGAGATGAGTCTGGAAAGCGCATGCCGTGCCGCCAGTGGAACCTACACTACCATCAAGACGATCCTTTCGCGCGAGGGGAGCCTTAATTCCCCACAGACGATGTGGTCGCGCACGGTACGCGATATATCGCCCGATGTGGTGATGTTGGTCGGCGGCGTCGATGGCGGCGCGCGCCGCCCGGTGATGGAGCTGGCCGACGCGATAGCGTTGGCCGCTTCGATGTTGGAACGCGACCAGCGCCCGGTGGTGCTTTACGCCGGAAATGCCGAACTGCGCCCCCACATCACCAAGTTGATGGGAGATATCACACACGTCGAGGTCGTGGACAACGTCCATCCCACGGTGGATACCGAGCATCTGGGGCCGGCGCAAAGCGCGTTGGAGCAGCTCTACATCGACGAACGCATGAATACTGCCCCTGGCGCGGAAGCCTTGCTCGCCTGGAGTCGTCTACCGTTACTGCCCACGGCGACCGCTTTCGCGCGTGTCGTGAGTTACCTCTGCCGGCGTGAAGACAACGCCGACCGTGGTGTCCTGGGCATCGACGTGGGTGCAGCGACGACGACGGTGGCCGCCAGCTTCGAGGATCGCTCGTATGTGACGATTTATGACAAAGGCATCGCTCATGGTCCGCTAGAGTGGATCCAGGAGCATGGTACAGCGCCACTGTTACAGTGGCTGCCCGAAGAACTTGAAGAAGAGGAATTGTTGGTGCTGTTGCACAACCGCGAGTTGCGCCCGTGGACGGTTCCGCAAGACCCGCGCGAATTGTGGGTGGAGCAGGCCGTGGTACGCGAAATGCTGCGCTCGGCGTTGGATGTGGCGCGCCCGACGTGGGATGCCGGCAAGATCGACGCTGTACCGGGTATGTTGCCGGGCGTCGATCCTATTCTCATCTCCGGCGGTGGACTGGTCCACATGCCGCGTCCTGGGCAGGCCCTGTTGATCACGCTGGATGGTCTCCAGCCGACCGGTATCTCCACCATTTTGCTGGACGTCAACCGTGCTGCACCGGCACTAGGGGCAGTGGCCGGTCTCAAGCCGTTGGCCGCGGCCTCGGCGCTGGAAGCGGGCGCACCCGGATCGGGCGTCCTCATCCCCCTGGGAACCGTCATCTCGCCGATGGGCAAGGCGCGTCCGGGCGAGGTGGTGATGCGAATGCGCATCGCGTATGAGGATGGCGGTACGCTGGACGTCGAAGCGCGCTACGGCGACATCGAAATCTGGCCACTGCTGCCGGGGCAGCAGGCGACTCTGGAACTGCGCCCCAACCGGCGCTTCGACGTGGGTATGGGGTACGGGCGTGGCGGAAAGGTGCAGGCCATCGGGGGTCTGGTGGGGCTGGTCGTAGATGCTCGTGGACGGCCCCTGGAGCTGCCCGAGGACCCGGACCGCCGCCGGCGCATGCTGCACGGCTGGATTTGGGACGTGGGAGGTTAGGATGTTCATCCCCTATAGCATTGTCAATCCCCTGACAACGGTGCGCATCCCCCGGCGATTGCCGCGTCCCGGTGAGTTGCTGGTGCGCCTCGGCGAGGCAGTCGAACCATCACGCGTCGTCGCGCAGACGGTGGAACCGGCCGATTTTTGCATTGTCGACGTGGCGCGTGAACTGAGCGTACCGGTGAAAAAAGTCAAAGGGTATTTGAAGGTCAATCGCGGTGCAGCGGTCGGTGAGGGCGACGTGCTGGCTTCGCGCGGTGGACTTGGCGGGCAGATGTGCCGCGCGCCCATCAACGGCACGATCATGGGCAGTGGGCGCGGGCGGCTGCTGTTGGAAGCCGAACCGCAGACGATTCACGTCGCGGCGCTGGTTCCCGGCCTGGTTGTTGAAGCCTCATCGAGTGAGGGCGTCGTCATCGAATCTACCGGCGCGCTTCTGCAGATGGGCTGGGGGAACGGCCGGGAAGCCTTCGGTGTGCTGCGGGTGGTGGTGCGCGCGCCGCGCCATCCCATACGCACCAAGCATATCGATGCCGCCGCGCAGGGAACCATTTTGGTGGGGGGATCGCGCCTCGATGAAGAGACGCTGGAGCAAGCCGTCGAGATGCAGGTGCGCGGGATTATCGTGGGCGGGGTTCCGCCATCTATGGTTCCCCTGCTCGAAGCTGTCGATTTCCCCGTCGTAACCACTGAAGGCATTAGCACGGCGCCGATGTCCCAGGCGTTTTTCGATCTGCTGCGCTCGCTGGATGGCCGTGAAGCGTCGGTCAGTGGGCGGATGCGGTATCGTTGGGGGACCGAGCGGCCCTACGTGATGGTGCCTATGCCGGCGCGCGGCGCGACGATGGTAAATCCAGAGACCCCGCTAACCGTGGGGAGCCGCGTGCGCGTCTTGCGTGGGCCGTATACGGGGGTGTCAGGCGTCGTATCCGAAATCCCCAAAAGCCTGATTCAACTGGAAACCGGCGCGCGCCTGCCGGGCGTGCAGGTCGACCTGGGGGGCAAGGAGTTCGCGTTGGTGCCGTTTGTAAACCTGGAACGGCTGCTGTAGCGTTCAGCGATTGGCCGTCAGCTTACCAAATTGTCATTCCCCCTCCTCTGTGTTGTGCAGAGGAGGGGGAGTTCTTTATTGTGCCGTAATGTTTACGGTGTATAGCTCCGCATGACCAACGGCAGATAGAGGGCCGGCGGCGGCCCGCCGAACGTCCATGTGTAGTTGGCCCGCATATCCACTTCCTCGCGGTAGCCGGAGGCGATGAGCGTGACTGTGTACTCCTGGTTGAGGTTCAACGCCGTCGTCGGCGTGAAGACCACCAGAGAGCCGGTGAGGTAGGGCAGCACCGCCGTGTCGGGATAGGGGTCGAACGTAGTCGCCTGTACTGCCAACATGCCGGGGACCACACCGTCGCCGGCCTGTTCGACCACGAAGGTGGCGGTCGTCACCCGCGTCGGATCAATCGGGCGGCTGATAAGCGCCCAGATTGGCGTAGCGGTATCCCACGTCGGCGCGCCCGCTGCGGGATAGTGCTCCACGACGAGCGGGTCACGCCAGTTGTAGACGACGTCCTCCACCAGCATGATGCCGTCATCGCCGTAGGCCACCGTCAGGTGGCGGTTGGCTTCGCCTACCAGATCGCCCCAGTTCTCCACCACGTCCCACGAGCCACGGGTGAACTTGTACTGGAGCGAAGTCTCCTCAGGGATGGTCACTGTGTAAGCCCAGGTAGTGGCATCCAGGCGGGTGATGGGTTGCGCGCCCGGATTCCAGAACGCGCCCAGGTAGGCAGCGTTATCGCCCGGGATGAAGATCGTGTCGCCCACCGGGGTGAACGGCGGTACGGTGACGCGGAAGCGCACTTCGACCTCACGCGCCGCGGCCGTGCCAGAGGCCGGGTTGGAGAACGGCGACTTGTTCAGAGATGTGTCGAACGCCTGCACTGTGTAGGTGTAAGTGGTGTCTACCACCACGTCGGTATCGGTGTAGATCGTCGTGGGCGCCCACACCCGCGCCAGGAACGCCGATTGCTCCGGCGCATCGCCCTCGGCGTAGCGATAGAGGTCGTATCCGGCGAGGTCGTCCGCATCGACTGGGTCCCATTGCACGGTGATGTGATCCGTTCCCCAGTGGATGACGCGCAGGTTGAGCGGCACGGGCGGCGGGGTGGTATCGGCGGCGGGGAGAACGTGCATCACGCCCGGAACCGGCATCATGGCCGTACCGGTGGTGCCGGCGTACACCCAATCGCGCCCGGCGGTCGTCGAATAGCGGTAGAGGTAGTAGAAGTCGCCCGTCTCTTCCGGCAGCAATTGTGCCATAAACTCGTCGTTGTTGCCAACGTCGCCGTTGTAGACGGCATCCACCCACATCGTCCAACCGGTAAAGTTCGTCATCGAAGCCCCGAAGCCGACCTGCGCCAGCAAGCCCGGCGTCGGGCCTGGTTCTGAGGTCACGCCATCAATGTACACTTGCCCGTAGATTTCCTGGGTCGGCGTGATGCCGATGGTGTGCGTGAACTCGTGCGGCCATTGCAGGTTCGCCCAGTCGATGGTGACGTGAGGTAGGGCAGAAACTTCATTCGAGCGCGCGCTTTCGTTGCCGTGGATGTCCAGCGCGGTCACGACGTAGTAGTAGAGCGTGCCGTTCATCACGGTGTCGTCCACAAAACTTGTGACGGCAGACTCGCCGATTTTTGCGTATCCGCCGCCGTAGACGTAGCTGCGATAGACGGCGTAAGCCGTCGCGCCGGTGACGGCGTCCCAGGTCAACGCCACTTCGCCGTTGCCCTCGACGGCCTCCAGACCGGTAGGCGCGTCGGGCGGGTCGAGCGGTTGATGCTCATCCGCGATGAGGATAGCGCCCCACATCGCGCCCATATCGAGGATGACGATTTCGCCATTGACCACGGTATAGTCGCCGCCGTTGAGTGCGTCGGTCAGCGTCGTCCCGTCGGGCAGGTAGCCCGCCACCGGGATGGTAAGCGTTTGCGTCGTCCCGAAGTTCAGGCCGATCACAGCAGCGCGCCCGCGCCCGTAGGCATAGATGCCGGCGTCGTCATCCACCAACAGCGTGTCGAAGGAACCGGTGCGCAGCGCCGCGTTAGCATGGCGGATCGCCGCCGCCGTGCTGTAGTGCGCCAGCATATCCAGGTCGCGTTGCCGCCACGCGGGGAGGTCGTTGTAGCCGTCCTCGTCGGGCCAGGGATAGGGCTGGCGGTTGTAGGGGTCGCTGTAGAAGATGCCGCCACCGCCCTCGTCACCATAGCCGACCAGGCCCACTTCGTCGCCGTAGTAGATGGTGGGCGCACCGGGCATCGTCATCTGGATGAGGGCGAGCATCTTCTGGCGCATCTTGCCGTCGCTGTAGTCGTCGTCGGTGGGATCGCCGTCCTGATCCAGTGGGATGAGCACGCGGTTCACGTCGTGGCCGCCCACCAGGTTCATCATCGCGTAGAAGGCTTCCGCCGGATAGTCCTCTTCAATGCCGCGCATCACGCTGTCGAATTCGCTGAGGGAGAGCGCGCGGATGAGGCTATTGGTATCCTGCCAGTCGGTCTCGCGCAGCACACCGATGACGGCGTTGCGGAAGCGGTAGTTCATCGTGCTGTCCAACTGGTCGCCAAGCATAAAGTGGCTGGCGTCGCCCCATTCCTCGGCGATGGTGATGGCGGTGTCCTTCGCATCGCGGATGTGGTCGCGCCAGTCACGCCAGAAGCTCGGATGCACGTCGCCGGCCACGTCGAGCCGCCAGCCGTCGGCGCCCTGCTCCAGCCAGTAGCGGGCGATGGCGTTGGTGTCGCTGTAGATGAAGCTGCGCACTTCGGGAACATCCGTGGTGTTGAGCTTGGGCAGCGAGTCGAAGCCCCACCAGGCCTCGTAGGTGGTGTCGCCATCGCACGGGCCGGTCCCGGCGGGGGTGGCCGGGCGGAAATAGTACCAATCGCGGTACGGGCTGTCCACCGACTCGCACGCGCCGACGAAGTCGTCGTAGCGCCCGTAACGGTCGAAGTAGTGGCTATCGCTGGAGGTGTGGTTGAAGACGCCGTCAAGGATCAGGTACATCCCGCGATCCTGTAACTCTTGGGTAAGCGTGAGGAAGGTCGTCAGGTCGCCGAAGTTGGCGTCGATGACCGAGAAGTCGGTCGTGTCGTACTTGTGGTTGGAGGGCGATTCGAAGATGGGGTTGAGGTAGAGCGTGTTGACGCCGAGGTCGTGCAGGTAGTCCAGCTTCTCAATGATGCCGTACAGGTCGCCGCCGTAGAAGAGCTTGCTGTACGAGCCTTCCCACGGGCCGGCCACGCGCGGGTCGGGTACGATCCAGTTCCAGTGCGGCGCGGTGAGCACGCCGGGGTCTTCGTCATAGAAGAACGTTCCGCTGATGGGATCGTTGGTCGTGAGGCCATTGCGGAAGCGGTCGGGGAAGATCTGGTACACGACGGCGTGCTTGAACCAGTCGGGCACCGTGAAGTCCGGGTCGTACACGTTGATCTGCCAGCTCCGATCCGGCGATTCGTTGTAGGGACGGCCCAGGCCGCCATCGTACAAATCGCTGTCCTCATAGTAGTCGGTGTCGGTCCCATCGGTGACGATGAAGCGGTAGTAGAGGACGGTGAGGTGGTCGGGTGCGATCAGGTTTAGCTCCCAGATGTCGTAATCGAACGGGTCGCCGGGAATCGTGGCAACTTTGCTCATCGCGGCGATCTGTTGCTGCCCCAACTTCGTGTCCCATAACCGCACTCTGACGGCAGTGACGTCGTTGGCATACGTGCGGAAACGTAAGGTGATGGGCGTCCCGGTGGTGACTGCGCCGAAGGGCTGGCGGTAAAGGTCGTTGCGGGAGTCGTGTTCGAGACCGTCCCACATCACGTAGTTGTCCTGTTCGGGGGACATCAGCACTTTGATCAGCACACGACCGCTGAGCACGTCGAGCAGGAAATAGGCGGTCTGGTTCGGCGCGGTTGTCGTGAACTCTACATTCGCGGCGTCCGTGCTACGCCCGTCCGCGCCGAAGGCGTTCCACGAGCCGGTCGTGGTGATCTTGCCGATGTGGTCGCCCGGCGTGGGAATCGGGTAGGCCAGGACGTATAACCCGCCGCCGGCCGCCGCCAACGCGGTGGCAGGGTCGGCGTTGTTCCATCCCTGGAAGCTGCCCACCGCCGTGAAGCCGGCCGGGACGTCGCCCCAGGCGTTGACGATGTGCTGTGTGGGCAGCAGTTCCCAACCGGCGTCGGCGCTGCGGTCGTTTGTATCGAAGATGAATTTGACCACCTGGTTAGCTTCGCTCGTGCTGACCCAGGCGTTGGCGGCGGGGTAGGCTGTGTCCCAACCGCCGCAGGCTACGATCTTCCACCCGTAATCTCCGGCTTCGGCTACGGTGTAATCCAGCGAGAAGACGCCGTCCCCGCCGATGAGATCGCCGTTGGCGCCATCGTCGTAGAGCGGGGTACTTGCGTTGTCCCAGCCGTTGAAGTCTCCGGCCAGGCACCAATTCCCCACACCGCTGCCTTGCGGCGTGATGATGAGGCGACCGGTGTTGGCATCGAGCAGGAAGGCCACCGTTTCATTGTCCGCCGTGGTGGTGAAGTTGAGGTTAGGCGCGTTGGTATTGCGGCCATCCGTCCCAAAGGCGTCCCACGAGTCGGTGACAACGACTTTGCCCTCATAAGTACCGGCGGTCGGGATTTGGTAGGCCAGGTGATAGATACCGGGGCCAACCTCGACGAGCGCCGTGGCGGGATCGGTGTTGTTCCAGCCCTGGAAGTCGCCGACGGCGGTGAAGCCGGTCGGCAGCGTATCCATCGCGTTGACGATGTGCTGCGCGGGCAATAGCACCGCGCCGGCATCGCCGCTGTAATCGTTGGCGTCGAAGGTGAACGTAACCGACTGATTGGCCTGGTCGGTGTTGAACCAGGCGTTATTGGCGGGATAGGCGACGCCCCAATCCCCGCATTTGACCACCTTCCATTCATAGCGCCCGGCGGCAGCGACTGTATATTCCAGTGAGAAGACATCGTCTTCGGGAATCAGGTCGCCGTGCGTGCCGTCGTCGTACAACGGATCGGAAGCGTTGTTCCATCCGTTGAACGAACCGGCGACGCACCATCCGCTCGGCGCGGCCTGCACCGCGCGCGGCGCAAATGGGGCTGGCGCAGACGCGCCAAACATCCCCATAAGCAGGGCCAACACCATCATTCCAGAGAAAAACTTGCGATACATCGTAACCCTCCTTTGCAAAAATGAACTGAACGTGATTATTCGAGCTGCTTAACCTGCTGAAGCAGCCCGTCGACAATCTGCTCCGGGGGAGCGGGTAGCGCATCTTCCTGGAAGTAGAGGATGCTCAACACGGGCATATCCATCAACATCGTCATGATGTCGATGCCGATCATCTCGCTGCCGTCCGTATCGCCGCCCATAGCCTGGCCCATCCCTTCCGCGATTTGCTGGAACATCGGGCCAAACACGACCTTGCCGCGCGGGTCTTCCATCCACTCGCGGATGGTGGATTCCCGGTTGAGCAGCGAGGGCAGTTCTTGGGTGGATTGCAATGTAACGGTTTGCGTGCAGCGAATGTCCGCCGAAGAAGCGCCGATCAGAATGTCGAACTCGCCCTCCTCGGCGATCCACTGCTCGTAGCCGGGGTGATAGTAGGCAAAGGCGCGGAAATCGAGCGGGATGGTCACGGTTTTCGTTTCGCCCGGTTGGAGTTCGACTTTGGCGAAGCCCTTGAGTTCCTTGTGCGGGCGGACCAATGTGGATTTATGATCGTGAACGTAGACCTGCACCACTTCCTTGCCCGCCACGGTGCCGGTGTTGGTCACGTCCACCGTCACGGTCAGCCCGTCGGTGTCCTTGAAGGTCGAGGTAGAGACGGCCGCGTTGCTGTAGGCGAAGGTCGTGTAGCTGCCGCCATAGCCGAAGGGGAACTGCACGGGGATTTGTTT
>OMKS01002547.1_pt1 | contig 15158 bp, 9 predicted proteins | sample 1674721 | NCBI WGS metagenome assembly OMKS01 (sample SAMN06264996, study PRJEB25208) | sediment metagenome | isolation source: hot spring sediment | place: USA: California | collected 2014-09-02
GCTCAGTGACCGGGGCTGTCACAAATTCGGGGAAGATTCTGCCTGAAGGCCCGGATTAAGGCAGTCAGCATAATCTAATTTATCGATGGAAAAATTTATTTTGGACAGAGCTGCTGTGAGATATAAAATTGAAGGAAAATAGAGCGCGGGACAATCATTGGTAGAGATTGCCCCACATCGGATTAAAACATACGGCTCATCCGCAGATAACTTATATACGGCGCGTCTTTATTGTCAAAATCTCTGGCCCAGTCCACACGAATACCCCATTCGCTCAGGCCGCCTGTTTCGATGGCAAATCCGAAACTACGGCGAAAATTATCGGGGTTGAATGACGCAAGATTTTGCCAGATATCTTTTTCCGGCGAAAGAGCGCTGGTGTATCCCATATCAAAAAAGCCAAGCAGCCAGAGATCGTCATCAAAGCCGATGGCAAGCTCCTGGTTATACAAAAGCATTTTATTGCCTGAATATGCCTTATATGGCAAACCGCGCAGAGAGCCCATTCCACCGAGCCAATAGCCATACTGAGCCGGCGCTTGTCCAGTATTTACAGCGCTGATGATCTGACTGCGAATCTGGAGTGCTTTGCCGATTGTGCCAATATAATTTCCCTGTACTTTAGCACGGTCAAAACTATAATCGCTGCCCCAACTATTATCATAATTTTCGAATACTAATCCAATTTGCAGAATTCCTGGGAAACTCATTGCTGATTTTCCCAGATATAATTCAGTGGAAAGCTTCAGGCCTGAGACCATTCCTGAATCTGCCGCTGTAAAGCTAAGAGGCCGCCTCAGGCTATTATGCTCACTTTCATAAAGGGGAAGATTCCATTCGAGTTGAGAGATGTATTCAGCTTTCGTGGTAAACCATCCACTCAAACGCTGGCGGATACCGATACGATAACCCTCTGTTTTGTAACGATCATGATAATCCTCTTTGTTGATAAGAAATGCCAAACTATTTTCCAGGTCTGGCAGGCGCCACCAGTCGTGGTGTCTGTTTTCATGATAGACCCATCCGTAGAAACTTAAGGGATGCTTGTCAAAGAGAGAATATCGAAGCTGAGCAGCGCCCTGCCAGCGATGCTCTGCAAAGCCATAAGCTATTTTGTATGTAAAATCGAGTCCGCCAACTTTCCCAAGATTATACAGCAGATCCGCCATTTCAAGATAAAATCCCTCTTGCCGATTAAACCGAACCATCGGCTCTCGCCAGACAGGGATAGGATCGATGGGCTTTAGCACTTTCGCATAGACCACGTCATTGCTTTGATCATCAAGAAAAAGTCTCGTGGATTTTTTTAGGTCTTCCAAGCTAGTTTTAAGATCGACCCCTTTGAGATTGGCTTCAACGATATTCTGTTTAGCTGTTTCTGATGGAAGATTATCGGCAATTTTTCCCCCTAGTATTTTGATGCTGCCGTTGATAATTGCGGTTGAATCAAGGAAGAGATGACCGGCATAGAGCGTGATGACGCCGTTCACAACACCGGCGACATGGGCATCGCCAACATACACTTTGACGTGGGTCTTCTCATTTAAAGTATCACCGGCTGATAATACATAATCTTTAAAATATTGCTCTGTATTCATCTCAGGAGCAAACTCCTCTGCCAGGGCTATCCCTAGTATTAGCAGCAATATTATACCTTTATTTAATCGCATCATATACCTCACAATTTTTAAAAAGTCTTACGGGTTCGTTCTGATAATCTGGATATCTCCATTATCAGCCTTTAAATCAATCAAATAGTCGCCTTTGCCAAAGCGCTCGTTTACATAGATACGCCGAGGGTCTTTTTGCATGATATTCATCTCAAAATCGGATTTGATACCAGCTTTGTAACCTCTGGATAGCGCATTGACAATCGTATTTTCCAAAGTAGGAAGAACTAATGTTATTTTTCCGTTATCGGCGGAAATACGAATGGAGTGATCGTCTCCCTTTCCAAAAATCTTTTGGATATGCACATCGCCTGATCGATTTTCAACCTGTACCGATCCTGTGATTTTTTTTCCTCTGATATCCCCGCCCATGGACTCGAGGATGACATTCCCATTCATTTCGCTGCAAAAGATATCGCCGCCAAAGGTTTTAGCTTCCAGATTGCCAATAGCATTCTGAATGCCAATATCGCCGCCATTTGTGCGCATATTGATATCACCGCTTATATTTTCTGCGCTAATATCGCCGCCAAAAGTGACCATAATGGCTCTATCTCCTTTATGGTTGTGAATCTTAAGGTCACCGCCAAGCGTGCGCAGATCCAGGTTGCCTATGCTTGTCATTAGAGAAATGTCGCCTCCCGCTGTTTCGATATGCAGATCCCCCAACAGATTTGATCCGGTAATATCACCGCCAGCAGTATAGAGTGAAATAGAGCCTTCCAAGTCAGAGATTTTCAGGTTGCCGCCAGCAGTTTTGGCGGTTATTTTTCCGTTTAACCGGCTAAGAATCAGGTCACCGCCGGCAGTTGCCAGGTCCATTTCTCCCATGAGGTTTTTAATATTGAGCTTACCGCCCAGGGTTCTTGTCGCCAGACTGGTATTTGCAGGAAGATCAATAAGATACTCGACTTTGACTTTTCGTGAGCCACCCATAGTTCGTTTGCCAGGGCTTAATTCATAGCCGAAATCGCTGGCCTTCAGCGTAAAATGGTACTCTTCCCACAAGGCCTTCGCTTCTTTTGCAGTTCGCACATTAAGCGTCATCTTTTCTGTGTAGCGAATAGTCTTTCCCATTTTGCCTGTGACATAGACGTTCCCCAACAATCCATTCATAGCAATCTGGGTTGGAATTTTCTCAATGATTGTCTCCTCATTCCAGGTAATGGCGTAGCCACTCCCATCTTTTTCCATTTTGAAGTTCAGATCGTTTCCCTGCGCTCCCAACAGGCAGGCACATACAACAGTAAGAAATGCAATACGTTTCATTGTCTGCCCTTTTCTATTTTTTCAGGGGGTTGCCCTGAAGGTTCATATAATATTGGTTGATTAATGATTTTACGCCTTCCGATTCGTCATCTTCGGTGGCTTTTCTCAGCATATCCTGTGTCTCTTGGCTGCGATCTTTCGTCAGCACCTGGATGGCTTCCATACGAATTGCGGCGCTTTGATCGTTGGCAATGACATACGTGCAGGCTTCTTTAATCTCATGAGAAAGGGGCAGCTCGCCCAGCGCTTTCATTGCCTTGAGCCTCACACCCGGGTTTTGATCTGATTTAACGGTTGTAATCAGGGCTGATTGCAGGTCATCACCCGCTTGCCCAACATTATCCTGAATGAGTTTGACCGAGCGTAGCCGTGTGCCTGGATTCTCTTCCCGTATCATTGCATAGGCCAGCAGCTTTTGAATCTCTGGCTCGCTGATATTGCCTTCGATACGCTCTTTTTTCACTTTTGTATATTCAATGGCCAAATCTCCCCGTTGTTGGTTCATCACATCAATTTTGATATCACTGATTGTGAAGTCGTCAAGAATCGATTCAGCGCTGGTGTGTACGATTTTCATTTGCTCTTGGGGTGAATCAATTACGATTGGAATATATCGTCCCAGCAGCAGTCCAAAGATGAGAGTAGCAGCCGCAGTTATTATAGTATAGAAATAATTTCTGGGCAGGAAGAAAACTTTGGATTGTCGATTTTGCTTTTCAGCGTCTTCAGCCCGGATGGCTTCCATAACTCTATTATGCAGTCGCGTCACCTGCTCTTCTGATACGCTTGGTTCTGCGGCTTGTCTCATTGCTTTTTCCATAAGGATAGCTGTTTCCCAGATTTCGGCTGCTTCCACTGATGAATCACACAAAGCATCCATCTGGACTCTTATATTTTGTGGAATATCCTCGATATCATAATTCAGCAGTATATCCTGAAATTGTTGCAGATTCATATTAAGCCTCCAGTAGCTGAGTTTTGTATGGCCTCAGCAAGCTTCTCAATTTTTCTGTTGCCCGAAAGAGATACTTTTTCACCGTTCCGTCTCCCACGCCCAATATATCGGCGATTTCTTTAATTTTCAGGTGCTGTGAATGGCGCATAATAAAGACAGTGCGCTGCTTTTCCGGCAGGCGGCAGAGGGCATTTTTCAGATGCTCCTGAAAATCTTCACTTTCGGTCAAATCAGCGCTGTCTTCATCAGCAAGCGCGATATATCTATCTTCGTCTTCTTCGTTGGTAAGAAATTCGTGATGCCGACGTCCTTTCACAAAATTAAAAGAAGTATTCATCACAATTCGGTATAGCCAGGAGAAAAAGCTGCTTTCAAAGCGAAAAAGAGCGATTTTGCGATAGAGTGTCACAAAGACTTCCTGGGCAATATCTTCGGCGTCCTGTTGATTCTGGACTACCTGCTGAGCCAGACTAAGCACCTGTCTCTCATAGTTTTTTAATATCGCCTCGAAAGCCATCATGTCTCCTTTCTGCGCTTTCCTAATAAGTTCATTTTCCTTCTCGTTCACCACCCTCATCTGCCTCCTTTGACACACATCACTTTTGAAACGTTGTCATTTTTTGCTTCTGCATATCTGCCAGCCAATCATCTACAGACTTTCTTTATAATTTATCTTCACAGTGAAAAATAGATATTTTCACCATCGAATTAAATGCTTTTATAAATTCATATTTTTGAAAAATCTGGTTGGATGCTGGAGTCAGAATTTGTATTTTGGACTAAAATGGAGCAAAGATGATTTTACATTGGATACACAATATATCACCGACGATCATGAAACTGGGCCCACTGGAGATTCGCTGGTATGGCCTGATGTATGTACTTGGTTTTATATTTTTTTATTACTGGATGAAGCATCTGGTACAAACGAGCCAGATCAAGATGACATTGGCGCAGCTTGAAAATCTTTTCACTGTGGCGATCATCGGTGTTTTAGCTGGGGGTCGCTTGGGCTATGTTCTTTTTTATAATCCGTCCTACTATCTAAGTCATCCTCTTGATATTCTCAAAACCTGGCAAGGCGGCATGAGTTTTCACGGCGGCGCATTGCTGCCATCGCTGCTGATTTTATGGTATGCCAGAAAAGAGAAGCTGCCTTATTGGGATCTAATTGGCAATACAGCGGCAATTGCTCCCCTGGCTCTCTTTTTTGGCAGAATAGGCAATTTTATAAATGGCGAGCTCTATGGCCGGGCCTCAGACCTGCCCTGGGCTATTATTTTTCCTGCTGGCGGCAATATTCCCCGGCATCCGTCTCAGCTCTATGAAGCATTCCTGGAAGGTGTGCTTCTTTTTGCTTTGCTGATGTGGCTACACCGCAAAGGCGCCAGCGGGATTGTGAAGTTTTCAGTATCGGTGATGGGCTACGCTGTCGCCAGAATTTTTGTGGAATTTTTTCGTGAGCCAGACAGCCATCTTGGCTATCTTCTCTTTGGTTGGTTGACGATGGGTCAGATATTGAGTATTTGTATGCTTTGTATTGGTCTGGCTGTTTTGCTCTGGCATCTGAAAAAGGGAAAAGCCCCGAACTGACGCTCTTTCAAATTAGTTTGAGTTCTTGTATATAGGTCTGAAGCTGGGTTTTTGAAAATGGCTTTGGCAGGTAACAATCACAAAGATTGCGAAAGGCTTTCATTACATTTTTACCATCTTTTAGTGAGGTGATCATCATTATTTTCACACCGTTACCCTGGCGGACTCCTTTTTCATCTTCGATACGCCGAATTTCTTCAAGCACTTGATGTCCATCTTTTTCCGGCATATTAATATCTAAGCAGATCAAATCATATGTTCCATTCTCGAAAGCATAGAGGGCCTCATTGCCATTGACGGCGATATGCACTTCACCATAGGGCTGCAAAAGCTCCTGCAGCACAACCCGACTCGTGAAATCATCTTCAACAATCAGCGTTTTCATTTTTCTCTCCTTTTAAAAGCTCTGATTATTTATTTCGTTAAGCGCTTGGCCGCTTCTCTGGCCATTTCAATAATCTCTTTTTCACCTGGAATCTGTCTATTCTTCATTAGGATGCGGCCATCACAAATTACGGTGTCTATAACCGATGAATCGGCGCTGTAAACCATATCAGAAATGAGATTGTGGCCGGGTGTAAGGCGGCAGTCTTCGAGATCAACCAGTATGGCGTCGGCAAGCTTTCCCGTCTCGATAACGCCGGCATCGAGGCCAAAAGCCTCGGCACTGTATCGGGTGGCCATTTTATAGGCTTCCGCGGCTGGCAATGTCGTGGGGACACCAGAAAAATGTTTGGCCAGGAGAGCAGCAAATTTCATCTCTTGCAGCATATCGAGACTGTTATTTGATGAACAGCCATCCGTACCCAGTACAACACGAATACCTGAAAGCTGGGCAGCGGCCACATTAAATACGCCATTGCTGAGTTTCATATTGCTGATTGGCATATGAGCGAGGCTCACACCGCGGCTGTGGAGCAATTCCCGCTCCGCATCATCAATCCAAATGGCGTGGGCAAGTATTGTTTTTTTTGTCAAGAGACCTAGGCTGTCTAAATAAAATGCCGGCCTTACGCCATGCTCTCTGATGCAATCTTTGAGTTCCTGGCGGGTCTCGCTTAGATGAATGTGAACTGGAAGCTTGTGTCGTGCTGCAAGTTCTCCCAGCTTTTCTAAAGTCTCTCTTTTGACTGAATAGATGGCGTGAGGATTCAGCATCGGAATCATCCTAGAAGGAAAAGATTCCAGAGTCTCTAAAAATTTATTCAGATCGCTGTCTTGCGATTCGGCAATCTGGGGATTAAAAGCATTTAATATGAGGGGGCCCGAGCCAAAGCGCATTCCCATCTCATCTGCTGCTTTGACCACACGCTCATAGCGCCAATACATATCATTGAAAAAGACAGTGCCAGAGCGAATCATTTCGATACAGGCCAAACGGCTTCCGATTTCAATATCTTCAGGTGTCATTTTGGCTTCGACTGGCCAGATAAACTTTGTCAGCCATTCCTGCAGCGGCAAATCATCGGCATAGCTGCGCAGCAAAGTCATCGCTGCATGATTGTGGGCGTTATAGAAAGCTGGCAAAATTGCCATTTTCCCATGACCGTAAATAATTTCATCGCTTTTTTCATTGATGGCGCTGGCAATTTGAGCAAAGCGATTTTCTTTGATAAGAATATCAACGCTATGCTGGTTTAGTACAACATTTTTAATCAGCAGGCTGGACATTTTTAAAAGCTTCCATATTTTTTTGTTGATGACGATTGAGAAAAGCGGCGGCTTCTTCACGAATAATACTTTTTCCCAAAGTTTGCCAAATGAGGCGGGATTCTATTTTGTCAGAGGTCTTGTGGAGACCCGGTTCAGGTGTCGGGTTATCCAGTAGTATGAGCGCGCTTTCATTGTGCAGTGCAAATGTGGCATCCAGATAGCGCAAACGCGTGGGCTCCGAGAGCATAAAGTTCAGGGGATATTTTTGATTGAGGGCTCTGGTGGCTTTGATACATTCTCCAAATTCGTCTTCGGCGCCCATATTGATGAGGAGAGCCGATGATTCGGTAAATATTTTGGAATTATAGTTTTTGCAGATAATACCTGGAACTCCTGTTGAGGTAATGATGATGTCCGCTTTTGATGCTGCGATTTCTAGAAGCTCTTTCTGACGAAAATCAATCCAACGCGCTGCACCAACAGGCACGATTTGTCTGAGGTCTTCTACGACTGTGAGACTTGCATTTTCACGGATGAGGCGATGGGCAATGCCACTGCCGACCTTGCCATATCCAAAAAGGACGATCTTTTTCCCTGCCACTGGAATATTTAGGTTTTCCAGCGCCCGCATCAGACCATCGGCCGTTCCCAGGCTATCCTCAAAATACTTAATCACCGAGCGATCAACCGATATACAGGGCTTTTCGGAGCGGGCAAAAACATGTTCACCGCTGCGGGTCAATTCCACAAAACCATAGGCAGGTGATTTTTGTGAATGAATGGCTGCACAATCTAAGACAATATCTTCATCTGACCCGTAGAAGTCATTATACGCGACCGGGATGCCAATTTTCTTCAAAAGGGCGGCTATTTCCGGGTCGTGGTTAAATCGGTCATGAATGCCCACAGTGAGCTCAGCCCCTCCAGCCAGCAGGGGAATAAATTTAGACAAAGTATTATGAAAGAGGGGTGTGGCATCAAAGATTTTCACACCATCCAGCGGGCGTTGCTGCAGCCAGGTTTCATATTGCTCCGTCAGACAGGGTAGCTCATTTGGCTTATACTTTTTCATTATAGAGCTGAGAATTGCTTCAATTGCTGTTTTTCGGCTTTTTTCTCTCATATTTTCAGATATCCAGGCTTTCAGAAATTACAGCTTCAAAGCGCTTGCCAGCCGCTTCGAGTTTTGGTAAAAGTTCCCTGACTTTCTCAAGCTCTCTATTTTGAGCAGCCTCTTCCATCATTTTTGCATAAGAAGCAGTCTCCTTGGCGCTTACATTAAAAGAGGCTCCTTTGATAGAGTGTGCTAGGCTTTCGATTTCCGTCAGCTTTTTGCCAAGCTGCAATTCTTTTTTTAAGCTGCTGATAAGTCTGGGCAAATCTCCGAGATAGACCTTAATAATTTTGGTGATGATTTGCTTATCATCAGATATGCGCTCACTCATATCTTTGAGATCAAAAATCTGCTCAACCACGGGCTCAATCTCTCTTGAAGCAGCAGACCTTTTCACAGGCTTGAGTTCAGTCCACTTTCCCAGCATTAATTTTAAAGATTCAATGTGAATAGGCTTAGGCAGATAATCATTCATGCCGGCTCTAATCGCTTTTTCTTTGTCTCCTTTCAGGGCGTTTGCGGTCATAGCAATGATAATGCTATCTTTTGCCGCCTTGCCGGCTTCTCCTTTTCTAATTCTCCTGGTCGTCTCATATCCATCCATTCCTGGTATCTGAATATCCATCATAATCAGGTCGTATTCATTACGCTTGAGCAGCTTCAGCGCTGCAATGCCATCATCGGCTACCTCGATCTGAATGCCCAATAGCCTTGCCAGCTCGATAAGGAGTTCCTGGTTTACCCAGTTATCTTCCACAAGGAGCATTTTCAACTTTTTCTGCCTGATATCATCGTCAATATTCCTCTCATCATTTAGGTCAGAAAAACTTTTTCCGCTTTTCAGCGATTCTAAAATTTCTTTGAGCTTAAGGATCGAGACTGGCTTGGGCAGATGCGCGGCAAAACCTTCACTCAAGAGCAAGTCGGCATCAAAATGTGGATTGTAAGCGCTCATCAAGATCAGCTTGGCGCCGCCGTGAAGACCTTTCTCCTGCAGTAGTCGGCCAAATTCCCGGCCACTAATACCCGGGAGCTTCATAGCTGCCAGAATATAATTAAAATTTTGTTCCTTTTTTCTCTTTTCAGTGATGATAGCCATAGCCGATTCAGAGTCCTCCGCAATCGTTGTCTGACAATTCCAGGCGCTGAGCCAGTTCAGAATCATTTCCTGGTTGCTGTGGTTATTTTCCACAAGGAGGATTGAATCACCTTTCAGCATTTGCGCGGGGCTTGATACCATTGAGTAATCCTCTTCATATTCAGCGGTAAAGCTAAACCAGAAGGTTGAGCCTTTTCCAGGTGTGCTCTCACAGCCAATTTCCCCATTCATCAATTCTACAAGCTGTTTAGAAATGGCCAGACCCAGGCCTGTGCCGCCATATTGGCGGGTCATACTGCCATCGGCCTGCTCAAAGGGCATAAAGAGGCGTTCTCTGACAGCTGATTCAATTCCAATACCGGTATCAATCACCTGGCAATATATATCCGCTTTGGAATCATCTTTGCCTTTTAATGTAATAAGAACCTTTACTTCACCTTTTTCTGTAAACTTCAAGCCATTTCCAACCAAATTGATGAGAATTTGCTGTAGTCTTCCGCTATCACCAATGAGATGCGCTGGTACATCCGGTTTAATATCCCCGATGAGCTCGATATTTTTTTCGTTTGCTCTGACAGTAAGGATGGACAAAGTTTTTTCCAAAGTCTGATGAAGGTTAAAAGACGTGGCTTCGAGAATCATTTTTCCAGCTTCCACTTTGGAAAAGTCGAGAATATCATTGATGATATTCAGGAGCGATTCGCCGCTTTTTTGTATCAACTCTGCATAGTGGTGCTGTTTGGCATCGAGATGGGTTTGCATTAGGAGGCTGGCCATTCCAATAATGCCATTCATTGGAGTGCGGATTTCGTGGCTCATATTGGCCAGAAATTCCGATTTTGTTCGATTAGCCCTTTCCGCTTCCAGCTTTGCATTCCGGAAAGACGTAATATCCATACCATATTCTACCACGGCGATGACCTCACCATTGTCATCAAGGACTGGCGCCAAATAGACGTGAAAGGCGCGGCCCGTGCTGATTTCCCGCGGATCATCCGGGCTAGTGATCTCTTCAACGGTAGCTTTATTTTTGATGACTTCAGTTATTTTACACCGCGGACATGGTGTTTTTTGCTTCATATAGAGTTCGTGGCATTTTTTTCCCAGAACCTGCCTTGGGTCTTCATTTTCTGTAAGTCCAAGGCGAAGTATTGTTTTGTTCACCACAATCACATTGCATTCTGTATCCATCACATTGAGAGTGCCCGGCAGAGTATCAATGATCGTTTGCAGCATTTTTTGGCTTCTGACAAGCTCTTGTTCGGCCTCTTTTTGAGATGTGATATCAGTAAATGTAGTAAACACCTGATATGGTTTCGATTCATTAGGATGAAAATGGGGAATGGCGCTGACTAAAATCCAATTGTAAGTCTCGTTATGGGGATGCATCACACCTATCACCTGATTCAGTACAGCTTTTCCGGTACTGAGTGATAGCATAGCCGGATGCTCAGCGCCTGGAAAATCAGACCCATCTTCATGTACAGCTTTCCAGCGGGGATCAAAGGAGCTTCTGCCAAAAATCTGGTCCTCACTTAGTCCAAGGATAGTGAGCGCCGCCGGATTGGCGCTGAGGATCGCCCCAGTCTGATCCTGATATACAACACCCTGCCCCATCGTCTCATAAAGTGTCCGATATTTTTCTTCGCTTGCCAAAAGCTTCTGTTCACTCTCTTTGCGCTCGCTAATGTCTTTGGTCAGCGTGAGCAGATAGGTTTTGACACCCATCTGGAAGGTGCTGGCATTAATTTCCACTGTAATGGTCTTGCCGGACTTCGTCAGGTTTTCACATTCAAACTGAACCCAGCCTTTCTCCCACAGAATCCGCAGATATTGAGGCAGTTTGCTAAGGCATTGGGAGCTGAAGAGCTTTTCCGGCTTTAAATAAATTATTTCATCTTTAGAATAGCCTAATAATTTACATAGGCTGTGATTTGCATCCACAATTTGCTTGATTTGGCGATTTTCCACCAGACTCAGAGCGATGCCATCGTTGACATTCTGAAAGATAGCTCTAAATTTGGCTTCACTCTCGATAAGCGCTTGTTTATCTTCTTTTTGGCGGGTGATATCCCGTATAATACCAATCAGATACTTGAGATTCCCATCCACATCATTAAAGGCTGAGACGGTAATATTGACCCATATCTGCTGTTTATTTTTTCTTATATAACGCTTATGGATCGTATAATTAGAGATGTAGCCTGCGAGAAGTTTATTTCCGTAAGCTTCATCGATGGCGATATCTTCAGGATGGGTGAAATCGCGCCAGTTCATTTGCATAAGCTCTTCTTCTGAATAGCCCAGGATATCGCATAATTTTTGATTGACGGTGACAAAGTTCCCTGAGAGGTCAGAGTAACAGATACCAACAGCAGACTGCTCAAAAACGCCGCGGAATTTATTTTCGCTTTCTTTGAGAGCCTGTTCTGCCTCTTTCTGGGCGGTGATATCCTGCTTAACGGCCACATAGTTGCTTATAATTCCCTTTTCATTGCGGATTGGCGAGATGATGGCATTTTCCCAAAAAAAGCTGCCGTCTTTTCGTTTATTATGGAATTCACCCTGCCAGCTTTCGCCTTTTTCATATAATGTTGATTTGAGGGATTTATAGGTCTCTTTGGGCGTTTTACCAGATTTAAAGATACGGGGGTTCTTACCCAATACTTCCGCACTCTTGTAACCAGTTACCTCTTCAAATCTGGGGTTGACATATTCGATAAGCTTTTGGGTGTTGGTAATGACGATGATAGCGGGGCTTTGGGTGATGGCTGTATTCAGCTTGCGAATTTCGTTTTCGACCTCAACACGATGGCTGATATCAGAAAAAAAGTAGTCCACCCGCAGCGGCTTGCCATTTTCATCTTCGATAAGCTTAGCCCTATCATGTATCCAGCGAATTTCTCCATCTGGACGGATAATCCTGAAAATCCATTCGCCCTCTTTTTTAGAGAATATTTCGATGGCGGAGGCTTCGGCGATCTGCGTATCATCCGGATGCACCATGTCCAAAAATAGCATTGGTTTTCGGTAAAAATCTTCCATAGGCCGGCCAAAAATCGTCTCAACGACGGGATTGGTCTGCAGCAATTTTTGGGAGATCAAATCATAAGAATAGACGGCATCCAGCATATTTTCCATAATATTGCTGAGTTTAGCTTCACTGGCCTTGATGGCAGCTTCGGCCGCTTTTCGGTCAGAGATATCCTGGACCATACCTACAGAGCGAATTACCTTGCCATCATTATCACGTTCATGGATACAACGCTCAAAGACATAGCGAATTTCTCCAGTTCTCTGTCTTACTATCCGGTGCTCAATTTCATAACTATCAGCGTTATCTCTGATGGAGTTTTGATATGCCTCATCCACAGCAAACCGGTCTTCGGGATGAATTGCTTCCAGAAAGCTTTCATAGCTAGCGGCAAATTCCTGAGGCTTTAAGCCAAAGATACGATAAGTTTCATCAGACCAATAGAGTTTGCCGGCTGAGAGATCCAGCATCCAGCTACCAATATGGCCAATCTCCTGTGAGCGGGCCAGCATTCGCTCACTGGATTTTATTGCCGCCTCAGATTTTTTTCGGTCAGAAATATCTCGAATAAGGCTTATAACCATTGGCTTGCCGTCGTAGTCAATCAACCGGGAATGAATCTCCACCGGAAAGGTGTGCCCATCTTTGTGACGATGAACCTGTTCAAACAAGATATACCCTTTTTCATACAGCTCCCCCCCCTTTTCCTCCAAATATTCTATAGAAAATTCGGCATCGATATCAGCCACCGACATTTTCAGGAGCTCCTCTCGGCTATAGCCTGTCATACGGCTGGCGCTGGAATTGACTTCCACAAAATTTCCCTCAGCATCGTGAATATAGGTGGCATCTACGATACTGTCGAAGATATTTTGCAGTTTATTCTCACTTTGGCACAATTCACCGGCAATCTCTTTGCGCTCGATGGTTTTGCCGATAAATTCACTTATGGTCTGCAAAAGCTGGTACTCTTCTTCAAGAAAGATGTGCCCATCCAATGTCTCAGGCTTATCCAGATAGCCAATGGTCAGCATTCCCACCGCTTTGCCGGCTGCCCTTATCTTGCTCATCAACTGCCATTGGGTCTTATTCATTTTAGGCGTGCTAAAGTGCTGCTTATTCCAGACTATCTCGGCATAAGCCAGCTCTGGGAACTGCATTGCCGGTGGAATAACGTCTACAATTTCCCTCAGCAGGGTTTCCAGCGATTTTGAATCATCCTCAACGATACGGGCGATTTTAAAGAGACTTTTCAGCTCTTTAAGGCGCTCCTGGAGCATATACTCTTTTTCCCGTAGCTGGGTCATATCAATGACTACCCCGGTAAGGAGTCTTACGCCGCCATCTTTATCGTAGCTCGCGGCAATACCCACGTCATGAAACCATTTGTAGCCACCGGAAGCCGCCTTAATGCGGTAATCGGCTTCATAAAAATCACATTTACCCATAAGATAGCGCCGCATAGCCTCCATCGTGGGCTCATTATCATCGGGATGCACCAGATTCATAAAATGCTGATAATGAAAAAATTCATTCGGCTTATAACCCAGCATCAAAGCCTTTTGATCGCTGAACTTAATCTCTCCGGAGGGAAGCTTCATCTGCCACCAGGCGATATTTCCGGCCATCATCGTGGCTTCCAGGCGTTTTTTATATTCATCAAGAATGCTATTTTTTTCGTTCAGCTTAATATTTAGCTCCTGGGTGCGCATCTCTGCTTTACGCTCTGCGCTGAGATCAACGATAGCGCTGCGAATGACAGTTTTGCCGTCTTTTTCCCAGAGATTGCTCTCAATTTTCACAGGAAAGGCGCCATTGGGGCCTAACATTGTCAGCAAACTGCTCTGTGCCTTATTGGCCAAGACCAGTCGCAGATGAAAATGGAAATCATCCTGGCTCATCGGGTCTATAAAATCGGAAAATTTAGCCGGCGCTTGCTGATATCTTTCAAAACCGGTAAGGGTAACAAAACTCCGGTTCGCCTGCTCGATTTGCAGATTTTCATTAAAATATACATAGCCGATAGGGGCGTTTTCAAAAAGATCGCTAAAATGTTGTCGAGATTCTTCAAGCTCGCCTTGGGCACGGCGCAATTCTTCATTTTGCTCTTCGAGTTCGTGATGATAAACAAATATCTCTTCAGTCAGCTCATCAAGGTTCATTTTGGAGATATTTTTCGATTTCCATCCCTTTTTGAGGGTCTCTTCAATCTTTTTCCTCAATTCCTTAATCTGCTCATTTTGTCTCATCACATTTCCCTCTAAAATAAATAAACATAATTATTGGCAGATCATAGCCTTTCTAATGGCTGATTGCTCATATCAGCCCCTTTCTGTTTAGTTTTGCCAATTCCATTAAACAGATATTATAAAAAATGTCTTTTGTATCCAAGATCAAATCCAAATAAACGATGAAATCAGGAAAAAATAATAAATGCTGGCGTTTGGAAAAGATAAAAACAAAATATTTATCGTCTTTATCTACATCTGTCCAAAATAAATATTTACGACCCATAAATTGGATTATACTGGCTGTTTTAATCCGGGCCTTCACGAATTCGGGAAAAAGAAGATTGTGTTTGAAGGTGGAAAAGAGACATGGCGCGATTAGGAGCACAAACCGAAAGCTGATGAGAGTGATAATGGCTTGTACGACCGATTCGTCTATCTCATTTCTCGCTTTCCACGTCTCCCACCTTCAGGCAGAATCTTCCCCGAATTTGTGACAGCCCCGGTCACTGAGCTGCGCCGCACTGAGCTTGTCGAATGTGT
>OMKS01002548.1_pt1 | contig 15139 bp, 11 predicted proteins | sample 1674721 | NCBI WGS metagenome assembly OMKS01 (sample SAMN06264996, study PRJEB25208) | sediment metagenome | isolation source: hot spring sediment | place: USA: California | collected 2014-09-02
GCCCTGATGCTCGTCACCGCGGATCTCCACAACCACTCCTGCCTCAGCCCCTGCGGCAGTCTGGAGATGTCGCCCCGGCGAATCGCCCGTACCGCACGAACCAGGTCCATCGACGTCTTGGCCCTGACCGACCACAACAGCCACCGCAACCTCCCGGCCTTCCGTACCTGCTGCTTCGAGGAGGGGATCTTGCCGATCTTCGGAATGGAAATCACCAGCGCCGAGGAGGCCCATATACTCGCCCTTTTCGGTGAGCTGCCGCGAGCCGTGGAGATGGGCGAGTTGGTGGAATCCCACCTACCGCTCATCTCCCCCGGCGCTTCGAGCTTCGGAGACCAAGTCTACGTCGATGAGGACGAGATGATCCTCGGCGAGAGTGACCGAGCCCTGTTCGCCGCCACCGACCTGTCGGTGGACTCTCTGGTCGAGGAAATCCACCGCCGAGGGGGGATGGTCATTCCCGCCCACCTGGACCGCATGGCGTTCAGCCTGGTGATGCAGCTGGGCTTTCTTCCGGACCTGGACTACGACGCGGTGGAGTGCGTAGATCCGAACTGCGAGATCGACACACGGGGATATATCCCCATCACCAATTCCGATGCCCACTATCCCGAGGACATAGGCCGCCGTCCGAGCACCTACCAGATGCCGGAGCTCTCCTGGGAGGCACTGCGGGAAGCGCTACGCTCTCGCAGACCGGCGACTTGACTCCCTGCGGTCAGAGTGCGAGGATAAACATCGTGCCGCCCGAAGAAAGGAGAACGGATGAAAAGCTACGAAGAAATAAACGAAAAGATCGCCGCCGGACGGGCGGTAGTCCTGACCGCCGAGGAGCGGTCTATCCAACGGGGTATCGAATTCATCCGCGAGCACGGAGTCAGCGTCAACGAGGCGGAGAAGGGGCTGCGATGGGATCAAGAGCTCTGCACCCACTGCGGCAACTGCCTCGCCCACTGCCCGGTGGACGCCTTATACATTGCCGATCACCGCAGCCGGGTTCAACTTCGATCTGGACAAGTGTGTAGAATGCCTCAAATGCATCCCCACTTCGCCCGTAGCCTGATCCCGCTGGAAGACTTGGCCGCACCGTCCCCGGAGAGCGCCGGGCGGATGCATCGGGCTTCCCGACTCACCGGGGTGGGCCCTATGGCCGCGGTTGCCGACGCCTGCACCACCGCGACCCCGACCTGGCGATGAAAATCACTCGCCACCAGCAGAGCCCACGGATGCGTCATCGGACGCCCTAGTTGCGGCGTCCAAATATCCGCAGCAGAAAGAGAAAAATATTGATGAAATCGAGGTAGAGCTTCAGAGCCCCGAGAATCGAGAGCTTGACGTACTGCTCCTCGGTGACCGAGCCGCCGAACTGCTGGTTCCACCTCTTGATCATCTGGGTGTCGTAGGCGGTCAGCCCGATAAAGACCAAGACCCCGATGTAACTGATCATGTAGTAGAGGCTGGAACTGCGGAGGAAAATATTTATCACACTGGCGATGATGATTCCCCACAGCCCCATGATCAGATAGTGGCCGATCCCCGACAGATCGCGCTTGGTGGTCATGGCGTAGAGGCTCATCCCGGCGAAAGTACCGGCGGCGGTAAAAAAGGCCAGAGAAATCTCGGCTCCCGTGTAGGCCAGGAAGATCACCGAGAGGGTCATCCCGTTGAGCACCGAATAGGCGGCAAAGGCCAGCGTAGCGCTGGAGGCGGACATCCGCATGATCCTCGCCCCGAGGTAGACCACCAAGCCCAGCTCACCGAGGATAAGCATCAGAAAAATCATCTGGTTGCCGACGATCGCCCGTAGCATTCCGGGACTATTGGCCACTCCGAAGGCCACCACACCGGTAAGGGCCAGACCGGCGGTCATCCACAGGTAGACATTTCTGAGGATATTCCTCTCTCGAACCTGGGGTATACTCAAGACCTGTTCACGACTATAGGCCATCTCTCTCCTCCTCATTCTCCCTCCGTCGCCGGGGCAATCCGGCGAGGCGGGGCTGTGTGTGATTTTTTTCTCCTATAGTTTCTTATGCCGCTGCGCGGTATTCGAAACAATGAAAAATAGCCGGATACGGCTATTTTTATACTAAAAATCGCACTAAACGAAAGAAAGGTCAAGCGTGAAGCGGCAGCAATTCGCGATGCATGGAGGAGCCGAGATTCACCGTCTTCTCGCCGGCAACTTTTTCCGGTCTCGACCATTTCCGCCCTCCTTTGTCCTTGACTAAGGCAATTCCAAGTGGAGAATGGTTTACACTCTCCACTTTTCGAGTTGCTGCCCCGACTACCGTAAGCGGTCAATTTTCTGTATACTATGCTCTATGGCGGAAGATCTGTTCTCTTCGACGGAGGAACTCAAAAACCAACCCTTAGCCTACCGAATGAGCCCCCGGAACCTGGACGAATACGTCGGGCAGGAGCACATTGTCGGCCGCGGGCGGCTGTTGCGCCGGGTAATACAGGCCGACCGGCTCTCCTCTCTCATCTTCGCCGGTCCTCCCGGTACGGGCAAGACATCCCTAGCTCGGGTCATCGCCCGGAGTACCAAGAGCGCCTTCACCACTCTCAACGCCGTGCTCACCGGGGTCAAAGAGCTTCGTGTCGTCCTGCAAGAGGCCCAGCAGCGGCGTGACCTCTACGACAAACGCAGCATCCTCTTCGTCGACGAAGTTCACCGCTGGAACAAGGCTCAACAAGACGCCCTCCTGCCCTGGGTGGAGAACGGTACGGTCATCCTCATCGGCGCCACCACGGAGAATCCCTTTTTCGAGGTAAATCCGGCGCTGGTTAGCCGCAGCCGCATTTTTCAACTCACCCCTCTGGGACCGGAGGATATGAAACGGATAGCCCTGCAGGCGCTGCGGGACCCGGCACGGGGCTACGGTCTCTACCGAGTGGAGTTCGAAGAGGGGGCGCTGGAACACCTGATCAAGGTGGCCGACGGTGACGCCCGTAGCCTGCTGAACGCCCTGGAGCTGGCCGTGGAAACCACCCCCGAGAATTTTCCCCCCGCCGAGGGGGAGCCGATCAGTATCTCCCTGGACGCCGCCGAACAGAGCATCCAACGGAAGGCGGTCCTCTACGACAAGGAGGGGGACTACCACTTCGACATCATCAGCGCGTACATCAAATCTCTGCGGGGCAGCGACCCCGACGCTGCTCTCTATTGGCTAGCCCGGATGGTCCACGCTGGAGAGGACCCCCATTTTATCTTCCGCCGCCTGTTGATCTCCGCCTCCGAGGATATAGGAATGGCCGACCCCCGGGCCCTCGGGGTGGTCGAAGCCGCAGCTTCGGCCTTCGACCGGGTGGGTATGCCCGAGGGACGCTACCACCTAGCCCAGGCGACCCTCTACTTGGCCACCGCCGCGAAGAGCAACTCGGCGCTGGGTTTCTTCGACGCCCTGGCCCAGGTCGAGCAGGAGCACACCGCCGAGGTACCTCGACATCTGAAGGACGCGAACCGCGACGCCAAGGGCTTCGGACACGGTGAGGGCTACCTCTACCCCCACGCCTACCGCAACCACTGGGTCAACCAGCAGTACCTGCCCGAGAGCCTGCGGGGTAAAATCTTCTACCGTCCCTCGAAGCAGGGCTACGAGAAGGACATCGCCGAGGATGTACAACGGCGCCGGGAAGCACAATTAGCCGCGGGGATGGAGGACGAAGCACCGGAAGTGCTGAGCTACTCACCGCCCGACAAGGACGGAGAGCGATGGCTGGCTCGTACTTTGGATGAGCGGGGAAAAAAGCTTGCCCGGATCAGAGACGCCCTGTTTTCAATGATCCGCATTCCCCGGCACGCCCGGGTCTGCGTCGTCGGCGCCGATGAGGGCAGCTTGCTGTGGGAGGCGCTGCGCCGCGTTCCCGAGGGCGGGGTGAGCGCCCTGGTGGAGCGCCAGGAGAGGCTCGAGTACCTCACCCACTACGCGGACCAACTGCCCGAGGAGGAGCAGCCGGAGTTTTTCAGCGGCACTCCCCTGGCCTACCTCAAAGCTTCCCCCAGGGAGGAGGCCAGTTTCGAACTGCTGCTGGCCCGAGACTACCACGGTCGAGAGCCCGACAAGAGCGAGATGCTGGCGACTCTTTACAGACTGCTGCGGGAGGGCGGGCAGCTGGCTATGGCCCAAGCCATCCCCCGTTACAGCCGCCGTCTCAGCCAGCTGATCGACCAGGAGCAGCTACGGATTGGCGACGAAGACTTCCTCCGGGCCTTGAAAAGCGCCGAGGAGGAGCTCTACCAGGCTCGATCTCACCCACTTCTGTCCTGGGATGAAGAGAGCTTGAAGGCGGACGCCGAGAAAGCGGGCTTCCAAGTCCAGGAGTGCCGTATGATGGCCCTTCAGGAGAGACGGCGCATCCAAGCTTCAGATATCCGACGCTGGCTCGATCCGGATCGGAAAAACGGTATAGGGGCTTTCCTTCAGAGCCATCTCTCACCGGCGGAAGTCAATACACTCAGCGATGAGCTCTCCCGACAGCTGGATGGGAAGATCGTCCCCTGGTCTTCGAGGGTCTGCCTGTTGACCGCGAAAAAATAGCCGGCCCCGGGAGTTCGTAAGGGTGAAAGCCGGAGGGAAAAGCGCGGTTTTTGCCCAGATGTGTTGACAAAAATGCGAAAATTCGCCATATTGCTTGCACATTGATGGTGGATATAGTTCAATTGGTAGAGCGCCAGATTGTGGTTCTGGTTGTTGCGGGTTCAAGTCCCGTTATCCACCCTTAGAAGCGTCGACGGGCGCTTTTACGAATATGCGTCCGTAGCTCAGCTGGATAGAGCGCCGGACTTCGAATCCGTAGGTCGCAGGTTCGAATCCTGCCGGGCGTATAACATATATTGGGCCGTTAGCTCAGCTGGGAGAGCAGCAGACTCTTAATCTGCGGGTCGAAGGTTCGATCCCTTCACGGCTCACTCCCTTAGAAATAGCCGTGCTCGGCTATTTCTAAGGTTTCAAATGCCGCACGGCGGTATAAGAAACTAATAAATAGGACGGAACGTCTTGACCTTCCGTTTTATTTATGTATAATCTCTGCGAGGAAAGCACTTAGAGAGCTTGTCCCGCGAGAGTGGTGAAATTGGTAGACACGCTAGATTTAGGATCTAGTGCCGTTGCGGCGTAAGGGTTCAAGTCCCTTCTCTCGCAAAGGGATTGAATCTTGAGCAGGCCGATCCACCACAATGTTTTGCGAGAGTAGCTCAGTGGTAGAGCTCCACCTTGCCAAGGTGGATGTCGCGGGTTCAAATCCCGTCTCTCGCTCTAAAAGGCGATCCGGGTAGCACTCGGATCGCCTTTTTTCTTTCCCCCCAAAAATGGACCGGTGTTGCGGGGGACTAGGTTTTCTAAATCTTTCTAATTGTGTATATTATTAGCGATGAGAACCAGTTTTACATCCCGAAAATACACAAACATATTCATAGCGCGAAAGAGGTAGCCCAATGGTAACGCAAAAAGAAGTAAAAGATCTGGAGAAGTCCTCCGTAAAACTCACCGTCACCGTCGACCGGGAGGAGGCACAAAAAAAGTACGACCAACTCCTAAAAAAATACGCCAAAACCGCCCACATCAAGGGCTTTCGCAAGGGCAAAGTCCCCCCTCCCGTTTTGGAGCAGAAATACGGTGAAGGGATCAAACAGGAAGCGGCCATTGAGATCATCGACGAGAGCCTCAAAGAGGTCTTCGAGGATATCGATAAAAAACCCCTCCCCTACGCTCAACCTCGTCTGGACGACGAGGAGAATACCGAGCTCGAACTGGGACAGGATTTCACCTATTCGGTGATCTACGATGTCTTTCCGGAGATCGAAGTGGGCGAGTACAAAGGCCTGGAGATCGAAGTCCCCGAGGTCAAGTTGAGTAAAAAAGACGACGAGCGAGAGCTGAAAAACATCCAGGAACAGAACTCGATGGTCGTGGAGAAAGCCGAGGGAAGCGTCGTTGAGAAGGACGACATCATCACCATCGACTACGTCGAACTCGACGAGCAGGACCAGGAGGTGGAGAACAGCTCCCGAAGCGATTTCGTGTTTACCGTCGGCTCGGGCTACAACGTCTTCAAGATAGACGACGACGTACTGGGGATGAAAAAAGGCGAAGAGAAGATCATCGAGAAGGAGTTTCCCGAGGACTTCGAGCACCAGGAGTACGCCGGCAAGAAGATCCGCCTGAAGGTCACCGTCAAAACCATCAAGCAGAAAGACATCCCCGCCCTGGATGACGAACTCGCCCAGGATGTGAGTGAAAAATACAAGACTCTGGACGATCTGAAAAAGGATCTTCGCCGCCTGATGGAGGAGAACCTGGAGAACAAGCTTCGGGAGATCAAGATAGAGCACCTTTTCGACAAAATCATCGAAGGCTCAAAGATAGAGCTCCCCGAGTCGATGATCGACGCGGAACTGGAGAACTCCTGGCAGCGCTTCATCAGCCAAGCGCAGATCGGTGAAGAGCAGGTGCTTCAGATCCTCGAGATGCAGGGCAAATCCAAGGAAGACATGCAGGCCGAATGGCGTCCCAGCGCCGAGAGAAGCCTGAGATTTCAACTGCTGGTTGAAAAAATCGGCGAGCTGGAAGAGATCGAGGTCAGCGACGAGGAAGCCCTGGAGGAGCTGAAGAAGCAGGCCGAGCAGGCCGGACGGGATTTCGAAGAACTGAAGGAACAGTACGAGAAGAACAACCTGATGGATTACGTCAAAAACGACGTAAAAAACGGAAAACTCTTCGATTTTCTCCTGGAGCAGTCGAAAATAAAGAAAGGGGAGAAACTCGACTACCTGGACTTTGTGCAGAATAATAGTTAGTTTAAACAGACACGGAGTTTTATAGAGGATACTGAAATATGAATGAACAAATGAACACGCTGGTGCCGATAGTAGTCGAACAGACCGGTGTCGGGGAGCGTTCTTACGATATTTTCTCCCGTCTCCTGAAAGATCGTATTATCTTCATCGACGGAGAGATCGGAGACGTAGCCGCCGACTTGGTAGTCGCGCAGCTCCTGTTTCTCGAATCGGTGGACCCGGAGAGGGATATCAGTGTGTATATCAACTCCCCCGGCGGGAGCGTCACCGCGGGTCTGGCGATCTACGACACCATCCAGTACATCAAGCCCGACGTGCAAACCATCTGCATGGGGCAGGCTGCCTCGATGGGAGCCCTGCTGCTGGCCGCCGGTACCGCGGGCAAGCGCCTCAGCCTACCGAGCGCTCGGATTTTGATCCACCAACCCTGGGGCGGTGCCCAGGGGCAGGCGGTGGACATCGGTATTCGGGCCAAGGAAATCGTCAGACTCAAACAGCTTATCACCAGTTACCTGGCCCATCACACCGGACAGAGCGAGGAACAGATCACAAAAGACACCGAACGAGATTACTATATGTCGGCCCAGGAAGCCGTAGATTACGGCATTGTCGACAGCTTGTTAACGAGGGATAAGCATGTCAAAGACGAAAAATGAGGGTTCTAAGGTCTGCTCTTTTTGTGGAAAAAGCGCCGATCACGCCAGAAGGCTGATCGCCGGACCGGGCGTTTACATCTGCGACGAATGCGTCCATGTGTGCAAACGTATCCTCGACGAAGAGGAACAGGTCGCCGCCACCGAATTCATGGAGGACGTCCCCACCCCGATTGAGATCAAGGAGTACCTGGACGAGTACGTGATCGGACAGGACGAGGCCAAGAAGGTCCTCTCGGTGGCCGTCTACAACCACTACAAGAGAATCGGCCACAAAGACCGCCTGGAAGACGGAGTGGAGCTGGACAAGTCCAACGTACTGATCACCGGTCCCACCGGGACCGGGAAAACCCTGCTGGCCAAGACCCTGGCCCGCAAGCTCAAAGTCCCTTTCGCTATCGCCGACGCCACCACCCTCACCGAGGCCGGCTACGTGGGCGAGGATGTGGAGAACATCCTGCTCAAGCTCATCCAAGCGGCGGGCAACAACATCGCCGCCGCCGAACGGGGTATCGTCTACATCGACGAGATCGACAAGATCGCCCGCAAGTCCGAAAACGTCTCCATCACCCGCGATGTTTCCGGTGAAGGTGTGCAGCAGGCTCTGCTGAAGATCATCGAAGGAACGGTAGCCTCGGTCCCCCCCCAGGGCGGACGAAAGCACCCCAACCAGGAGATGATCCGTATCGACACCACCAACATACTGTTCATCGTCGGCGGAGCCTTTGTAGGTCTGGACCACATCATCGAGGAACGGGTCAGCCACCACCCGATGGGTTTCGGCGCGGACATCAAGTCCTCCAAGGACAAGGACCTGGTAGCCCTGTACAAACACATGCGTCCTGATGACCTGGTAAAGTTCGGTCTGATTCCCGAGTTCATCGGGCGTCTTCCGATCAACGTGACTCTCAACGAGCTCAACCAGGAAGACCTGAAGCGCATTATCACCGAACCAAAGAATTCGGTCATTCGTCAGTACCAGAGTTCGCTGAAGATCGACGGAATCGAGCTGATCTTCGAGGATGAGGCGATAGAAGCCATAGCGCAGAAGGCCATCGAGCAGAAGACCGGCGCCCGTGGGTTGAGGTCCATAGTCGAGGGCATTATGATCGACATCATGTTCGAGCTCCCTTCGATCGAAGGCGAGAAGCAGGTTGTGGTCAACCGCGAGGTCATCGACAAGGCCGAAAAACCGGAGATACACTTCAAAAAGAAAACCGCATGAAAATTCCAAGCTTGGCCATAGGAGGCAAGAAAGAGCTCCCTCTAGTACCCTTGAGGGAGCTCGTCGTATTCCCACGGATGGTAGTCCCCTTTTTCGCCGGAAACCCCGAGTCGATCAAAGCCGTGGAAGAGAGCATGGCTGGCGACCGGCTGATATTCCTGGTCGGTCAGAAGAACGACAAGGACAAGCCCGGTCCGGAAGACCTCTACGAAGCCGGCAGTATCGCCAAGGTACTGCAGATGCTCAAACTCCCCGACGGCTCCATCCGCGTCTTGGCCGAGGGGCGCCAACGGGGAGTGCTAAAAAAATTCAGCGAAAAAAACGGACTTCGCCGAGCCCTGGTCCAGACTATCGAGTCGGCCGGCCAGGAAGAGCAGGAGCTCCAGCCCTTTATCAGTTCGCTAAAGGCCTCCTTCAAGCGCTACACTCAACTGTACAAAAAGGTCCCTAAGGAGACCCTGGAGTCGGTATCTCGGACCACCAATCCCGACAAGCTGGTCGACCTCATCGGCGGCAACTCGAACATCGCCCCGGAAAAGAAGGTAGAGCTTCTCGAAATCCAGAACATCAAAGAACGAATCGAGACCCTGTCGGTCTACCTGGAGGCCGAGAGCGAGGTCATCAACATCCAGAACCGTATCAACAGCCGGGTAAAGAAGAAGCTCGAGCAGAACCAGAAGGAGTACTACCTCAACGAGCAGATCCGACAGATCAACAAGGAGCTCGGACGGGAGGATGATGACGGCAGCGGAGCCAAAGAGCTGGTGGAAAATATCAAAGCCAAACAGCCGCCCCAGGAGGTTCTGGACAAGGTGGAGAAGGAAGCGAACCGCCTCTCCAAACTCCAACCCATGTCCCCCGAATCGGGGGTTCTTCGCACCTATCTGGAGTGGATACAGGACCTGCCTTGGAGCAAGCGCAGCGAGGATAACCGCGACATCACCAAGGCGGAGCAGATCCTCGACGAGGACCACTACGACATGAAGAAGCCCAAGGAGCGGGTTCTAGACTTTCTGGCAGTTCGTCAACTGAAGGAAAAAACCAAGGGCCCCATCCTCTGCTTTGTCGGTCCGCCGGGAACGGGAAAAACCAGTCTGGGCCGTTCGGTGGCTCGGGCCATGGGAAGGGAGTTCATCCGGGTCTCCCTGGGCGGCGTCCGGGACGAGGCGGAGATTCGCGGTCACCGAAAGACCTACGTCGGCGCCCTGCCTGGTAAAATCGTCCAGTCCCTCCGCAAGGCGGGTACCATCAACCCGGTCTTCCTTTTGGACGAAATAGACAAGCTGAGCAACGATTTTCGTGGCGACCCGGCCTCGGCCCTCCTGGAGGTGCTCGATCCGGAACAGAACTCCTCCTTCATGGACCACTACCTGGAGGTTCCCTACGATCTCTCGCACATAATGTTCATCACCACCGCCAACTCGGTCCACTCGCTCCCCCCAGCCCTGCGGGACCGGATGGAGATCATCGAAATACCCGGCTATACGGACTTCGAAAAGGAGCAGATCGCCGAACACTTTATCATCCCCAAGCAGCTGAAGGAAAACGGCCTGGACTGGGCGGATATTCAATTCCAGCGACCGGCGGTCCTGTCGATCATCCGTACCTACACGATGGAATCAGGGGTGCGCAACTTGGAACGCCAGATCGCGACGATCATTCGGAAAATAGCCCGAGAGGCGGTCAAGCAGGGGAAGGGCCTCGACGGTGGCGAAGAGCATCGAGAGTTCAAGGTCGTTGTCGCGGAAAAGAGCCTCAAGAAGTACCTCGGTCCGGCCCCCTTCGAGCGGGACCTGGTCTACCGTTCGGCCAGCCCGGGCCTAGCCCACGGACTGGCATGGACCGAGATGGGCGGCAAGATTTTACCCGTGGAGGTGAGCCTGCTGCCCGGAGAGGGCAAGATGATTCTCACCGGCAGCCTCGGGGACGTGATGAAGGAGAGCGCCCAGATCGCGATGAGCTTCATCCGCGGTCAAGCCGAACGTTTCCAGCTGGACCAGGATTTTCAGAAAAACACCGACGTCCACGTCCACGTCCCCCAGGGAGCCATCCCCAAGGACGGCCCATCGGCGGGCATTACCCTGGCGGCGGCAATCCTCTCGGCCCTCAAGGATCAGACACTGCGCAAATGCACCGCCATGACCGGCGAGATCACCCTGACCGGTCGCGTGCTGGCCATCGGCGGAGTGAAAGAGAAGGTGCTCGCCGCCTACCGCAACAACATTGAGACGGTGATCATGCCCGAAGACAACCGCAAGGACACCGAGGAGCTGCCCAAAGAGGTGAAGGCCAAGATCGACTTTGTTTTTGTGGAAAATCTTCTCCAGGCCCTGGAATTTCTTTTTCTCCAAGACTCGCAGACAATTTAAGATAAACTTACTTGATTTTGGCCGGCTTAACCCCCTATAATTAAATACATTCTGCGGAACAGGAGGTACAAGTCTTTGAAAAAATCGATATTGATCCTGGCAATAGCCCTTATGATCGCCCTATCCGGAGCGCTGTACGCCGAGCAGTCGGAGTACTTTGTCAAGACTGTTCCCATTTCCAAGGTATACATGCACAATTTAGGCTACCGTATCGTGTACGAGAAAAACGATTTCGATATCGGGGTGCTCTACATCCCCAACGACTGGTTCGATTTGAGCGGTCAAGAGGAGCCCAAGGCGGAGCTGTTGATGACCCGCGAGCCGGAGGTTCCCTACTTTTCGGTTTTTTGGAAAAACGGAGAGTTCAGCCACATCAGACTCTATCTGCACAAGAGCCTGACCCACGGCTCCTACGGAAGCTTGAAGAATCCCGAATCGATGAACGATCAGTTCGACGTGGAGACCCTGGCCTTGGAGTTCTAAACTCACCGATGAAAACAGTACCACCAAGACTCATCGAGCTCATTGAAGCTCATCAGAATTTTGTCCTCATCGGTCATAGCGACCCCGATGGGGACTGCGTTGCCTCGCAGCTCGGTTTGGCCCTTTTTTTAAGACGCCTGGGCAAAAAACGAGTGGAGACCGTCTCCCCCGGCCCCTTCCGCCGGGCGGAGCTCGAAGTCTACCGCCACGATTTTCTCGATCACATCCCCCGCGAGCTCAGGTCCAAGACCACCGTGGCAGTGATCCTCGACTGCTCTACCCTGGACCGCATCGGCTACTTGGCCGACGAACTCGAGGGGATGGAGGTCTGTGTGATCGACCACCACGGCTCCGGGGAGGACTTCGGCAGTGTCCGCTACATCGACGAAACCGCCCCATCGGTCACCGCGATGGTCTGGCTGCTGATCGAAGCAATGGGTTATGAGGCGAGCGGCGAGGAAGCGGAGCTCCTGCTCTTCGGTCTGGCTACGGACACCGGATTCTTTCGCCACGTCGAAGACAAGCGAGAGGATATCTTCCAGATCGTCGGTCGAATGAACGCCCGGGGGGCGAGTCCGAAAAAGATTTTTCACCAGATCTACGGCGGACGTTCCCTGGAGTCCAGGCAGCTCTTCGGCTTGCTGTTGAGCCGGGCTGAAGCGCACTTTGGAGGAAAAGTCATTCTGAGCTACGAGAGCCTGGAGGAGCAGCGTAGGTACGGCAGCGAAAACCGCGACTCCGACAGTCTGTACCAGCAGCTTCAGGGGGTCGCCGGCTGCGCCGTGGTGGCGCTGATCCGCGAGGAGGAGCCGGGACGCTGTTCGGTGGGTCTCCGTTCTCTCTCCTGGCCCGACGTGGGCAAGATAGCTCAAGCCTTCGGCGGCGGGGGGCACGCCCTGGCGGCGGGATTCGAACGCTTGGGCAGTATCGACGAAATTCGGCGCGAACTTATCGCTCACCTCTCCGCTTTTTTCCCGAAATAGCCCGCAATAGTTGGTCCCCGCCAAGGGGTAACTACCAACCAGTTTGAGAACTCCCAACTAATGTAAAATAGTGTAAATTCTTCTTCGTTAAGTCTCCTTATTTGGAAAGAAAAACGTATTTTTTCGGTACGAATTTTGCATTAGCTTCCCCACCATCTTACAACAAACAAACAGGAGGGGAACCGTGGCCGAATACGACATGACGGCGAGAGTACTGCGCTATCATCTGAGCGGGAGTGATGCGGAGGAGTTGGAGCAGGAGATCGCAGTGAAAGCTTACCTTTACATCCAGAAAACCCGCAACATGGATTTCGACGAAGCGGGCGATTTCTTCGTCGAATATTACCAGAAAATAGTTGTTTTGAAGGATTCGTTTATCTTTTTGGGCCTGCCCTTCGAAGCCTACCTCTACTCGAGTATCCGCTGGAACATGCTCCGCTACCGCCGGAAGTTGAATCGGAACCGGTGGACCGAGCGGCTGTGTCACTTTCAGGATTTCTGGGAGGTGGCCCAGAGCGACCCGATGTACTCCCCGGCGGTCAAATATTATCAGGAAAGCGAGGATTCGGAAGAGCTGCAGTGGATCAACCGGCGGAGGTTCGTCTATCTGGCCCTCCGGGAGGCGGAGTACCTGGATCACCAGATGGTCGAGGAGATCGTGCGATTCGCCCGGGTGGATCGGCGTTGGTTTCTCAACTGCGTGACCGCCCTCAAGGAGAGAATGGACAGGCGGCGGCAAAGGCTCGTTTTGCTGCGCGACTACTACCACCGCTGCTACGCTCACTACTACAGCCAACAGCTGGTCCTGTTGGACTGTTTTGACCCGGAACGAAAAAATTCCCAACAACGGAAATTAGCCAAGGTCGAGCTCAGTTTTCATCGTGCTCGCCAAAGACTGCGGAAGCTGCATCTCCACCCCACCAATCAAGAGATTTCCGATGTGCTTCACGTGCCCAAGGGTACCATAGACTCGGGGATCTACTATTTGAAAAAGGAGTTTTTTCAGCGCCAAGAAGCGGCTTGAGTATGGCGAACTGGACGAAATTCGGAGTTTTCTTTATGCTGGTTTTATGCGAATCGTACTTGCCACGGAAAACAGACACAAGGTGGAGGAGCTGGCGGATATTTTCTCCGGGTACCAGCTCCTTCTTCCAAGTCAGATCGGTGTGGACTATCACCACGATGAGACCGGTGACAGTTTTCTCGCCAACGCCATGGGCAAGGCCAGGAGCCTGTCCGCCCGTACCGAGCTGCCCGTCGTCGCCGATGACTCGGGTCTGGTAGTCCCCGCCCTCGGAGGAGAGCCTGGTATCTACAGCGCCCGGTACGGCTCCGATATCTTCGGCCGTCCCCTGGAGACCGTCGAAAGGAACAACTACCTGCTGGAGAGAATGGGCGGGATCGAGAATCGACGCGCCTTTTTTGTCTGCTGCATGGTCCTGCAGCTCTCGGATGATCGCTTTTTCGTCGCCCAGGAGACCGTCGAGGGAGGGATCCTCCACGAGCCCCGCGGGCTTGGCGGTTTTGGCTACGATCCGCTTTTTTTCCTGCCCGACTACGGCAAAGCCGTAGCCGAACTTCCCGAGTCTGAGAAGAACCGGATCAGCCACCGCGGACGCGCTGGTCGGAGGATCCGCGCCGTTCTGGACAGTTTGGAATAATATTTTTATGTTTTAGACTCTATACCCAGATTCAAAGAAAAAGGAAGGACTATGAGCGAAGAAAAAAGAATACCCCAACGTCACGAGGTGCCCGATCAGTACAAATGGGATCTCTCCAAACTTTTCACCTCCGACCAAGAGTGGGAGGAAGGACTTCGAGAGCTGGAGTCCCGTATTCCACGGATCGGCTCTTTTGCCGGTACCTTGGGACTCTCGGCGGAGAAACTCAAGGAAGCTCTGGACTTCTTTCGCGACACGGAGATCTTGGAAGAACGGCTGGCCTACTACTCTCACCTGAGAACCACCGAAGACGTGGGCAATACCGAGAGCCAGGAGCGTTTTGCCCGCTATATGAGGGTCGCCACCAAACTGTCGGCGGCGGGCAGCTACCTTCGCCCGGAGCTGCTGAGCATTCCCGAGGAGAAGATGCAGTCCTTCCTGGCCACCGAAGAGCTGGCCGAATACCGCATCATGCTGGGAAAAATACTCCGCTTCAGACCCTACACCCTGTCACCTTCGGAGGAGAAGCTGCTGGCCCAACTGGCCGAGGTCAAACAGACCCCGGAGAAGACCTTCTCCGCCCTGACCAATGTCGACCTGGACTTCGGTAGCATCGAGACCCCGGAGGGGCCCAGACCGCTGAGTCAGTCTTCGTTCAGCTCCTTCATGATCGACCCCCGTCGGGAGTTGCGGGAGCGGGCCTACCGGCAGTTCTACCAACGCTTCGACGAGCACAAGCAGACTCTCTCCTCCCTCTACGCCGGCAGCGTCCAGCAAGACATCTACAGCGCCCAGGTCCGCTCCTACCCCAACGCCAGGGCTATGGCGCTCTACCCGGACAAAGTCCCCGAAGAGGTCTACGATAACCTGATCCAAGTGGTCCACGAACATCTGCCTCTGCTGCAGCGCTACTACCGGCTCTGTCTCTTATACACATCTGACGCTGCCGACGAAGAGGATAGT
>OMKS01002549.1_pt1 | contig 15138 bp, 11 predicted proteins | sample 1674721 | NCBI WGS metagenome assembly OMKS01 (sample SAMN06264996, study PRJEB25208) | sediment metagenome | isolation source: hot spring sediment | place: USA: California | collected 2014-09-02
AGCATATCGGAAATTGCCAGCACGGAAACCAATGACGAGTCCTTGAGCATAGCGATGAACTCGTTGCCGACCGGCGGTAAGATGACGCGCACAGCCTGCGGGATAATCACGTGGCGCATCGCCTGGGCACGAGTGAGGCCCAACGCGCGCGCGGCTTCCATCTGTCCCTTGGGAATCGACTGGATTCCGCCCCGAAACGTCTCGCCGATGTACGCGCCATAGCAGATCGTCAGCCCCAACACCGCCGAAACCTGCGGTCCCAAACGGATAAAACGGGACATCGCGTAATAAATCCAGAACAACTGCGCCAGCAACGGGATGCCACGAATAACTTCGACGTACAACGAGGCCAGAATATTGAAAAACGAGTTGGTCGCGGTGCGACCCAACCCGGCGATCAGGCCCAGAATTAACGCAAACGTCATCGACACAATGGTAATCTGGAACGTCATCACCAGCCCATCTCCGATAAAGCCGATGATTTCCCGGTAGGGCACGGGCTTGAGCACCGCCGCCCCGACGATAAAGACGACCGCCACAACGATGGCAATCCACCAAGCGATCATCAAACTACGTTCGCGGGGAATGATGGCGCTGTCATCTTGTTGCCAGCCGCGTGGATGGACTGTGGATTTATCATGGGATTCAGCTTTCATAGAACCTCCTATACAAACCTTGCGAAGGTTGCGAATGACAGCCGGGATAACGCGCCCAGTCTAACCTTCGCAAGGTTGAATTGACTGGAAAATAATCACAGAGAACACGGAAAAAATTCCGTGTTCTCTGTCGTTCAACTGGTGTAGGACTAAAACACACTTATGGTGGAGATTAGCACAAACACGATGGTTACCGCAACCACTTTTCTTCCAACTCTTTATCGATGCCCTTGTCCTGTACTGCGGCGAGACCCTGGTTGATCTTGGAAAGCAATTCGCTGTTGCCCTTCTGCACGAGAATACCGTAGTACTCCTCGGTGAACGAATCGCCGACGATCTTCAGCGCGGCGCGGTATTCCTCGCGTTGCAACGCGAAGTCCGCCGCTACCGGCGTATCGCAGACCACCGCATCGATGCGCCCAGCCACCAGGTCCTCGAACGCCAGCCCGATCTCGTCGTATTCTTTGAGCGTAACGTCCCCCATATCCTGGACCGCGAACGCGCCGGTCGTACCGATCTGCGCGCCGACGGTGCGCCCGCCCAACGCGCCCGGTCCGGCAATGTCGCTACCGGCCTGCACGACGACGATCTGCCCGGCGTTGATGTACGGCTCGGAGAAATCGTACTGCGCCTTGCGCTCATCGGTAATCGTCACCGACGAGATTACGGCATCATACTCTCCCGCGGCGAGGCCGGCGAAGATGCCGTCCCACGCTACGTTGCGGTACTCGACTTCCAGGCCCGCTTCTTTGGCAATCGCGTTCATCAGGTCGATGTCGAACCCGACGATGTTCTTGTTTTCGTCCACGTACTCCATCGGTGGCCACGTCGCATCCGTCGCCACGACGATCTTTGTCGACCGCGCCTGACAGCCCGTCGCCAGGCTGGTCACCAGCACAGCCACCAATACCATCAAGATACCCAATTTACGGAATTTCATTTCTCCCCCTTCTGTATAGAAAACACACAAGTTTGTGAATAGTTTACATGCTAATCTCTACCGCTATTATGTCCACAAACGCATTGATGTCAAATGGCTCCCTTTCACCGGCCATTTGTCATAATCCTGGTATCATCTCAATAGAAAGGGGACAAGTGGGGGGTTTGGGGGCGGGCGCACCCCCAAACCCCCCACCCCCAGATTTTGGAGAAGATACTAATCCTGTGAATCATGTAAATCCTGTCCATAAACCGTTACGGCCTCGCCGGGCTGCCGTCGGGCCAGCGGGCCTGCGTCCACCACTCGACGGTGTCTTCACAAGGGTACTTCGCCGCCAGGTCCTCGTCAATGTCGATGCCCAGGCCGGGTTTGTCGCTCGGATACATATAGCCGTTGCGCACTTCGGGCAGACCGGGGAACATCGCGTAGACGTGCTCCGGGAAGCGGCACCACTCCTGAATGCCGAAGTTAGGCGCCCACAGGTCGAGGTGCAGGTTCGCGGCGTGGCCCACCGGCGACGTATCGCCCGGGCCGTGCCACGCGGTCTTCACACCGTACATGTTGGCGAACAGCGCGATGGCGCGCGCGGGTGTGATCCCCCCCATCTGGCTGACGTGCATCCGCAGAAAATCGATGAGACGCTCTTCGACGAGCGGCTGCCACTCGTGCGGACTGTTGAACAGCTCACCCATCGCAATCCGCGTGGCGCACTGCTGGCGGATGTGACGGAAGTAGGCGATGTCCTCCGGGGCGAGATCATCCTCCAGGAAGAACAGGTTGAACTTCTCCACGTCCTTGGCGAAGCGCACCGCGTCGATGGGTTGCAGGCGCTCGTGGACGTCGTGCAGCAGCTCGATCTCGTCACCGACTTCCTGGCGGACGTGCTCGATCATCTGCAGCATGTTGCGACAATACGCGCGCGGGTCGTAGTACGCCCCATCGGGAGCGCCTTCGGGCTTCACCATCGTATCCCCGCGCCCGCCGTAACCGCCCATCTGGATGCGGATATAGCGGTAGCCCTCGGCCATAAACTTCTTGACGTTGTCGGCAACTTCTTCCGGTGACCGGCCATCCGCGTGGGTGTAGACCGCCGCGCCTTCGCGGCATTTGCCGCCCAGCAGGTCGTAGACGGGCATGTTCGCCAGCTTGCCCTTGATGTCCCACAGCGCCTGGTCGATGCCGGAGATGGCGTTGTTGAGCACCGGCCCGTTGCGCCAATAGCTGTGCACCATCGCCATCTGCCAGAATTCCTCGATACGCGCCACGTCTCGCCCGAGGGCGAAGGGGATGAGGTGCTTTTCGAGCGCCGCGACGACTGCGTGAAAACGCTGCGTAAACGTCGCGCAGCCCAACCCGTACAGCCCCGGCTCCGACGTGATGACCTTGACGATCACCAGCCGCGAACCGGCGGGTTGGGTCAAAATGACTTTAACATCCTGGATTGTGATTGGTTTTGCCATATTAGCCTCCTAAAAGTCTGAAAAAATCAGGGGGTGAGGGTTTGGGGGCGGGCATGCCCGCCCCCAAACCCTCACTTCCCTACTTTTTTGTCGAGATGATGACAAGGATTGTAGACGCGCCGCCAAAAGTGTCAACACTATTTCACAGCCATAGCCGTCTGGAAACGCAGAGAGCGCAGAAGCGTTATGCCTCTGCGCTCTCACAAAGAAAGGAAGAAGAAACAAGCAACACGCGATTGTATGCAAAGGAACGGCAGGCCCCAACTGCTATTCCCAAGATACCGGATATACATCAGACCCCAAAAAGAGAAAAGACACCTTTCAAAACCAGGTGTCTTCTTCCACGCCTACGAGGTTAGCTGTCGGGCTTGGGCCGAAGAAGTTCGCCCTACGGTCAACTGACCGACTCGCCCCTTATCTGGTTCCCCCGCTGCCCCATCGAGATGGGGACATTAGGCTCTTTGCGTATAGGGTATGTGTACTTACAGCGTGGATAATAGCATAAATCGCCATTTCTGTCAATAGCGGATTTAACCCAATCACAACTTACTCCCCCACTTGTCCACAACATCGACAGGAATACCTGCCGCGGTCAGCCACGCACGTCCTTCCTCCAGAAGCCAGAGCAGTGCATCGTAATCGCCTTCCGCCGCATCGTGGAGCGCCTGGCGTACCGTCGATACGGCCAAGGTCGACCACGGAGGAAGGGAATGCGTTCCAGCAGAACTTGCCAACACGTCAAATGGGATTTCACTGCTATCGCCAATGGAAAGTGACACACTCATAGACATGCTCTCGCCTCGCTCGTGACTTCTCCGGTATGATGTCGGTGGTACAATACTTATCATACAAGACTTGCCGTGAAATTCCGTAACATAAGCATAACAATCGTGCAACAAGAGCGTAAAAGTGTCAAAATGTCTCCCAGTTGCGCTTTCCTGTTTAACGCGCTATGATATAGTTCAACTATGATGCCGGCAAGAAATATCCCAGGAGATCATACAACCATGGACAGTTCACTTGAAACAGATCAAGAATATCTCGAAATTATTCTCAATCGGATAAATATTTGCAAAGATTACAAACCGGCTTTCGGACAAGGACGGAGAGTCACATTCCAAGAATTTCAGCAATTGTATGGAGCCGATGTCTTTTACTCATGGTTTGGCCTAAACGATCCTCTGGTCTACGCAGCCCATAGAGCTGCGGGCGGCATCACTTCTATCTATCGTCAAATCGGCCTTGGTTGCGAAGAGCTTTTCAGACAAATCCTGCAAGATCATATAGGGTTGAATTCATCGCAGGTCGTCTGGTCTTATATAACAACTGCATCCAGCGGGAGGCAGCGAAAGTTATCGCTTGATGCGTGTATTCGATTCGCAAATATTGAAGATAAAAGCAGACTCGACACAATCATACGATGGCTAAATCTGGCCGCCGGAAGACTGGAAGTCGCCCCTGAAATCATAGCAGCTTTTCGCGGTATCGTTTTTGAGGTACGTCAAGGGTATAAAAGCAAAGATTCAAAGCGGCAAAACGCCGATCTAGCCAACGCTGCGACAGCCTATTCTCAAGGATACTTTCCTGTCCTTTTGGTGCTTTCCGCACAAATAGACGCGGACATCGTTGAACGCTACGAACGCAGCAAGTGGCTGATCTTGCAAGGGCAACTCACCGGCACATCGCTATATTCCACGTACATCTTCCTTAACGAAGTCATCGGCTATGACCTGGCGGGGTTCTTCCAGCGTAACACTTCAGCTTTACAAACGGCAATTACTGAGACTCTTGAGACTTTGCTGGGATCTGCTACCGATGATTAAGCAACGAGCAGACCTGACGTTCAAATACAACCTCAAGCATGGGCGACACAGTTGGCTCAGATTGACGCCAGCCTATTCGATTAAGATCGTTCAACAGATACTGACGCACAATCCAACAGTCACACATGTCCTCGATCCATTTTCGGGCACAGGCACAACCGGGCTTGTATGTGCAGAAAACAATGTGTGCTGCGACCTGACCGACATCAACCCCTTTCTCGTGTGGTTTGCCAAGGCCAAAACGGCCAATTACACAACTAAAGACTTGTGCAAAGCGCAGGAAAGTGTCCCCACCATTCAAAAACACGCCCTTGACATCCATGAACCAGGCACGCTCTGGTTTCCCCCAATTCATAACATCACTCGCTGGTGGTCGGAGAAGAGGCTTATCACGCTCGCTAAGACTTACCGGGCGATCAACCAGGTCTTTACCGACCCTTCGCCAGCAAGAGACTTACTTTTGATCGCCTTTTGTAATTTAGTGATCCAGTGGTCCAATGCTGCCTTCAACCACCAATCGATGTCATTCAAAGACACCTCCGCCAAGCAATTGATGCTGTTCGACGAAGAGCAAGAGATCATACGCCAGTTTTCCAGTATAGCCGAAAGAATCATCGCGTCGGCCCACACACCTCTCGAAGGAACCACACGTGTGCTTTTGGAAGACGCACGCCAACTCCACACGCTTGGCAACAATGCCTACGACTGCGTCATTACCTCTCCCCCTTATCCCAACCGGATGAGTTACATCCGCGAACTCCGGCCGTATATGTATTGGTTAGGGTATCTGACAGACGGGCGCGAGGCCGGAGAACTCGATTGGCAAGCCATCGGCGGCACGTGGGGGATTGCAACCAGCAGATTGCAATCCTGGGAGCCGAATGGAACGCCGATCTCCTATCCGAAATTCGAAAAAATAATTGCCAATATAGCCGACCAAAGCTCCACCCTGGCAAATTACGTGCATAGATATTTTATAGACATCGCCACACATCTACAGAATCTTTATGCAATACTCTTGCCCGGCACCCAGATATTCTACATCGTCGGCAATTCAAGATTCTACGACACAGTAGTTCCAGTAGAAAAAATCTACGCCGCACTCATCGAAAACTGCGGCTTTAGTGATACTAACATCGAAGTTATCAGGAAACGCAACTCAAAAAAAGAACTCTTCGAGTACATTGTGTCCGCAACCAAGCCCAATTGATCCAAGCTACATGCACGCTGCTCTTCAGGAGCTAATTGCCCTATGCACAACAACAATACCTTCGACATCTACCCCAAAATCGTCCGCGCCGGGCGCGAAACGACGATTACCATCCGGCCTTTGTTCGATCACGTTCGCATCATCGCCACAGACCCCGAAGCTGCCATCTTCCCAACGGAAGGTAACCGCGCGCAGACCGCGCACTCGTCGCCGGTCGTGCTCAAGCCCACCGTAGCCGATGGCGTCTTGCAAGTACGCTATGACTTCGAGAGCGAGCAAGAATACACGCTGCTGCTCGGCAACAGCGTACAGCCTCTGGCCGAAACCCGCCTCTACGCGCTGGACGACGACTTATTCGCGCGCCGCCCATACAAAGGCGACATCCACATCCACAGTTATCATTCGGATGGCAGGGAGTCACCCACTTACGTCGCCGGGGCCGGGCGACGCATTGGACTGGATTTTATGGCGATCACCGACCACCACAAATACGCGCCTTCACTGGAAGCTATCCAGGCGTTCAAAGATGTCCCTATTGACTTGCATCTCTATCCCGGCGAGGAAGTCCACCCGCCGGAAAATCCCGTCCATATCATCAACTTCGGCGGCAATTTCAGTGTTAACGATCTCTTCAAAGGCGAAGCTTACCGGCGCGAAGTCCAGACCCTTGCCAGTGCAATCACCGACTTTCCGCCGGATATGGACCGCTACACTTACGCCTCGTGCGTCTGGTGTTTCGATAAAATCCGTGAGGGTGGCGGATTGGCCGTCTTCTGCCACCCGTACTGGTACACGCGCCATCGCTACGACGTACCGGAGGCGCTGACAACGCTCCTGCTCGACCGCCAGCCCTACGATGCGCTGGAACTCATCGGCGGGTATCATCCCTTCGAGTTCGAATCGAATATGCTCCAGGTGGCCCGCTACCACGACGAACGCGCGCGCGGCAAAGTGATCCCCATCGTCGGCGTGAGCGACGCGCACGGCTGCGAGACCGGCGAGTTATTCGGCTGGTACTACACCATCGTCTTTGCGCCGTCGCCAGACTTGGCCGATCTCATCGAGAACGTGAAGGCGCTGTATTCCGTCGCGGTGGAGGCACTGCCAGGCCAGACGCCGCGTGCGCACGGACCTTTCCGTCTTGTCAAGTACGCACAGTTTTTGCTACGCGAAGTTATACCGCTGCATGATGCGCTCTGCGTCGAAGAGGGCCGCTTGATGCTGGCGCACATCACCGGCGATCCCAACGCCATCGACTTGCTGCGCGCCTACCAGGGCCGCACCGCCGCGCTCTACGAGCATCTCTGGGCATAAAGCAGTAATGTAGTCGCGCCGTAACGATTCAGGCGTGTAAGCCTACCACGAATCCCAAACGAATAATCGAATAGACACCGCGATTGACGCGTATTTTTGGTTCAGCCTGGGCCTAAATTCGTTTATTCGTTCCCTCATTCGTGGTCGGCAAGCCCTACACCTGAATAATTACATCGCGCTTTCCATAGCTCAACACGCGATATGGAAACCGCGACTAAAACCATTTGCACTCGTCGCGAATTGTGCCACAATGCCCCTAACCCGGATAAACCGGAACAAAATGGGCTTTCGACGTCCGTTTTCTTGCTCATTATGCAAGAATTTACGCGGTTAGGCCCTATCCGACGACAAGATTACGACTATGCGACTATTTTGAGGAGGATCCCGATGATATTCGAACACTTTGCCCTCAACGTGCCCGACGCCGCCGCCATGGCTTCCTGGTACGTGGAACACCTGCACATGCAGATCGTCCGCGCCGTGCAAGGCGCGCCATACACGCACTTCCTCGCCGACAACACCGGGCACGTCGTCATGGAAATCTACACCAACACCGCAGCCCCCATCGCCGATTACACTGCGCAAGACCCACTGTGCCTGCACGTCGCCTTCGCTGTGGACGATGCCGCCGCCACGCGAGATTACCTGCTCGCCAACGGCGCAACGCTGGTCGTCAACCAAAGGCTCGATGACGGGTCGCTGCTCGTGATGCTGCGCGATCCATGGGGCGTAGCCCTCCAACTCTGCCAGCGCGCCGCGCCGATGCTATAACGATGACCAAGCCCAAACTCGACCCCCAGGACTTGCTCGAACTGCAACCCGCCCACGCGCTGTGGCGGTTCTACGCGCCGGAGAAAGCGCCCTATCGCTTCCGCGCAAAGGACCGGGCAGAGGCCGAAGCCTGGCAGCAAACCACTCGCGCCGCGTTGACTGGAACCCTGGGCTTCACATACACCGACCAACGCGATCCCTTCCCTGCCGCGCCGCTCAATCCGCGAAAGCTGGAGTCTGTGGACAAAGGCGATTACGTCCGCGAGAAGTGGCTGTTGCGCACCTCGGCGCACACGCTGATGCCGGTCTACATCCTCGTTCCCAAGCAGGGGACAGCGCCCCACCCTGTCGTCGTGGCTTTCCACGGGCACGGCTACGGCGTGAAGGACATCGTCGGCCTGTGGGAAGATGGCGCCGAGCGCAATACGCCCGACGGCTATCACAAGGATTTCGGCGTGGCGCTGTGCCGCCGCGGATTCGTCGTCGCTGCGCCGGAGATTTCGTGCTTCGGCGAGCGCCAGACGGACTTCTCATATCTCAACGCCGACATCGGCCAGGAAGCGCCCAGTACGTGCGACCATACCGCCAAACTCGCGTTCCACCTGGGCGGGTCGGCGGCGGGACTGCGTGTCCACGACGCTCGCAAGCTGATCGACTACCTCGAAACCCGCCCCGACGTGGACGCCAACCGCCTGGGCGCAATGGGCATCTCCGGCGGCGGGATGCACACGTTCTTTTCCACCTGCGTCGATCCGCGCATCAAGGCGTGCGTCATCAGCGGCTACTACAGCACGTTCAAGGACAGTATCCTGGCGATGCACCACTGCACGTGCAATTTCGTCCCCGGGCTGTGGCAGTTCGGCGAGATGGTCGACCTGGTGGGCCTCATCGCGCCGCGTCCCCTGCTCGTCGAAGCTGGGACGCGCGATCCGATCTTCCCCATCGCCGCCGTCCAGCAGAGCGTCGCCAAAGCGCGGGAGGTCTACGGCGTTTTCGGCGCGGCGGATCAAGTCGAAACCGATTACTTCGAAGGCCGCCACCAAATCAGTGGACGGCGGGCGTATGATTTCTTGTGGGAGAAGTTGTAATCGGTAATCAGTAATCGGGGATTGGGGATTGGGGATTAGTAATCTGTGTGTTGTGGTCAGAAAAGGTCAAGTTAGACCTGATTACCAGTTACCGATTACCAGTTACCGATTACCAGTTACCAATCACTCACAAATGGAGGGCAAGTATGGGTTTCAAGGCGATAACGAATCTATATCCTGAATGTTTTGCGGAGCACGAGAAGATTCTGGTAACTTACAGCGCGCTGACAGCCTCGATCTTCCGCTTTCCGAGCGGGGTGTGTGGGCTGCGGCTCACCGGCGACGTGGGCGAACTGGTGCTGCTGCCGTTCCAGGGGCAACAAGTCTGGTCGGCGACGTTCAATGGGCGCAACCTGACGATGAAGTCCATGTTCACGCAGCCCTACCCCAACCGCCCGTTCCTGGAGACGTTCGGCGGGTTCTTACAGCACTGCGGCATCACGGGTGTCGGCGGGCCGTCCGCACAGGACGCGCACCCGCTGCACGGCGAGCTGCCCAACGCACCTTACGAGACCGCCACCGTCGTCACCGGCGAGGATGCGAAAGGCACGTACATCGGTATGGGCGGGCAGTACCGGCACACCGTCGCCTTCTCGCACAACTACGTCGCCGAGCCGTTGGTCAAGCTGTACGCCGGCTCGACGCTGTTCAACGTGACGATGACGATCACCAATCTCAAGAACTCCGGCCAAGAACTGCTCTACCTGGCGCACGTCAACTTCAAACCGGTGGACAATGGGCGACTGGTCTACAGCGCGATCCCCACGCCGGAGCACGTGCGCGTGCGGGCGAGCATCCCCAGCCACATCAAGCCGGGGCCGGGTTACGCGGAATTCCTAGCCGAACTGCGCGACAATCCCGCCAAACACCACGTCCTCACACCGGATTTGGCCTTCGACCCGGAAGGCGTCTTCTTCATCGACTACCTGGCCGACGAGAACGGTTGGGCGCACTCGCTGCAAATCCATCCCGACGGCAACGCCGACGTGATCCGTCACCGCCCCGCGCAACTGCCGAAGGCCACGCGCTGGATCTCGCGCACCGCCGATCAGGACGCCATCGCCTTGGTGGAGGCCGGGACGTGCGAGCCGGAGGGCTACCTCGCGGAAAAGGCGAAGGGGTATGTCAAAGTCCTGCCGCCCGGTGAGACGTTTACAGCGGAGTTCGAGATTGGGGCGCTGGCGGCGGAGGAGGCCCAGCGCGCAGAGGAACACGTAAAAGCCCTGACCGCCGTGTAAGTCAAGAATGTACGTCGGCATATAGATGTTTTACCACAAAGGCACAAAGCCACGAAGGTTTACATAAGTTCTTTTTTGTGTCTTCGTGGCTTCGTGGTCTATCTTTACAGGGAGGTAAAAATCGATGTTACGTCGAATAATGAAAGTATTCACCATTATGTTGATGTTCGCTTTGCTAGGCGTGTGGCTGTACTGGCTGCGGAAGCGCGTCAAAGTCACAGAACCTGCGCCCGCGCCACAACGTTCCACGCCACGGATTTTGCTCCAAAGCGAAACCACGTCCGCCGACACGGCAGAAATCCCAGAGCCGGAAAAACCCGAACCCACGCCACCGGACGAACTGAAGCGCATTGAGGGCATCGGCCCAAAGATTTCGAGCCTGCTTCAGGATGCCGGTATTGCCACCTTCACCCAGTTAGCCGCCGCCGATGTCGAGCACCTGCGCGAAATCCTCGATGCCGTCAATCTCCGCATCGCCGACCCCACGACCTGGCCCGAGCAGGCCGCCCTGGCCGCTGCCGGAGACTGGGAAAGCTTGGCATCCCTGCAGAGCGAACTGAAAGGCGGCCGGCGCGTATAAATCACGCACGAAGGTGTTGGTCTTACGGCTGAAAATGGGCGGTGAGGCCCCGTATCCCCACCGCCCTTTCACGTCGGCAGCACTAAGGCTGCCCTGGACCATTTTTAACGCGAAGTGATTTTCCCCAGGCAAAACTGAGCTCCTCACCGCGCAGGGTTTGCATCCGCACATCCAGATCCCCAAATGTGACATCCAAGGCAAGCACGGACTTGCGGAATGCGGTAAATGTACCGTCTGTTACACCAGCCCCCACGATGCAGAGCCAAACAGTGTGCTGCCCATAGGCGCGCAGTTCGTGGTAAGCCGTCGGCCCGGTGCGGATGGGAGCAAGGGGCTGGGAAGCTGTGAGGGCCACGTATCCTTCGTCTTTTCTGGCGAACACCCAGTTATTTTCAAATATCACCTCATCGAAGGTAAAGGCGGGGAAGTAGGCGTGGGTGAAACCTAACCAGTCGTCTTCCGGCAGCGTGTGGATGGCGATGAGGGTCTCTCGCCACTGGGCCACGGCGGGGAGGGTTACGTTGCCCAACCAGCGATTGGGCAGATGGTCGGAAGTCTCGCTCAGGTTAGCCGGGTGATTCACGAAGATTACGGCATCTGGCCCCAGGGTCGCCTGCCAGAGACGCTCGTCCACACCCTGCTCGCCGGGACGGTATCCGGAGACCGAATCGAGCATCACGTTTGGTGTGCGGTAGAGCGCCTGTTCGAGCTGTGGCCGGGTGGTAAGAAGCGCTTGCCAGGCTGTACGAGCTGTTCCCAGGGGAAGCTGCGTCCAGGTGACGGACGATTCGGCGAATACCGGTGTGTAAGCCCACCCCAACGGTTCGTAGGAGGAGACGGCCAGACTTACCGTACCCGCCGTGTACCGGTTGTACACGCCGATGCCCCAGAGCAAGCGGCTGATTCCCGCCACATCCGACAAACAGTGGTTCGTCGCCATCGGCGCGGTTGTACGCCGGAAGGCGGAACTTAATACGCCCCGGAACGTGTATTGATCGAGCGCCAGGAAGAGGTCGTCCAGGGCGGTGCGGCTCAGTTCGCGCAACCGGGCGTCTTCGGCGAGATCGAGGAGATGCGTCAGTGCGACGACGTTAGTCTCCAGCGAGCAGCCTTCCCCGTTGGCAATGAAAGCCGGTTGCTGTTTGAGTACGCTCCATAGCTGGCGCTCGCTCTGCCGGCGCAGCGCCGCGCCGGTGTGTCCGGCAGTGTCGAGGATGCGCTGCGGGTAGAGTTGGCCGGCCAACAGCCGCCAGGTAAGAGCGGGCAGTGGACAACCGGCAGATGTAGAGGACTGCTCAGGAAGCCTCGCCATCAGGAACGCTTCGACCGCGTTACGGGACGGGGTATCTAGGACCTCGGCTGCTGTGAGCCGCGTGATCAGGCCCAGGATGCCCACCCATTCCACATCGTTCTCCAGTGCAGCAGCACGTTCCAGCAAGAGTGTGAGCCGTTCCACATCCACGTTCCCCGGTCCCAAAGCCAGACGAGCTATCTCAGAAAAGATTGAAGCCTCGCGTTGGGCCGCATCCCGCAGCGCTTCCAGACGACGGTCGGTATACGTTCCGTAGGGTTCGGTCGAATAGGCATTGTCAACCACGTGGACCGGCAGTTTGTATTGGTAACGCAGTCCATTATAATACTTCATAATCGGCGGGCGCAACACCACAAAATAGTCGCCCTCCCAGATGCGCGCCGGGTGGCCGGCGTCGATGCTCAAGCCGGCCTCAACAAAGGGGGATTGTTCCACGTAGATGCGATGCCGCGCATCCTGGATTTGCACCTCACATTGGCCGGAGAAATCCAGATCGGTGGGCCAGTTCACCCGAATGCGCTTGCCGCGCACGTCTACGGCCGACTCCAAATAGGCCGTTTCCAGCAGGCGCTCGTAATATTGGCGCAGCGCGACATCGGGGGTCTCCGTAGGGAGGAGAACGGGCAGGTGTTCAGGCGCGCCGTCACGCACGATTTGGAGTGTGCCGCCCACTGCGAAGGGTTTGAAGGCGGGTATCTCGAGGCGCAACAGCACTTCATTATGGCCTGCGCTCAGCCGGGCGGGCAAGGATACGTGCCTGGCTGAAGAACCATGCTCCACATCCAAGCCTGGCAAAGGTTCTCCGTTAAGCCACAAAGCCGTGGGGCCGTAGGCGGTAAGGATAAGGGTCACCTCACGAACTGAGGAAGCCTCCACCTGTGCGTAAGCCCAGGCGTGCATAGGGCGGGGATCGCCGCTGATCGTCAGATCGATGAAGTGGTCATCGAGCGTCTTGTAGTAGGCCCAGCGCATTTCGAGCTTGTCATGCACGAAGGGCGCATTCTCCGCCGGGAGGCACATGAGACCGGCTGTGTCCTCGGTCCGGTCTGCCGGCCTGGACTCCGCGCCTGCTACCAGCCAGTTGTGGATGTAGCCGTTCTGCAATTCGTAGGTAAGATAGGTTGTGCTAATGGGCGTCGTCTCCCACGACCACGCGGCTTGTGCCGGATTGACGGATGGAGCACGCTCCGCGATATCAAACGTGAGTACAGCACAACATCCAAAAGCGACCATGAGAACGGCAATGATACGTTTCAATCCTTTGTTAATCTTGCCCGCCTTTCGGAAATGACTATGAACCTTCATCTTGTCCCTCGCTTTCTTTGTGGCTCGTCTCCTGTTGCAAGAACGTGAGCGCTTCCTCCAGACTCGCAAAACCGCGCAGCTCGCGCGTCCGCGCATCTTCCAATGAAACGCGCCATCTATCCCGCGTTTCACGCACGCGCCACAAGCGCAACAAATAGGCCTGGTAAGCATCGTTTTGTGAGTCCATCAGCGCCTCCACCTTCTTGGAAGGTCGATTAATGTCTCCATCGTAGCATCTCGCTCTAAGACAACTCTAAAAAGAGTCTAAAAAAACGCTAAAATCTCTTGAAGTACAGTCATTTTGGCGTTATACTAAAACTATGTCAGCAGAAGGGCAACCTTTGGTTGCACGCAGATTCAGCAGATTTTTGCTCAATGTCATCCTCTGGGCGCGACGACGTTCTGGACCTCCGTGCTGATCGCTGAAAGCTGATAGCTGAAGGCTCTTTCACCCGAAAGGGGGTTCTCCAATGCCACACCTGAAAGTCACGCTCTTGGGCCATTTCACCGCGTCCCTGGATGACGCGCCGGTCGAGACGTTCGCCTACGACAAAGTGCGCGCCTTGCTGGCCTACCTGGCCGTGGAAGCCGCGACGCCGCACAGCCGGGAACACGTCGCCGATTTGCTCTGGCCGGGCTACCCCGAACGCAGCGCCCGCCAGAACCTCAGCCAGGCGCTCTCCACGCTGCGCGGTGCGTTGGGCGACCGCGACAACGACCCGCCCTTCCTGCTGGCCGACTACCGCGAGTTGCAACTCAACCCCACGTGCGATCTCTGGCTCGACGTGGAGGCGCTGACCACGCACCTCAACGCCGTGCAGACGCACACGCACACCGCCTTGAGCGAGTGCACGGCCTGCATCGCCCACCTCGAAGCCGCCGCTAACCTCTACCAGGGTGACTTCCTCGCCGACCTGCTCGTGGACGACAGTCCGCCCTTCGAGGAGTGGTCGCTGCTCAAACGCGAATCCCTGCGCCGCCAGACGCTCGACGCGCTCGAACAGTTGACCGAGGGCCACCTCCAACACGGTGATGCAGCGGCAGCCCTGAAGTATGCCCACCGCCAGCTCGAACTGGACGCCTGGCGCGAACCCGCCCACCGCCAGGTGATGCGCGCGCTGGTCCTGAGCGGGCAGCGCACCGCCGCCGTCGCCCATTACGAGGCGTGCCGCCACGCCCTCGCCACCGGCCTGGGCGTAGAACCCGAAGCCGCGACGCTCGAACTGGCGCACATGCTCAAGTCCAACACGCTGCCCGACGGCACACGGATCTTCGCCGACGCCGCGTCCGGCAAAGCCGATCTGGTCGGGCGGGCCGTGGGCAACTACCTCATCGTCGAACACCTCGGCCACGGCGGTATGGCCCACGTCTACAAAGCCTATCACACCCGCCTGGCGCGCTACGTCGCGCTCAAGTTCATCCGCCCGGAGCTGCTCGAACC
>OMKS01002550.1_pt1 | contig 15134 bp, 10 predicted proteins | sample 1674721 | NCBI WGS metagenome assembly OMKS01 (sample SAMN06264996, study PRJEB25208) | sediment metagenome | isolation source: hot spring sediment | place: USA: California | collected 2014-09-02
CATCCGGCCGCTGGCGCGGCTCGGCTGTTGTACGGCGAAAATATTCTTTTTTCAGGGATTTCCCCGCTGCACGTGCATTTCTTATACTTTACTTGAGGTTATACGGTTTTATTCAACAATCTGCATATTATGGGGGTGTTATTATGAGAACCTGTAAACAAAGCAAACGCAGGGGCGTGGCCCTGTTTGCGGCATTGATTTTTATCGCCGTTTTTATGGCGGCCTCGGCGGGGATGCTGGCGATGTCGTCGCAGAATACACTGGCCGCAGCCAATCTGCAAGCCGGCAATCTGGCCCGCTCCACCGCTGAATCGGGTCTGGAACTGGTGCGATACTGGATGAAAGATTCGTCTGTCACGATTCCCGGCTCAGTGCCCGAAAACGAACGATACGGCCGTTTAGTTGATGAACTTAAAGGCGTCCTGGACGATCATCAAATTGCATACACCACCAATGACGCCGGCCATCTTCTGATTGGCTCGGCGGATGATCCTGTTGTACTCGAACGCGACACTAACGGCAGCGCAAAACGGTCGTTTTATGCCACGGTCAGTCCCAACGGATTGCAGGGCGTGAATGTTCAAATCACCGGCCAAACCCGACAGTTATCGAGAACGCTTCGGGGCGGCTTTACTTACGGCACACGTCCCCGGACGGTGTTCGACTACGGTGTGGCGACACGTGGACCTTTGATGCTGATTGGCAATACGGCACTGGACGGCGTCACCATCGCCTCGGAATCGGATGTGTATATCGAAAGCCTGGATAATAACAACGCTTTGGCCGTCGAAGGGAACTCACAAATCGCCGGCAAGGTCAGCATCGTCAACCCCGGCGATGCCGAAGATATCGTAAGCCTAAAAGGCGGACAATCCAGTATCGGCGGCGAACGGAATTTGACTCACGTCAGCACGGGCGTTGAGGCTACGGAGTTTCCTTATCCCAATACCAAACATTTTGAGACGTATGCAACAGGCGGAGATTATACCGGCGGCAGTACCCTTGAAAATGTGGTCATCAAGGCCGGAACCAATCCTTCCTTTACATCAGATGTCACAATCACAGGGGTTTTATACGTGGAATCGCCCAATGTGGTGGACTTCGCCGGTAATGTCAACATCACCGGCATAATCGTCGGTGACGGTGATATGAATGATCATTCCCAGACCAATCAGATGATCTTTCGCGGTAATGTCAGCAGCCAGAGCGTCGGTGAATTGGATGAATCATTTGGTTCCCTTCGCGATGAAACAGGCACGTTTTTAATGGCGCCCGGTTTCTTCCTGTCGTTTGGCGGCAACTTCGGCACGGTCAACGGCGCCATTGTCGGCAACGGCGTAGAATTTTTCGGCAATGCCGGCGGAACGATTGAAGGGTCGGTCATCAATTACTCGCCTGAACCTATGAACGTAACCGGCAACAGCGATTTGTATTTCAACCGCTCCGGCATTGAAAAACTGCCCAGCGGCTTCGTGCAGGACGTTATCATCCATTACAACAGCGGTTCCTACAGCGAGGTCGCTTCCCTGTAAATACTTCAGGGGGTTATCTTTTCCATTTGGAGCACAGTCGTGATGACGATGGCCCTGCACTTTCGCGAAGGAGTATAACCATGACGTCGGACGAAATCCGCCCCGCTATTCGGGCAAAACACAGCGGAATCGCACTGGTCGCTGCGATGATCTTTATCGCGATCTTTATGGCAGTCTCGGCGGGGATGTTGTCGATGTCGTCAACGAATATCCAGTCGGCGGCCAATCATCGCTACGCCAACAGCGCTTTGAATGCGGGGCTGTCGGGTCTGGAAGTGGCCCGGTACCACATCCAACAGGCGCCCGTCATTGAGACTTACAGCAACACCGTCTCGGTCGAGGAGGCCGACCGGATGTGGCACGGGGCCAACGGGCAAGGCGGCCTGTTTGGACGGCTCAAAAGCGTCAGTCTCGGCGGCAAGGCCGACAAACAGAACTTTGCCGACAATCAGGGAGTCGGTCAGGAAATCGTAACCGGCTTTGTCCCTTTCACCAAACCCGGCAACGCCCAGGGCAACGCCTGGGCATGGGGGCTGAGACGGCGCGGAAACGCAAGCTTCCAGCTTCGCTTTTTCCGCTATGAGGCCGATCCTTTTACCGTGTATGTCCATTCCATCGGTCGGGACGGCGAGGGAAACGAAACAATCACACGCACGATTGAAATGAAATGGCTCATTGCCAAGCAATCGTCCGTTCTGTCGTACGCCGTCGCCAGCCGCGGGCGAATCTGGGTCGAACAGGGAACGGTTGTGCACGGCCCTCTGTTTAGCACGTGGAATCGACCTGAAATCAGCGCCGGCATTCAAACCTCCGACGATACCATCGTCCACGGCACCATCAATACGGTCATCCCTCTGGAAGCGCTTCAGGACAACGGGATTCAGATGGAAACGCTTGATGAAAACGATCAGCCCGTCTTTGATGAAGACGGCCATCGGGTCTATAGCAGCGAAGATACCATTCAGGGCCAGCATGAAGGCATCAACTATGATGTTCCTTTTAGCAGCGATATGCCCGGCATGCGGCCTGAAGATTATGACACCCGTGAATACAAAGATCAATGCAGTCTTATTGGGAACTACGATTATACGGTCACGGAATATTTCCCTTACGCCGAGGGGGATTACACCCAACCCAAAAGCAGTTCGAGTTTTCGATACACGCGGCGCGTTTATGACAATCGCACCTTGAATAATGTTCGTGTCCCTCAGGGTCAGCATGCCCTGTTTAAGAACTGCACCTTTGAAGGCATCTTATTTATCGAAACCCGATCAAACTATTACAATAGCGCCTCCTATACGAATAATATTCGTTTTGAGGACTGTACGTTTAACGGGGTTATCGTTACCGATGTTCCCAGCAGCACCAATCATTACAGTTGGTGGATGCGCAATGCACTGACATTTACCGGCCACTCTATATTTGAAAACACCTCGCACATTCAGGAAGCGACGGTGCTTGCGCCCAATTTCAATGTCAACATCGGCAGCACGGCACAGGTCGGCGACAACAGCAACAGCATCATCAAGGGCGCTGTCGTCGGCGGCATTGTCGATGTCTATGGCGACGCCACCATCCACGGGACGATAATTTCGATGTATGACACCAGTGCGCATTCCCGTGGCTATGTCACCAATATCGGAGATGCAGAAGACGGCGGCAGTGAAAGCAACGGCACGATTGAGGGTGTTATTGATATTACGCCCGACCCTGATCAACTGCTGCCCAGCGGTATCAAATCGCCCGTGGTGTATAAAATCAATCGCCACTCGTACAGCGAAGTACGATAACCCAACAAAAGGTATTGAGTCCCATTCGGTTTATTTCAGAAAGGATCAGTGCAATGAAGACACAATGGATCGTATTGATTGGATTGATTGCTGTTTTCGGATTGAGCACCTCGATTTTGCGAGCTGACGCCGCCGTCTTGTGCGCGCCTGTGCTCAGCGTTGTGGATGATGACGAGCAAGACGGCCCCGCGGAAGCATGGCCTGTCATCCAGGCCTGCTGCGATGAGGGGTCCGAAGACCAAGAGCCTGACGTCCCCCCTGCCGAATAACGTCGAATAACACCGGCATCATCGGCAGATCTCAGGACAAAACAAGGTTTCAGCATTGCAAATGAGGGCCATTTCAAGTATGCTGGCAGAACGAACACGGATGGTTTATCGGGAAAGTCTGCTATGCATATTGTACAACTGACGCCGGGGTCCGGAGATAACTTTTACTGTGAGAATTGCCTGCGTGATCTGACGCTGGTGCGGGCGATGCGTCGGCTGGGCCATGAGGTCACGCTGGTGCCGATGTATCTGCCGCTTCAGATTCGCCGCCCAGAACCGTTACAGTCCGCCCCTATCTTTTTTGGGGGCATCAATGTCTATCTCCAGCAGAAACTCGGCCTGTTTCGCAAGACCCCGATGTGGCTGGACCGCTGGCTGGACAGCCCGCTGCTGCTGCGGCCGATTGCGAAACTGTCTTCGATGACCCGGGCACGCGATCTGGGTGAAACCACCGTTTCGATGCTTGAAGGCGCAAACGGACGCCAAAGAAAAGAAATCGAGCGTCTGTGCGACTGGCTGAGGAGCCTGCCGGATAAACCGGATCTGATTTTACTGTCCAATGCGCTTTTGAGCGGTCTGGCTCAGTCGCTTCAAGACGCATTGGCTCGTCCTGTCGTCTGCCTGCTGCAGGACGAAGACGGCTTTCTGGACGGATTGGGGCATCCGTGGGCCGAGCGTGCCTGGCAGGTACTCCAACAAAACACCTCCCATATAGACCATTTCATCTCGGTCAGTCGCTACTTTGCGGATGTGATGGCCGAACGGATGGGGCTGGACGCTGAGACGATCTCGGTCATTCCAACGGGCATTGAGGTCAATGACTTTACCCCCGCGACCGAACCGCCCGACAAACCGACTATTGGCTTTCTGGCACGAATGTGCCACGACAATGGGCTGGACATCCTCGTCAATGCGCTGTTTATGCTGCGTCGGGATGAGCGGTTCGCGCAGGCTCGGCTGCTTGTAACCGGCGGCAGTCTTCGCAGCGACGCCGTCTTTCTGCGAAAAATCAAACGTCGAATCGAGGCGCTGGGATTATCCGACTATGTACAGTTTGAACCGGACTACGCCGGTGCTGCGCGGAAAAATTTCCTGAACCGTCTGTCGGTGATCAGCGTACCGGCACGTAAGCCGATGGCGTACGGCTTGTTTGCCATCGAAGCCATGGCCTGCGGCGTGCCGTTCATTGAGCCGGACTGCGGCGTGTTTTCGGAACTGGCCCGCCATGGCGGAGGCGCTGCTTATGCTCAGAACAATCCGGTGCATCTGGCCGAGATGTTAAGGGATGTGCTCAGCGATCAGGCACGGTTAGCGCAGTTGCGCCGTTGTGCCAGAGAAACGGCCGAAACGATCTTTGACATTGACCATACCGCCGCTCAAATGGCGGCGCGTTTTCAGACGGTCATCGGTCAGTCGCATCGCGACAACTGAATAACGGGGACGAAATGCTTGAATTAAATCATATCAGCAAACGTTACGCCAACGGCGGCGAAGTCGTCGAGGTCTTGCGGGATGTCTCGCTGCGGGTCGAGTCGGGACAAACGATCTCGATTGTCGGGCCGTCCGGAAGCGGCAAGAGTACACTGCTGAATCTGATCGGCGGACTGGATCGTCCCGACGAGGGGACAATTGTTCTGGACGGCGAAAACCTGGCCGGTCTTTCTGATGAAGCGCTGGCGGCGATCCGCAACCGCAAAATCGGTTTTGTGTTTCAACTTCATCATCTGCTGCCGCAATGTACGACGCTGGAGAATGTGCTGCTGCCGACGCTGGCGTCGCGCTGCAGCGCCGCGCAGCGCAAGACATTCGAACAGCGCGCTGAGGCGCTGCTCGAAAAGGTCGGCTTAACGGACAAACAGAGCAGTTTCCCCGGCCAGCTCAGCGGCGGACAGCGCCAGCGCGTCGCGCTGGTTCGGGCTTTGATCTGTCAACCCCGGATTGTGCTGGCCGATGAGCCGACCGGTTCATTAGACGCCGAGGCCGCCGAGCAGATTGCCGAATTGCTTATTGCGCTGAATCAGACCGAAGGGACGACGCTGATCGTTGCCACTCACGCCCTGCCGCTGGCCGAGCGGATGGAACGGCGATTTCGGCTGGATCATAAACAACTGAAAACCATCGCATAATCGGTTGATATTTACAAAACAAGGAAATTCATGCGGTTCGGTAAGGTGTTAATTCGTTCTATACGGCATTATCGGCGGACGCATACGGCGCTGATTTGTGCCGCAATGGTGTGTACCGCCGTGCTGACCGGCGCCCTGCTGGTAGGCGATTCGGTGCGGGCCGGGCTGGAGCGTCTGGCGGCCCTGCGGCTGGGGCGGGTGCAATACACACTGCTTGCCGGAGAATACCCCTTTCAAACCAATCTGGCCGAACGCATCAAACAGCGCACGGGCTATGAGACCGCCGCGGTGCTGATGACCGACGCGACAGTGGAAACGCCCGACGGCTCGGTGCGAATCCACCGCGTTCGTATGCTCGGCGTCGATGAGGCCTTCTTTGCCCTGGGTCATTCTGAACCGTCCGAAGCGATCGCGCTGCCGGCAATCAATGAAGCGCTGCGTCGGCGGCTGGGCGAATTGTCGGTCGATTTGATCGTGCGTCTGGACGATCCGTCGGCGCTGTCGCGGGATCTGATCTTTGCCTCTGATGAACAATCACGCCGAACACTGCGGATCAGCATCAACGGCCTTGTTCCGGATGACTCATTGGGACGGTTCAGCCTGCAGGCCGACCAACAGGCGCCGCTGAATGTCTTTGTGCCGCGAACGTGGCTGGCCGGACAGCTTGACCTTGAGGGACGCGCCAATCTGCTGGTCGTTTCCGCAGCGCCTTCGGGTCCCTCATCGACGTCGCAATTGGATCGCGCTCTGGCGTGCGTGGCTCAACCTGAAGACTTCGGTCTGGAATGGATTGCGTATCCGAACAACGGAACGATTGAACTGCAAAGCAAACGGCTGTTTATCCCGGACGATGTCAGTCAGGCCGCCGTGCAGTGCGGACGCCATCCGCTGCGTGTATTTACGTATTTTGTCAACCGTCTTTCGCACGGCACTCGGACTGCGCCTTATTCGATGGTCGCCGCCCTCGAAGGAACAGACAGCGCCGACTTGTTTGCAACACTGGGCGACAACGAAATCATCATCAATGAGTGGCTGGCCGATGACCTCAACATTGAGCCGCGCGATACGCTGCAAATGGATTTTTTCGCCATCAGCCCGACCCATACGCTGATTGAACAAAGCCGGACGTTCCTTGTCCGTCAGGTCGTGCCGATGCTCGGTTTTGCCGCGGATGCGACGCTGATGCCGCCGTTTCCCGGACTGGCGGATGCGGAAAAATGTCAGGACTGGGATCCGGCGATTCCGATCGATCTGAATCAGATTCGCGACAAAGATGAGACGTACTGGGACCGCTATCGCGGCACGCCCAAGGCGTTCATCTCGCTGAACACCGCGCAGGATTTATGGCGCAATCGATTCGGCAATCTGACGGCTATTCGCTGGCCGATGGCGGACAATATGGTTGAGTCGCTGCGCGAGGAACTGGCCGAGGCCCTTGAGCCGCCGGCGCTGGGGCTGTTTTTTGTCGATGCCGCCGAGCACAGTCGGCGCGCCGGGGCCGGATCGACGGATTTCGGGGGTTTGTTTGCCGGACTAAGCATGTTTTTGATATTGGCTTGTGTGGTGCTGCTGGCGTTGATTTTTGTGTTTTCTCTTCAACAGCGCAGCAGTCAGGCGGGGATTTTGCTGGCCATGGGCTGGACAAAAGGCAAAACGGCCGGGCTGCTGCTGGGCGAGGGGGCGTTGCTGGCGCTGGCAGGCGCTGTCGGCGGCACGGTGCTGGGGGTCGGCTATACGCTGGCGATGATGGCGGCTTTGCGAACGGTCTGGCAGGACGCGGTGGCCGGGGCGATGCTGCAATTTTACGCCAATCCCGTGACATTGGTCATCGGCGCAGCGGCGGGCTTTCTGATCGCCGTCGGCGCAATGGGATTGGGCCTTCTCGTCCATCTCAAGAAAACGCCGATTGCTTTGCTGTCTTATACACCCGCTCTTCTTTCCGGAACATTTTCCACTGCCGCACGAATCATCCGACTGGCGCTGTTGGCGGTTCTGGCGGCGGCTTTCATCGGTTCTTTTTATTTGCTTGATTCGTTGCTCTCGCCAGAGCTGTTTTTCTTTATGAACGGCAGCCTCTTGCTGCTGATATTGATGCTGTGGGCCGCGGAAATGATGCGTACCGCTGCCTTGATCCGCAAAACGCCGTCCCGTTCGGTTCGGCTGATTGTCAAAAACATTACCCGGCGTCCCGGCCGCAGTCTGGCGGTGATGCTGACGGTGGCGTGCGGGGTATTTATCGTGCTGGGCGTCGGACTGAACCGCAGAAGTCCTGCGCGTTATGCCGAACGCGATTCCGGTACGGGCGGGTTTGCCCTTTGGATCGAGACCGCCCTGCCGATGGCCAAAGCGCCCGATGCCTCGTTTGTCCGTCAAGTCGCCCAAGCCGCGAACGTATCCGATGACATCGCAATAGTCGCTTTGCGACAGCGCCGCGGCGACGATGCCAGTTGTCTGAATCTGAACCGCGCTCAAAATCCGACGCTTCTGGGCGTTGACCCCGATGAATTTGCCCAGCGCGGGGCGTTTTCGTTTCGCAGCGCCGAGCCGAGCGAGGCGTCGCCCTGGACATTGCTGACCCAAACCCTCGATGATAATACGATTCCGGTCGTCGGTGATCATGCCACGGTGTATTGGGGACTGGGGCTGGATTTGGGCGATACCCTTGCGGTACAGGATGACCGGGGACGAGAACTTCATCTAAAAATTGTCGGTATTTTGAAAGAATCCGTCTTTCAGGGTCGTCTTCTTGTCAATGAACGGGATTTTATTGAGCGGTTCCCGTCGGAAAGCGGGTACACGGTCTTTCTGGCGGAGTCCGACCACGATAAGATTGATGCGCTGACCTCGGCGTTTTCGCGGCAGCTTGCCGATTATGGCGCGGAAGTGGTCCCGACGAGCGATGTGCTGCGTGACTTTTTGCGGGTAGAAAACACCTATTTAACTATTTTTCTGGCATTAGGCGGGCTGGGGCTGATTCTCGGCAGCGCCGGTGCGGGATTGGTGCTGCTGTTTAACGTGGCTGATCGACGCGGGGAACTGGCGATGATGCAGGCGATGGGCTTTTCCAGGGCCGTCCTCGGTCGGCTGCTGCTGGCTGAACACATCGGGTTGTTTGCCGCGGGAGTTCTGGTCGGCGGCCTGTCCGCCGTCGTGGCGGTCCTGCCGGCAGCCCTGAACGCCGGTTTCGGGTCACTGGCAACGGGCCTGCTTCTGACGGCGGTGGTTTTGTTAAGCGGTCTTGTATGGGTATCGCTCGGCGGCCGAGCCGCTATGAGAGAGCATCTGCTGGAGAATCTGCGAAATGAATAAAAAAACCGGGAGCTTTAATTAATGAAGACAGAAATACGTCCTGAAAAAAGGAACCCTCTGATCTCTCAGCAAATGAATTCGACGTCTCAGCCGCTGAGCCGTCGAGATTTTTTATGTCTGGGGGCCATTGGCGCAGTCGGGACCCTGCTGGGGCATTCTCGGTTGTCTGTCGCCTGGCCGGCTAAAGCCGCATCATCCTCCGCTCGACCCCATATCATCTTGATTATGAGCGACGATATGGGGTATTCAGACGTGGGCTGTTATGGCAGTGAGATTGAGACTCCAACGCTGAATCGACTGGCCGCAGACGGTGTGCGATTTACGCAATTTTATAACGCCGCCCGCTGCTGTCCGACACGCGCGAGCCTGATGACGGGGCTTTATCCGCATCAGGCGGGGCTGGGTCATATGGTCAGCGACCGCGGCCCTGAGGGGTACAAAGGGCGGCTCAATGAGCGGTGTGTCACGATTGCCGAGGTGCTGCGTCAGGCGGGCTATCAGACCTTTATGAGCGGTAAATGGCATGTTACGCCCTATGATTACGCCAATCCGAAATCGACGCTGGATCGGGAAAGCTGGCCGCTTCAACGGGGCTTTGACGAGTTTTTTGGGACACTTGCGGGGGCAGGCAGTTTTTACGCGCCCGTTTCGCTGATGCGCAATAACGAATTCATCGAACCGGGGGATGATTTTTACTATACCGATGCCATTAATGACCAGGCCGCCCGCTATATCCGCCAGGCAGACAAGAACCGTCCTTTATTTTTGTATGTTGCGCACACGGCCCCGCATTGGCCGCTGCATGCGCCGGAGGAAACTATCGCCAAGTATGCCGACACCTATACCGTCGGCTGGGATGCGATTCGCCAATCGCGGTACAAACGGATGGTCGAGATGGGGATTATTCAATCCGATTGGCCGCTGACCGAACGGGACAGTCGCGTGCCGCCGTGGGATGAGGTTGATCACAAAGACTGGCAAGCACGGCGCATGGCGGTCCACGCAGCTATGGTTGAGGTAATGGATCGGGGCATCGGCCGCATTGTTGAAGCACTCAAAGAGACCGGTCGCTTTGAAAATACACTGATCCTGTTTTTATCGGATAACGGCGCCTCCAATGAAGTGATTCAGGGACAAGACACTCGTCATGGACGCTTTGCACGCGGCGGCACACGTCCCGATGTGATGCCGGGGCCGCCGGATACGTATGCGTCATTCGGTATCCCATGGGCAAATGCGTCCAATACGCCGTTTCGCCTTTACAAAAAGTGGATACACGAAGGCGGCATCGCAACGCCGTTGATTGCCCATTGGCCGGCCGGCATTAAAGCCAAGAATCAATGGCGTCACGAGATCGGACATGTTGTTGATATTATGGCCACCTGTGTCGAGATCTCCGGCGCGACCTATCCGGCAGAGCGTAACGGAGTACCGGTAACGCCTTGTGAAGGAGTTTCGCTCACGCCGGTCTTTGCCGGAAAACCGCTTCCGCGGCGGGCGGTTTTCTTCGAGCACGAGGGCAATCGTGCCGTTCGTTTCGGTCGATGGAAACTGACGGCCGAACATCAAAAGAGCTGGGAGCTTTATGATATGCAGGCCGACCGAACAGAAACGAACAACTTGATCGACAGACATCCGGAACCGGCCTTGTTAATGGAAGCGCTTTATGAACAGTGGGCCAAACGCACCGGCGTTCTGCCCTGGCCCGTGCAAGGCTGATTGAGTGAAAGGCATTTTACGAATGTGTTGTGTTAAGACGCTGTTTATCAATGGAATACGGGTCGGTTTGAGACGATGAAGCATACGATTGGCTGGATGATACCCACCCTGGTGGCAGCGGCGGCGGCGTGGGCGGTGATTGACTGGATACAGCATTTCCATACCTTCAGCGTTGAGCCGCGGGTGGAAGGGATGGACGGACGCCCGGAGGCTGCGGCGGTCACTGAGCAGCCGCTTGATCTGACCGGCACACTGGAGACGTTCGACGGCGTGCCGTCGGCGATTATGGCAAGCTGGCCGGGCTTTCGCGGTCCAAACCGCGACGGGGTGTGGGACGATGCGTCGTTCACACCGGCCGAATCGTGGCCGAGCGACGGGCCGCCTGAATTATGGCGCGTCGAAGTGGGAGAGGGGTACGCCGGGGCGGCAATCCACAACGGACGGGTCTATCTGATCGATTATGATATGGACAACCAGCGCGACGCGATTCGCTGTCTGTCGCTGGATGACGGCCGCGAAATCTGGCGTTATTCCTATCCGGTCATGGTACGGCGCAATCACGGGATGAGCCGCACCGTACCGGCAGTCAACGATGATTATGTCGTGAGCATGGGTCCGAAATGTCATGTGGTGTGTCTGGATGCCAAGACGGGCGAATTCAAGTGGATGATCGATCTGATTCGCGAGTACGGCACGGTTGAGCCGCTGTGGTACGCCGGACAGTGCCCGCTGATTATTGATGACACGGCGATTATCGCGCCGGTCGGAAATGAGACACTGATGATGGCGGTGGAACTGGAAACCGGCGCCGTCCGCTGGCAAGCGCCGACCTTCGACCGCTGGCAAATGACACACACCTCCATTTTGCCGATGCGGTTCGGCGACACCGAGGCGTATGTCTATTCGGCCAATGAAGGGATCGCCGCGGTATCGGCTCATGACGGCTCGATTGTGTGGAAAACCGATGCCTGGCGTCTGCGTATCGGGATCGCTTCGCCGATTGACGTCGAACAGAATCGCGTTTTTATCTGCGGCGGATACAACAAAGGCTCGATGATGCTGCACATCGAGCAACAGGTGGATAACTTTGAGCCGCAGGTTTTGTATGAACTCAGACCGGAGGTCTTCGGTTCCGACCAGCAGACGCCGATTTATTACCAGGGCGTCATTTACGGGGTTCGGCCGGACAAGCAGTTGGTCTGTATGAATACGGACGGCTCCATCCGCTGGACAAGCGGGCCGGAAAACCGCTATGGACTGGGACCGTATATCATTGTCAACGGCTTGATCTATATTCTGAATGATGATGGGGTTTTATCTTTAATTCGGGCAAATCCCGACCGCTTCGAGCGGCTGGCTCAGGCCAACGTGCTGGACGGTCATGAAAGCTGGGGGCCGCCGGCGTTTGCCGCGGGACGGCTGATTGTGCGGGATTTGACGACAATGGTCTGTCTTGATATCTCGGTGCAATAGGCAAAAACTTGCATTTTGACGCCATTTATACTATAGTAGAACCAAGCAAGTTATAGGACAATCTGACTGGGTATAATCCTGATCAATCGGATGCACATAAAAGCAGGAACAATACAGCCGACATTGATCGGCGGACTGGTTGTTGCGGCGGCCATCGCGGCCGGCTTGGGGGCGTTTTTTTTGATTGATCCGGGCCGCCCGCTGGCAAAGCTCGGTTCGAAATACAGTTATGATTTATCCGAGTACGCCGCGATTGATCCCGACTTGATTCTTTATGAGCAGGTCGGCGAGCCGTTTTCGACAGGCTTATCGCAAAGTCGCGTGATTGTCATTGGCCCCAACGAGACGTTATGGATCGCCGGCGACCAACAGCTTGTCCAATTCAGTCTTAATGGCCGGCGTCTGCGAACCATCGATTGCGACGGCGAGCCGACTTGTCTTGCTCTGGACGGCGACGGTCGGTTGTATGTCGGTCTGATCGACCATATCGTTGTTTTCAGTCCGACCGGCGATTTCATTGCCCAATGGTCTGTGCCCCATCCCGACGCCTTGCTGACGTCGCTGGCGGTGCTGGGTGGTTCGATTTTTGCCGCCGAGGCCGAGCGTAAGACGGTTTTGCGATTCGACAAGGACGGCACGCTCATCACGCAGTTCGGCCGAGCCAATCCCGAACACAATCATCCGGGGTTTGTTATTCCCAGTCCTTACGGCTTTAATCTGGCCGCGGCGCCGGACGGCTTGCTGCGGATCGTTAATTCGGGGCGGCATCTGATTGAGGCCTGGACGATTGACGGACATCGGGAATGGTGGTGGGGCACGTCGTCAATTCGCGTAGAGGGCTTCAGCGGCTGCTGCAACCCGGCGGGGCTGGCGCTCTTGCCGAACGGCCATTACATCACCAGCGAAAAAGGACTGGTACGCATTAAAGAATACGACGACCACGGACGGTTTATCGGTGTGGTCGCCGGGCCGGAGCAGCTCGACTGGGTCGAGCCGCTGCGTGTGCACGAAACACCGCAGGATGCGCACGTCCGCGGATTCGGCGTGGCGACCGATGCTACCGGTCGGGTGTATGTTCTGGATATCTTTCGAAATCGGGTACGTGTGTTTGAAAGAATAAAAAATGATTCAATTTGAAGCCGAAAACATGACACCACAACGCCAACCCAAACTAAAGCGGCGCGGAATTCTGCGGGCGTGTGCACGGTTCGGCATTGCGCTGGGTGCGGTGCTGGGCGGCGCGGCGCTGGCGAAGCGCAACGGCGGACGGCTCGACGAAAACGCCTGTCGGGATCCGCGTGGACGAACCGGCTGCGGAACGTGCCGGCTGCTTGAGGCGTGCCGGCTTCCGCGGGGTTTATCATACAAACAGGTGCGAAAGGACAGCGACTATGTCTGATAACCTGACCACGACACGACGGCGTTTTCTTCGCGAAGGGATGTGGGGCGGCGTACTGGCCGCGACCACGGCGGCGGGGGCGACGCTGGCGGCGCGGGCCAAAAACGACCGGCTCGTGTGGCAGATCGATCCGTATAAATGCATCGCCTGCGGGCGCTGCGCAACGCACTGCATCTTTACCGAATCGGCGGTCAAGTGCGTTCATTCGTATGCGATGTGCGGCTATTGCGATTTGTGCACGGGTTACTTCATCCCGGAGCCGAAAGACCTGACTACCGCGGCGGAAAATCAGCTTTGTCCGACGGGCGCTATTATTCGGACGTTCGTCGAAGATCCGTATTTTGAGTACACCATTGTTGAAGAGCTGTGCATCGGCTGCGGCAAGTGCGTCAAGGGCTGCGGTGCGTTCGGCAACGGTTCGCTGTATCTGCAAGTGCGGCATGACCGCTGCGTCAACTGTAACGAATGCGCTATCGCGGCGGCTTGTCCCTCGCAGGCGTTTGTGCGTGTGCCCGCTGAAAAGCCCTATTTGCTGAAGGAATTCAAATGAGCCGTGCATTCAACAGGAGCTGGATTGTTGTAATGCTGTGGCTGGGGCTGTTTTCGGTGGCGACGGCGGTGCAGCGGTTTCCGCCGCCTCAATTCAGCGAACCGCGCGAGCTGCCCGAACCCACGACACCGCCACCGCGCTCAATAACAATGGAGACCGTCGATGTAGCGGTACTGGCCGCGGCGCTGATGCTGGCGGCCTGGCTGATTCTCAAGAAACGCCGTCGCGGGTGGATCGTAGCGCTGATGCTGTTTTCGCTGGGGTATTTCGGGTTTTGGCGTCAGGGGTGTATCTGTCCGATCGGCGCGATCGGCAACGTCACGCTGGCGATTTTTGACGCTTCGTATGCCCTGCCGCTGACGGTGTTGGCGTTTTTTCTGCTGCCGCTGTTGTTTACGCTGTTTTTCGGACGGGTTTTTTGCGGGGCAGTCTGTCCACTGGGGATGGTGCAGGATTTGGTCCTGATCCGCCCTCTTCGCATCCCGGCGTGGCTCGAATCGGGGCTTCGGTTGTTTGCGTGGCTGTACCTGGGGCTGGCGCTTTTAATGGCCGCGACCGCCAGTGCGCTGGTCATCTGTCGATACGATCCGTTTGTGGCGTTTTTCCGACTGGGGGCCAATCCGCAATTGTGGATTATCAGTTTTTCGGTTTTGGCGGTTTCGCTGTTTGTGGGCCGGCCGTATTGTCGCTTCCTGTGTCCTTACGGCGTGATTCTGCGGCAATTGGGACGACTGTCCAAATACCGCGTGACGATCACGCCGGATGAGTGCATTCATTGTCGTCTGTGTGAAGACGCCTGTCCGTTTGGGGCGATAGACAAACCGACCGTCGAATGGCCTGACAGCCAGCGCGTCAAGGCGCGTCATCGGGCGCGCGTGCTGCTTGTGCTGCTGCCGGTGATCATCCTGCTGGGCGGGTGGATTGGCTTCAAAGCCGCTCCGGCGCTGGCCCGATCCAATGCCGTCGT
>OMKS01002551.1_pt1 | contig 15133 bp, 11 predicted proteins | sample 1674721 | NCBI WGS metagenome assembly OMKS01 (sample SAMN06264996, study PRJEB25208) | sediment metagenome | isolation source: hot spring sediment | place: USA: California | collected 2014-09-02
GTTTGGCGGTCTCCACGGCGTGCGCCAGCTGATTCTGCCCATAGCTGGTGCGATACTTTAGCCGGCCCAGTTTTTTTACAATTTCTGGATGCAGAGCGGGGATACCAGCCTCGAAAATGGCTTCTTCACCGGCTTCTTTCAGCACCTTCTGCATTTCCTGCGTTTCCTGGTTGAATACTTTTTCAATGTAGGCAGGATGTATGCGGCCATCTTTGATCAGTTTTTCCAGGGTTCGGCGGGCGGTCTCACGGCGCACCGCATCAAAACAAGAGATCGTAACCGATTCCGGGGTGTCATCCACGATCACGTCCACACCGGTCACCTGCTCAAATGCGCGGATGTTGCGGCCGTTGCGGCCGACAATGCGGCCCTTCATCTCTTCGTTGGGCAGATCCACCACCGAGGTAGTCACTTCAGCCACATGGTCAGAAGCCACGCGCTGGATAGAATCTGCGATGATCTCGCGTGCGCGGTTTTCGCCATCGGCGCGAGCTTCTGCTTCGATCTGTCGCACGATGCGTGCCATGTCATCACGTGATTCTTTTTCAACTTCAGCCAGCAGCTGCGCTTTGGCTTCTTCGTTGGTCATCTGTGCCACACGGTTCAGCTCTTCCAACTGCTGTTCATACAGTTTTTCGATGTCATTGGCCTTGCGGTCAACAGCACTCTGGCGTCGGTTCAACGATTGCTCACGCTGCTCAAGACGATCCAGTTTCTTGTCCATCTCGTCCTGACGCTTCTGCAGGCGTTCGTTTTCTTTCGCCAGCTCGCGCCGCATTTCTTTGATTTCCCCTTCAGCGTCTTGCGCCTTTTTCATGGCCGCATCGCGCGCTTCCAGTTCAACAGTTTTGGCTTTCTCTTTTGCCAGCTGGATGACATTGTCAGCACGTGCCTGTTGCTCTGCCTGGTAGCGTTTGTAGAGAAACTGGGTGATGAAATACACCAGTCCCGCCACCAACACTACATCCGCCACCACAATCAGTAAGATAATTAAAAACGTGTCCATAGTGAGAATTTCCTTTTCATAGTTTTAGTGTTCGGCATCAGGCTTTCTTACGAGGCAGATGACTGCATTTCATCTTGAAATTCATCCCACACCTGCCGTAAGACAGGGGAAATGACATCGTACGAAAAACCTTTCCGCCCCAGATACGCGCCCGCCTTTTTTTGATAATCTTCATAGGACATCTGCGCGTACCTGTGAAAGCGATGTTTCATCGCTTGATACGCCAATTCTTCATCTTCTGGAGCCTCGCTCAACGCTGATTGGATATCCGTCTCCCCCAGGCCTTTTTGGCGCAATTCCATCGCCATCAGGCGATGTCCGCGCGGCTTCAATGCCGTGCGGTTCTCAACCCAACGTTGTGCAAATTGACCATCATTGAGTAGTTGATTCTTATTCAGGCGTTCAATCACGTCACTGACGACTTCTTCTTCATAACCAAGATCCGTCAATTTACGCGACACTTCTTGCTGCGTTCGAGAACGGTATTCGAGAAAGTGCATGGCCTTCTGCAGGGCGACTTCCCCTTCATCCTGGCTTTTCAGCTGGCGGATTTTCTCATCACTGAGTTCCTGACCAATCGTCAACCAGGCGCCCACCAGCCTTGACAAACCAAAGGCAAAATCACCATCCAGATAGACATTGATTCGGTTGGGATTTCGCTTTTGTGTCTTCAGCGCGGTAATTGTCGCCATGAGCGTGCTTCCTTTAGGATGATTTATCACCAGCAGCAAAACCGGGCTTCAATTCATTCGTTAAAACTGCGCCGATCATGGCATTTGATCCATTGTTAACAGCAGGTAACGGATACCCGCCATCAACCTTATTGCTATGTCATTGATAAGGGAAATGGTTTATGTGCACCGTCAGTTGTTGTTTGTTAACGCTCGTTGGCACAGTTCCCCTGATTTCACCGGACATGATTGTAAATCAAGTCCTCTTGCTTATCACAGAACATCCTTTTTGTGAGGATGTATAGGTTTTTCAAATGCTTTTTCTACACAGTTTGACCGTTAATCATTGTGCTGGTCATGTACTGATAACGTTATAAATATATCATAGTTGACGGGTTATTCATAGGAAAAACAACCAAAAAACCATCCGGCTCTGTCATCATTAAGAAACGATTACTCTGTAGCCAACAAAGCAAACCATCACCCCCAAATATTCATCAATGAATGACCATTATCAACTCCCTTTTCAACCACAAATATATGCACCAGGCCCGATTAACAATCCACTGCTCGCCATTAACATCCTGCCTAAGCTGCTCTGATATAATGAGGCTACAAAGAATTGTTTATCACCTTGGAGTGAACGATGAATATTGCAACAGTTTTTACTACGCTTGCCACCCTCGCCTGGATCCTGGCAGTTGGGGTAGCCATCCTTATTGTTACCCAGAAAATGCGCCAACAACCCATCCGCCGCAGCGGTTGGATCATCGGCATCGTGTTAGGTGCTGCCATTATCCTGACCCTGATCAGCGCCGGACTGGTGTTCATCAACCCGCAGGATCGTGGGGTGGTGATCTCTGCCATCATGTCGCAGGGCTATCGTAAGGAACCTCTTGAGCCGGGTCTCTCATGGATCGTTCCGTTTGTCGAAAACGTAATCATATACCCGGTCTCCAAACAGACCTATACCATGTCGATTGCGCCAGCAGAAGGACAGATGATGGGCGATGACTCGATCGAAGCGCGCACAGCCGACGGACAGAAAGTGCTCATCGATGCCTCGGTCATCTACTCCATCGACCCGCAGGAAATTGTGCAGGTGCATGTTGATTGGCAGACACGCTACGATACCGACCTGGTACGCCCTGTTACCCGCGGCGTCATCCGTGACGCAGCCTCTCAATATGGTATCGAAGAAGTCTACAGCAGCAAACGTGATGAATTGGTGACCAACATTGAAAACGCATTAACCGAAGCCTTTGACGCCAACGGCATCATCCTGCATAATTTCGTCCTGCGCAATATTTCCTTCTCAGACGAATATGCCGCCTCTGTTGAGCAGAAACAGATCGCCGAACAACAGGCGCAGGAAGCCAGTTTTGTGATCCAGCAGCGCAAGTATGAAGCCGACCAGGCGCGCGCCACTGCCGAAGGCCTGCGTGACGCAACGATTTTGGAAGCCGAAGGACAGGCGGAAGCCTACCTGCTGGCCGCCAAAGCCGAAGCAGAAGCGCTTGAATTGATCAACCAGGTCATTAGCAAGAACCCTGACCTGATCAATTACCTGTATATCCAGCAGTTAGCGCCGAATGTCAGGGTCATGTTCCTGCCGTCCCAGTCACCTTACCTGTTCGACCTGAGCCCCCTCATGGAAGAAGAACTCGACCAGCTGCCGCCCCTGACCCTACCGCAGGTGCAAGAAGAAGACGGCGAATAACAACCTTGTTGTAGGAACACCCCTTGAGGGTGTCCGAAAACGGACAGGGACAACAATTCATACCTTGCATGAATTTGGCGGCTGTCCGCATCCCCCATTTCTTGTTTTGATACCCAGACACGGAGCTTGCGAGCATAAACTCCGTGTCGTTCGTTATGTGAAAGGCGGGATGAATTGAGCCTTTCTCCAACAACTGCCTCCGCTCTGTCATTTCGACCGACCGCAGGGAGCGGAGAAATCGAAACCGCCGGGTATCCTATTTATGGCAGAGGTCTTGTTATGCCAAAGATCTGTTAGTTTTTCAAACCATCCTGTAGGTACACCCCTTGAGGGTGTCCGAAAACGGACAGAGATATCATCGCACAAGTGAAAATGAACGAAAGCACAGCAACATGCAATAGCGAATAAAAGCCAATATCAACTATAATCGATACTATGCAAGCACGAAAACATGAATTCCACTCGTATCGTTCGCCAGTATTCTCGCACAAGGGCATGGTCGCCAGCTCACAACCGCTGGCAAGCGCCATCGGGGTACATATCCTTTCAGCAGGCGGCAATGCCGCCGACGCTGCCGTGGCGGTGGCCGCCGCCCTGAATGTAACTGAACCCACCTCAACCGGTATCGGCGGTGACGCATTCGCCCTGTTCTATGATGCCGGCACCAGCACGGTCAAAGGCATCAACGGTTCCGGGCGCGCCCCGCAAAAACTGTCGCTGTCCTTGCTCGCAAAACACGGTTTCAGCCAGGAATTGCCGCGCTTTCATCCCTTCACCGTCACGGTGCCGGGTGCCTGCGCCTGTTGGGCAGACACCGTCGCTGCCTGGGGCAGGCTCTCGCTGGCAGAAGTACTGGCGCCTGCCATTGAACTGGCGCAGAATGGCTTCCCGGTCGCGCCATTAACCGCCACCTTCTGGCAGAACGGCGCTGAACACCAGTTATCACAGTCGCCCAACGGCCATGAACTGACCATCGACGGGCGTGGGCCCAACCCTGGTGAGATTTTCCGTAACCCCAACCTCGCCAAGACCCTGCACCTGGTGGCGGAAGGCGGCAAGGATGCCTTCTACCGCGGACCTATCGCCGAAGCCATCGTCGAAGTGTTGCATGAGATGGGTGGGGTCATGCAATTGCAGGACCTGTATGAACATCAATCAGAGTTCATTGAACCGATTTCGACTGATTACCGCGGCGTGCGCGTGTGGGAATGTCCGCCCAACGGACAGGGATTGGCAGCCCTGCTCGCACTGAACATTTTGGAGGGCTTTGACCTCTCTCCCATCGGGCAGACCACCGCGGAACGCTATCACCTACTCATTGAAGCCATGCGCATTGCTTTTACTGACACGCGCCATTATGTCGCTGATCCGCGCTTCAACGACATTCCAATCCAAGATCTACTCAGCAAATCCTATGCCGAACACCGCCGCCGCCTGATCGATCCCAAGCGCGCCAACCCCGAGATCCGCTTCGGTGTGCCCTATGCCGGCACCGACACCGTCTATTTCAGCGTGGTGGATGCCGAAGGCAACGCCTGTTCGTTCATCAACTCCAACTACATGGGGTTCGGCACCGGTATTGTGCCCAAAGGATTTGGCTTCACCCTGCAGAACCGCGGACACAACTTCTCCCTTGACCCCAGCCACGCCAACGCGCTCGCGCCGGGCAAACGCCCCTATCACACCATAATCCCCGCCATGGCAACTCGCGTAGATGACAACTCGCTCTTCGCCAGTTTCGGCGTAATGGGCGGTTTCATGCAGCCGCAAGGGCACATGCAGGTGGTGGTAGCATTGGTGGATGACGGCCTCGACCCACAGGAAGCCCTCAACCGCCCGCGCTTTCACATTGAACCCGACCGCCTCACCAGCGCCGTGTCGATCGAAAGCGAAGTGCCGCTGCGCACCATCTCGCAGTTATCAGACATGGGCCACGAGATCAAAACCGTCGGTGGATTGCAGCGCGCGCTCTTCGGACGCGGGCAGATCATCCTGCGCAACCGCCAGAGCGGTGTACTATGCGGCGGCAGCGACCCGCGCGCGGATGGGTGCGCCATTCCCCAGATATAATGGGTAGTATGAACACGCCTGACCATCTGCAAGCCATCCTCGACACCCTGCCCGAAAAGCCGGGGTGTTACATCATGAAGGACAACAAGGGCAAGGTCATTTATGTTGGCAAAGCCAAAGTGCTCAAACACCGCGTGCGCTCTTACTTCCATGACAGCCAGCAGGATCCCAAAACCCAGCAATTGGTGCGCCACATCGACAACATCGAATGGATCGTGGTCGGGTCTGAGTTAGAAGCCCTCATCCTTGAGATGAACCTGATCAAAAAGTACCGGCCGCATTTCAACATCCGCCTCAAAGATGACAAACGCTATCCTTACATCAAAATCCACTGGCAGATGGACTATCCCAAAGTGACCATCACCCGCCAGATGCTCAAAGACGGCGGCTTGTATTACGGCCCTTACACCAGCTCATGGGCGGTGCATCAGACCCTGGACACCTTGCGGCGCATCTTCCCCTACCTGACCTGTGACCGCGACATCACCGGCACCGATACACGCGCCTGCCTGTATTACGACATCAAACTGTGCACAGCGCCCTGCATCGGCGCTATCAGCCGCGAAGACTACCGCCAATCCATTGCCGAATTGGGCAAGTTCCTGGATGGCGATACCGAGGAGATCGTTACAGCTTTGACTGCACAGATGGCACAGGCAGCAGAAGCCTTGCAGTTCGAACGTGCCGCCGCCATACGCGACAAACTGACCGCCATCGAGCGCATCATTGAACGCCAGAAGATCATCTCGGTCTCCACCATGAATTCCGACATCATCGCCATGGCGCGCGAAGAAAACGAAGCCTGTGTGCAAATCTTCTTCATCCGTTCCGGCCGCTTGATTGGGCGCGAGTATTTCATCCTCGAAGGCACCGAAAACGAAGACGACCCCGAGATCATTGAGGAGTTCATCAAGCAATACTACGAACAGGCTGCCAATGTGCCCCAGGAAGTCATCCTGCCGCAAGCGGTGGAAGAGTCACAGATCATCGAACAATGGCTGCGTTCCAAGCGCAATTGTGAAAAAGTAACGTTAGAATTGCCGCGCAGCACCGCTGAAAAAGAACTGCTGGCAATGGCTGCAGAAAACGCCACCGACACCCTGCGCGCGTTGAAAACCCAATGGGCGAATGACACCAACCGCCAGCAGATTTCGCTGAGTGACCTGCAGGAAGCCCTTGCCCTGTCCGATGTTCCCAACCGCATGGAATGTTACGACATATCGCATACCCAGGGTGTAGCCATGGTGGGTTCGATGGTGGTCTTTGAGCAGGGAACGCCCTCCAAAAAACTCTACCGCCGCTTCAACATCAGAAATGTAGCCGGACCAGATGATTTTGCCGCCATGGAAGAGGTGCTTACGCGCCGCTTCAAACGCTGGCAGGCGGCTCAGGAGCAACTTGGTGAAGGCAAACCTGCCGATGCTGCCTTTGCCATGCTGCCTGACTTACTCATCGTGGACGGCGGCAAAGGACAGCTCAGCCGCGCCATCGCAGTACTGGAACAATTCGGCCTCACTGACAAGATCGCCCTGGCAGGACTGGCGAAGCAACAGGAAGAAATTTTTCTGCCCAACCGCAAACACTCGATCTTGCTGCCGCGAAATTCACAAGGTTTATTCCTCATGCAGCGCATCCGTGATGAAGCCCACCGTTTCGCCATCAGCGCCCACCGCCAGACTCGCAGCAAACAGGGCATCGCCTCGCGCCTGGACACCGTTCCCGGTATCGGGCCGGTACGGCGCAAAGCGCTGCTGCAAAAATTCGGCTCCATCGATGCCATCCGCAGTGCAACCGATGAAGAGCTGATGCAGGTCAGCGGAATCACCCAGGAAATCGCCCACAACCTCAAAGCCACGCTTGAATGATGGGCTTGTGATGGAATTCACGAACCCCTAAACAACCCTTAATCCGATTACCCACTTATATTAAGAAACATTCACGGAAATACCCCGCCTTTGTTACTATAATTAAGGTGTTATGCACTCGTCGCCAAAGCGGGGCATAACCCTTGATCCCAAACAAGAGTAGAGAAGAGACGCATGAGTTTTCGTGTTGCCACGCTGCAAACCTCGGACAGCGTAACCATCCAATACCAGATCGGACAACAGTGCGCCGAAGGCTCGCCCGCCATCTTCTTCTGCCATGGGGTGGGAGCCAACCACGATCAATTTGCCCCCCAGCAATCTTTTGCCGATGATTATTGTGTGGTCACCCCAACCCTGCGCGGACATGGCAATTCCGGTTCGCCTGCTGATATCACCGCAGACAGTCTGACCCTGCAACGTTTCGCCCAGGATATCCTTGAACTCGCTCAACATCTGTCGATTGATGACTTTCATTTTGTCGGCCATGGCTTCGGCGGGCTGATCGGGCTGGAAATTCTGCGGCAGCAGCCTGCGGCTTTATTGTCATTGTCGCTGTGCGGCGTTTCGCCCTGCCAGTGCTCCTTCACCCTGCCGCAATGGCTGCGTAATTTCACTTACAACCTGATGGGCTTTTCGCATCAGGAGCGAATCGTCAGCCAGATGATCACCCAACACGAAACCACCCAGCGCGTGTATTGTGAGATGTTAAAAATGACCGACCGTCAAACCTTGCGTCACATCCTGAAAAGCATCTCGCAGTATGATTACCTGGATGTGTTGAAGAAGAACCGGAAAATTCCGGTGCTGGTCATGCGTTCAGAGGGCGATGATCGCATCAACGATGCGCTAGACCCCTGTCTTGAGAAACTCAAAGGCCAGCGCAACATCGATATCATGCGTGTCAATTCCACCGGCCATATGATCAACATGGAAACGCCCGAATACTTCAACCAGATCCTGCACGCCTTTCTGTTGAAAGCGAAACTTAAAGACAGCAAGCCGCTTTCAGTACCGCCAGAGCTTCAACCGTAACCCACGGATTCATCCTGCGCTTTCTGACCCCACCCCAATCCACCGGTGAATAACCGGACTTGTTTGGGTTTAAGTGATAGTAGCGTTTTTCTGCTGGAAATCCGCCCTCTGGCAGTTGTTTTTGTTTGAGCATGGCAAGCGCTTTCTGGCAGCGGGGATCGTCCAGCCACCCGCCTTCTGCCATCACCTTCAAGCCGGTGAGAATATCATAATGCCAGTAGGAGGGATAACTGAGCAGAAGAAAATTATCGTTCATGACCGTCCCGTTGCTCAACCGCAGAAACATTTCACGTTTGAGGAACACCTCTTTGGCACGGTCGATGCATTCCTGCACCGTACCATCGGGGAAGCGGCGCTGATACTCGATCAAACCTCTGAGCGGGATCAAGGATTCATGGAAGGAGGAGGTGCTTGCATGCGGGTTCATGTCACAGTTCCAGCCCCCATCCGGCCACTGCCACCGTAGCAACGCCTGCGCCAGGTCATGAACACGTTCATTGGCGATGCCAAGCCGCAGATGAGAGAACAGGGCATTCCCCTCCTGCGAGGTGCAGCGACGCTGGCGGCCATCCACCATGCGTTTGCGAATCATAGCCTGGTGGCGGTCGCCGAACAGCCAAGCCAGCTGCCAATCACGCAGCGGCAGCAATCGCTGGTCACCCGGCGGATAAGGGAAATCCGCCAGAATAGCCAGCACCCAATGTCCCCCAAACCACTTGTCATAGGAGCCATCTTTTCGCTCACCAGCAACCTCAACCTTTTCTAGCAGTAACGACACCAGCTCAGAGCGCATAAACTCCTGCTGTAATAATGCTCTATCTGCCACCGCATCTTCAGCAATCAGGCCATATGCCAGCAGTTTCAATCGCAGCCCGGCTTCTCCTGACTCCCAAAGCTCCTGAATTACTTCTTGATTCGTCATCTCTCCTGCTCCTTAATTGGTACCCATGACCCGCCGCACAAATATTGTTATACTCTTAATAAGCATACGGTTTTTAACACCGATAATCAATCTGGTTTTTCAAGCAACACCTCAATAGAACAGGAGGTTTCTAATGGCCCAGTTGTTTGGTCCGATTCCCTCGCGCCGTCTCGGTCAGTCGCTGGGGATCGATCCGGTTCCCTCCAAAACCTGCAATTGGAATTGCATCTACTGCCAGTTGGGTAGAAGTACCCCCATGACCAACCAGCGCCAGCTTTTCTATCCAGTCGCAGACCTTACACGTGAAGTCCAACAATGGCTGTTATCACACCCCCAAACACCGCTGGATTGGATCACGCTGGTGGGCTCTGGGGAAACCACGCTGTATGCGGGTGTTGGCAGCCTGATCACTGCTTTGCAGTCAATCACAGAAATCCCCATCGCCGTCATCACCAACGGTTCTCTGCTGTATCTGCCAGAGGTTCGCCAGGAACTGCTGGTTGCTGATACCGTCATGCCCAGTTTTGATGCCGGCAACCCCGCCCTCTACCGCAAAATTAACCGCCCGCATCCGGATATCACTTTTGACCGCCTTAAGCAAGGACTTCTTTCCTTTCGCCAGTCATACCGCGGCAAATTGTGGGTGGAAGTCATGATGATCAAAGGCATGAATGACACGGAAGAAGCCCTGCGTGAGCTGGCTTTGCATCTCAATGAGATAGATCCCGATGAGATCCACCTGCTGCAACCCACCCGCCCCCCGGCTGAACCCTGGGTGCAACCCTCTGATGAGGAAGGGCTGCTGCGTGCATCCGCAATCCTGGGAGAGAAAGCGCGGGTCATCCATCCAGCTTTCGGGTCATTCGACCTTACCGCCTATACCACCCCGGCAGAGGCAATCCTCGCCATCATCACCCGTCACCCCATGAAAGAAACTGAATTGCTCGATACATTGCGGGATATATCTCCTGAAACATTGCAGGCCACCTTGGACAAGCTGAAGGAAAACCGCCAGGTACAGGTGATCGACCGCTTTGGCACCCGCTTTTGGACCGCTTCCTCTGCCAGATACCTGGATTGACTTGAGCAAAGCAGGCTGCTCTGTTAAATGTTACAATCAACATAACAAAAAAACCCAAATGTCACCAGCAGGAAGACACTTTGCGCAAGGGAGTACAGAATATGCAGAAATCACTTGTAATTGCGTTACCAATGGCAGGCTGGGGCACCCGCATGCGGCCCCATACCTGGAACAAACCCAAACAATTGTGCCGGCTGGCTGGCGCGACTACCCTCGATTATGTCATCAAGCAATTTGCCCCGTTGCATGAGCTGTTTGAGCTGGTCAGGTATGTCTTTATCATCTCCAGCCAGGATCACCACCAGCAGATCTATCGCCACATGCAGCGCCATTTTCCCGATCTGCAGGTCAGCTATGTTTTTCAGACCGAGATGAATGGGCAATCAGGCGCGATTAAGCTCTGCCAGGAACATCTCACCGGCCCTATGATCATGTCATTCCCTGACACGTTGATCGACACCGAGTTCACCAGCCTGGTGAATGATCCTGACACCGCGGTTGCCTGGGGGGTGTATGTCAATGAACCGCAGCATTACGGCATCGCCCACATAAATGATGAACATTGGATCGATCACATTGTGGAAAAACCGCAGAAATACATCGGCAATCTCGCCATGGTGGGTGCTTATTATTTTCCGTCCGGTGAGCAGTTCATTTCCGCTATTGACCGCCAGATGGAACGCGGGATCAAGAAAGACCCCAACGACTCCAAAGACCGTCTGACCCGCGAATACTATGTCGTGCCTGCCATCAACATCATGATCGCTGAGGACAATCTCAAAATGCGCGTCATTCAGGCGCCTGCCATGCACGATACTGGCCGGCCGGATGCCATGATCGCCACCAATCAATATATTTTGGAGAAATACTGGCGGGACCGTCAAGCCGAATTCACACGGCGATTTGAACATCATGTCATTATCAATCCGCCGGTCGCCATTGGAGACGGCGTGCAAATCAAAAATTCAATCATCGGGCCTAACGTCAGCATCGCGGACAATACCTTCATCGATGATGCGGAAATCTCAGACAGCATCATCGGCAGCAAATGCCAAATCGAACAAGTGCGCATGAAAAATTCACTGATCGGCGATGATGTGACCGTCATCGACACGCGCACCTGCTGCCGCCAGCTGAATTTAGGAGACGATTCCTCTCTGACCATTGAAAGCCCTGGTGAAAAAAATAAAAAAGCCATCGTCACCTGCCATTCATCAGCCACCTATGCTGAGCGGCCAGTTGCCTTTGAATGGGGCGGCAAACGCCTCGAAATTGATGCCATCCTCAGCCGCTGGCGCACCCAATTCGGGCGCGGTTTCCGCGTACGCACCAAAGATGACCGTCAATTCACCCTGTTCTATGACGAAGGTGAAGATGATTGGCTTATCGAAGTGTTTGCTGACAGGCCTTAGTATTCGCTTTTTCATTGGTATTAGCCCTCCCGCCAATATCAACTATAATCAACATACACAATGGTTGAAGGAGTTGCCATGCACTACGAGAAGTACATTTCCGATCGCGTTTTGGGGTTGCAGCCTTCCGGTATCCGCCGCTTTTTTGATTTAGCTGCCCAGATGGCTGATGTTCTTTCCTTAAGCGTGGGGGAACCTGATTTCGATACCCCCCTGCCCATCATCCAGGCGGGCATTGAGTCATTGCACAACAAACAAACACATTATACCGGCAACGCCGGCCGGCCTGAACTGCGCGAAGCAATTGCCATTCATCTGGAGAAACTGTACGGCGTGCAATACGACCCGCTAAAGGAAATTTTCCTGACCGTAGGCGGTTCGGAAGGCCTCTACCTGGCGATGCAAGCCCTGCTTAACCCCGGTGACGAAATCATCATCCCCACCCCCTGCTTTGTCAGTTACCAGGGTGATGCGTTCCTCTCGGGCGGGACCGTCATTGAAGTGCCCTGTAAACTGGAAAATGACTTCGACCTTGACCCGCAAGCTGTGGCAGCCGCCATCACGCCAAAAACCAAAGCCATCTTGCTGGGCTTCCCCTGCAACCCCACCGGGGCAGTCGCCTCGAAAGAAACAATGCAGGAAATTGTCCGCCTGGCAGAAGAACACGACCTGATCATCTTATCGGACGAAATGTATGACCAGATTGTCTACGACGGTGAGCATGTATGTGTGCCTGCCCTGCCGGGTGCCTGGGATCGCACGGTTTTGCTGGGGGGGTTTTCGAAGAACTACGCCATGACCGGCTGGCGCATCGGCTATATCTGTGGGCCGGCACCGTTGGTGCAGAAAATGCTCGCCATCCATCAATACCTGATCATGTGCGTCAACACCACCGCGCAGGATGCCTCCATCCAGGCACTGCGCATCGGGCAGGAATATGTGCGGGAAATGACCGAAGAATACCAGCGGCGCCGTGACTACATCCACCAGCGCCTGACCGCCATGGGCCTGCCGGTGTCAAAGCCGCGCGGTGCCTTCTACATTTTCCCAAGCATCGCCCACACCGGGTTGACCTCGCTGGAATTTGCGGAGCAGTTCTTACAGGCGGAAAAGGTCGCCATTGTGCCGGGTTCCGCCTTTGGTGAAGGCGGTGAAGGCTTTTTGCGTATCTGTTATGCCGCCAGCATGGAGAAAATAACCGAAGCCATGAACCGTATGGAGCGGTTTCTTAAGCAATTGGCGACAAACAAACAGGAGGAGTGATGACTGACAAAACCGTACGCTTTGCCGTGATCGGCATTAACCATGGGCATATCTACGGGCAGACGGACCTGATGCTGCGCGCTGGCGCAAAACTGGTCAGTGTTTTTTCACCCGAGAAAGAATTGCTGCCCCCCTACATCGAAAAATTTCCCGATGTAAAGATCGCCCAATCAGAAGCCGAGATCCTTGAAGATGAAACCATCGACCTCATTGTCAGTGCCGCCGCCAATGCTGACCGCGCGCCGCTTGGCATGCGCGTCATGCAGCACGGCAAAGACTTCATGAGCGACAAACCCGGCGTCACCTCACTCAGTATGCTGGCAGAAATTCGCAGGGTGCAGGCAGAAACAGGGCAAATTTATAGCATCTGTTACTCGGAGCACTTGGAACAGCCTGCCACGGTGCGTGCCGGCGAACTGGTGCATAGCGGTGCGGTCGGTGATGTGATCGAAACCATCGGCCTGGGGCCGCACCGCACCAACCTGCCCTCCCGACCGGATTGGTACTTCCAACGCGCGCGCTATGGCGGCATCATCACCGACATCGGCTCGCACCAGATGGAGCAGTTTCTGTTCTTCTCCGGCGCCAAAGATGCCGAGATCCTGCAGTCACAGGTCGGCAACTTCAAACACCCGCAATTCCCTGAACTGGAAGACTACGGCGATGTACTCCTGCGCGCTGACACCGGCGTTACCGGTTATGTGCGCGTGGACTGGTACACCCCTGATGGCCTGGACAACTGGGGCGACGGACGCCTGTTCATCCTTGGCACCGAAGGCTACATCGAACTGCGCAAATACACCGATATCACCCGCCACAACGGCGGCAATCATCTCTATTATGTAAACAAGGAAGGAATGCACTACGAAAATTGTAACAATGTTGACTTGCCCTACGGCCGTCAACTGGTTTACGATATCATCAACCGCACAGAAACCGCCATGCCACAGGCACATTGCTTCAAAGCCATGGAACTGGCCCTCACTGCTGAAAAAATGGCGCTTCGGCGCGGCAACCTATCCCCTGATTGGGACCCCGCCTGGGATTAACCACAACGAGTAAACAAGAAAAAAGGAATAGCAACATGTCAGAATTAATTATCGCCCTGCAAATGTACACCATCCGTGAACACCTCAAGACCAAAGCAGATTTTATTGCCAGTGTCAAGAAAGTCGCCGAGATCGGTTATACCGCCATCGAATTGGCTGGTTTGCCGGCTGACCTGAGCGATGAGGAAGCGAAAGCCATCTGTGACGAACACGGCTTGAAGATCATTTCTGCCCATGTAGGAATGGACGCCTTCGACGCAGACTATGAAGGTACCGTGAACAGGCTCAAAACCTGGGGGGCTGACCTGGTCGCCATGCCGGTACCGCCCGCCTGGGTACGCGAAAGCGGCGATTACCTCAAATTCGCCCAACTGTCAGACGCGTTGGGCGCACGCCTGGCTGTCAATGGCATCACCCTTTCCTACCACAATCACAGCTTCGAATTCCAGAAATATGACGGCAAACTCGGCTTTGAAACCATCTATGACCACTCCAACCCCAATAACCTGAAAGCCCAGCTGGATGTGTGCTGGCTGCAGCGCGGTGGCGGGGCAGTCGTCAGCTATATCAACAAATTCGCCGGGCGCATGCCAACCATCCATTTCAAAGACTTTTCAATTGTTGACAATGATCTCTCTCTCGCCCCCGTTGGTGAAGGCAACCTCGATTGGAATAACATCATTGCCGCTTCCAAACAGTCGGGTGCCCACTATGCTATCGTTGAACAAGACGACACCCATGGTGATGCTTTCGGTGCGATCGCCAGTTCTTACACCTTCCTCAAATCCAAAGGCTTGAATTAGCTTTTTGTAACGCCAGAACACTGTTTCATCAAAATACCGCGCCTGAGGAAGATCATCACCTCAGGCGCTCCCAAAAAAGGAGTCCCTCATGACAAAACCCACTATTTCCATCAACTGCTACACCATCCGTGATTTCTGCTCCAACCCGACAGATTTTGCCCAAAGCATGCAGAAGATCGCCGCCATCGGGTACAAATCCGTGCAGATCTCCGGCGTCACAGGTTGCACCCCGCAGGAAG
>OMKS01002553.1_pt1 | contig 15126 bp, 21 predicted proteins | sample 1674721 | NCBI WGS metagenome assembly OMKS01 (sample SAMN06264996, study PRJEB25208) | sediment metagenome | isolation source: hot spring sediment | place: USA: California | collected 2014-09-02
GCCCGAAGGCAAGCCGCCCGCGCTCCATCCCCGCCTTGATCGCGTTGTGGACGGCGGCGAGCGGCGCGGGGCTGGTCGCCGGGATGATGCGCCCCGCGCCGCTCGCCGCCGTCCACAACGCGATCAAGGCGGGGATGGAGCGCGGGCGGCTTGCCTTCGGGCCGGCGGACCAGGCGCTGGCCGCCTGCGGTGTTGCGGCCGGGTTCGAGGAGATCGCCGCGCCGCTTCTGGCGCAATGGCAGCGCGCCGGGTTGCTGACGACCCGCGCGGGTGCCGCAGATCTGACACTCGCCGGCCGGTTCTGGCAGGTCGCCATGACCGCGCGTCTGATCGCCTGGACCGATGCCCGGGCCATCCCTTCCACCATCGAGGAGATCCAAGCATGACCCCGACACCAGATGCTGCGGCGGCGCTCCGCGCCGAGCTCGCCGCCCATCCCGGTTCCGCGCTGGAGGATGTCGCCGCGCGCACCGGCGCCAGCTTTGCCGAGGTTCTGGCCTGCCTGCCCAAGGACGAGGCGGTCCTGGTGCCCGGCACCGCCTTCGCAGAGGTCATGGCCGAGATCGCCCGTTGGGGCGAGATCACGCTGGTGATGAACACCGGCGACGTGATCCTCGAGGCGAAGGGCGACCTGCCCGAGGGCCGCTTCGCGGAGGGTTTCTTCAACCTGCACGGCCGCCCCATCGGCGGGCATATCCGGGAGGGCGCCTGTGCGCAGGTGGCCTTCGTGGCGCGGTCGCTCTTCGGGATGGACACGCGCTCGGTGCAGTTCCTCGACGCGCAGGGCGGGTGCCTGTTCAAGATCTATCTCGGCCGGGACGCGAACCGCGCCCTCATCCCCGCGCAGGTCGCCGCCTTCGAGACGCTGCGCGACCGGCTGGCCAACCGGGGGCCGGCATGAGCGGGGCGCTGGCCGGGCGCCATGTCTTCATCTTCGGGGCGGGCTATGCGGGTGGCCGCGCCGCGGCTCTGGCTCAGGCGCAGGGCGCACGCGTCTCGGTCACCACCCGTGATCCGGTGCGCGCCGCCGATCTGTCACGGAAGGGCATTGCCGCGCACCTCTTCGACGCGGACCGGCCGGCCGCCGCCGATACCTTGCGCGACTGGCTCGACGGGGTGACGGACCTGCTGGTGTCGATCCCGCCCGACAGTGCGGCCCCGCCCGAGGTCGCCTGTCCCGTGCTGGCAGCGGTCTTGTCCTCGGGCGCCAAATTGCCGGACCTGCGCTGGATCGGCTACCTGTCCTCGACCGGCGTCTACGGCGATTGCGGCGGCGCCTGGATCGACGAGACGCGGCCGCCAGCCCCGGCCACGCCGGACGCGCGCGGCCGGATCGGCGCGGAACTCGGCTGGCGTGCGTTCGCCCGGCAGCGTTGCGTCCCGCTCGACATCCTGCGCATTGCCGGGATCTACGGCCCCGGCACGCGTAACGCGCTGGCGCAGGTCCGCTCGGGTCGGGCGCGGGCGGTGGTCAAGCCCGGGCAGGTGTTCAACCGCATCCATGTCGACGACATCGCCGGTGCCGTCGTCGCGGCGATGGGTCACCCGTACGGGACGCGGGTCACGAACCTCGCCGACGACCTGCCTGCCACACCGGCCGAGCTTCTGGACCATGCCGCCGCTCTTCTGGGCCTGCCGAAACCGCCGCGCGTGCCGCTTGAGGATGCGGGCCTGCCGCCGATGGCCGCGGCCTTCTGGGCCGAGAACCGCCGAGTGCGGAACGCTCGGCTGAAGGCGCTGCCAGGCTTTGCCCTGCGCCATCCGACCTATCGCGAGGGTCTGGCCGCGATCCTCGCCGCAGAGACAGCGGCCGCGGAGATGGCCGATGCGACGTGACGGTGGGCAGGGAAACCGACCGGAGCCGGAACCGCGCCATGGGCGCCCGTGCGGGGAACGAGACCAGCAGGAGGGCGACGATGAGACCGAACACGACAGCACGGGGCATGGAAAAGGACGACGCCAGTGCGGCAGACCGTCACGACATCTGGCGGGAGGTCCTGTCGGCCGAGGGCAACGGGCCGGTGCCGGGCGATGCGGGCCTGGAGCCGCTGCTGGACCGGATCGGCAGGCGGGAGGCGGCGCGATGAGCCGGACCGAAGCCATGCGCGAGGCCGTCGCGCTGCCGCTCCACGATGCCCGTATCCTCACCGGGGGCGGCACCACCGCGGTGATCGTGCTGGACGGGGTCGCCTATAGCCTGCGCATCACCCGCGCGGGCAAGCTGATCCTGACCAAATGAGCGCGCTTTCCCGCAGCCGTGGCACCGCACCGGTCGCCAGGCTCACAGACCTGCCGCCGGTCGAGCGGTCGGCGATCCGCTGCCTGCGCGGCTGGGGCGCCGGACCCGAGGCCCGCGCCCGGATGCGGCGCAACTTCGCGCAGGTCTTTGGCAGCAGGGCAGAGGCCAGCGAAGAGGCTCTGGATATCGTGAGCCCGGCTTATTCGCCCGAATCTTGGGAAAAGGCTGCGCGCGCCTGAAAGCGCTGTATATTCAAGCTGCTAGACAAAAACTACAGGCAGCATCGGACGCGCGGATGGGCGAAACGGTACTGCCTGTCACGCCACGGTTCAACAGGTCCCTGCGGGTCGAGACCAGAGCGGATCGATTGACCGGTGAACCGGGCGCCGTGCTCCTGCGCGAGATCATGAAAGCCAGCGGCATCATCGAATGGACGACGGCTCGGCTGGTGGATCCTCGCCGGCAAGAGGATGTGACTCACGACCTTGCCTCGTTGCTGTGCACCACGGTCCTGCTGGCTGCGCAGGGCTGGCGGGATCATGATGATGCCGACGCCTTGCGGCAAGATCCGGCAATGCGGCTGGCGAGCAGTTCTTCGGCCGGACTGACCCCGCTGGTGGTCGAGCGGGGACTGGCTTCGCGGCCAACGTTGTCGCGCTTCACGGCCATCATGGCACAGGCAGACAACCTCAAAGTGCTCCGTGACGGCGTGCTGCAACTCGCCGCGCGCGGGCTGCGGGCCGAGAACGGCGGGCGCAAGCGCCCGCGGGTGACGCTCGACGTCGACAGCCTGCCGATCGAGGTGCTTGGGCACCAGCCGAAGGCGGAGTGGAACGCCCACTACCACGCCCGCATCTACCACCCCTGATCACCTCCATCGCCGAAACCGGCGACATGCTGGACGGGCGCCTGCGGCCGGGCAACGCCGGCACTGCGGATGGGGCGCTGGACGTGGCTCCCGACGTGGTGGATCGGGCACAGGCCGGGCTGTGCAAAGTCGCGATGGTGCGCATGGATGCGGGCTTTCCCTCGGCGACGCTGCAGGCAGGTCTGGAGGCCCGGAACATCGACGACGTCGCCCGACTGCGTGCCAACCCCGCGCTGGACCGTGAGGCCGCTCCCTACATGAAACGACCGCGCGGCCGACGCCCCCACATGCCGCGCCTGTGGACCCATGTGCTGCAGTATCGGGCCGAGAGCTGGGACAGACCCTGCCGGGTGATCCTGGTGGTCAAGGAGCGCCCCGACGATCTGCTGCTCGACCGCTTCTTCCTCGTCACCTCGCTCACCTGGCGGCAGATGACGAGCTGCGAGGTGCTCGAACATTAGCGGGAGCGCGGCAAGGCAGAGGGTCACATGGGAGAGTAGAAGGACGTTCTCGCCCCGGCGCTCTCGTCACAAACCGCCCCAAGACCCATGTGCGCGGCCGCAAACTGCGCTCGACCACCCCGGCGATCGACGCCTTCGCCTGCAACGAGGTCAGGATGCTGATCTCGATGATGGCCTATCAGTTGAAGCACATCGCCCGCCGCGCCATGGCGCGCGCCACCGGCACCGGCTGAAGCCTGCGCCGCCTGCGCGAGCGCCTCCTGCGTGCCGGTGCCAGGCTGATCATCTCGGCACGGTGCATGACGTTGACACTCTCCACCGCCGCCGCCGGCTTCCGGGCCATCCTCTGGCCCGAGGTCAGCGGCGATGAGAACGCCTTCGCACAGATGGCGGCCGCGGCGGTGGGTCTGGCGCTGCTGGGGCTTGTGCGGGCGCGGCGGGACGCGGCGATGCAGACATGGCCTTGTGGGCTTCACTAGATCGGCCATGGCCTGTGCACTCCGTCCTGCAGAGAAGGGAAGCCGCGAAAACGCCCACGCCGAAGGCCGGTCCCGGACCCGGACAAAATGTTGCGGTCGCGATACTTGATAAAAACCGTAAGGTAAGTTTTACTAATTTGCGAATCGGCCCCAAGCCAGACGCCAGGGGAATCGCAAAAAACTCCGGCGAAGGCCATCCGCCTCGCCCAGACCGACGAGGATCCCATGCGTCTTGAACTCCGACTTCCGCTTTCGCTTGCTGCCCTTATCGGGCTTGCCGGTGCGGCATTTGCCCATACGCCGCTGTGTTCCTGCTATGACAATGGCGACGGCACGGTGCTGTGCGAGGGCGGGTTCTCCGACGGGTCTTCGGCCGCCGGGGTCAAGATGTCGGTGGTGGACGGCTCGGGCGTCGCCCTGATCGAGGGGGCAATCGACGCGAATGGCGAATTCGTGTTCGACAAGCCCGAAGGTGACTTCAGCGTGATCTTCGACGCAGGCGAAGGCCACCGCATCACCATTTCCTCCGACGCGATCTATTGAGGGAAGTGCTATGAACCGCCTTTTCGCTGCCGCGCTTGCCGCCGCGCTTGCCACCCCCGCCGCCGCGCATTTCCAGCTGATCTATGCTCCCGACCCGAATATCGAGGCCCCGGGCGATGTCACGCTCAAGCTGATCTTCTGGCACCCGATGGAGAACGGGCACGCCATGGACATGGGTGAGCCGCAGGAATTCTTTTATGCCTTCCGCGACGAGCGCACCGACCTGCTGCCCAGTCTTGCGCCGATCACCTTCAAGGGTGCGGATAACGAGGCCGCAGCCTATGAGGCCACGCTGCCCGTCCGGCGCAATGGCGACTACATCCTCGCGCTGACGCCCGCGCCCTATTACGAGGAGAGCGAGGACATCTACATCCAGCAGATCACCAAGGTCTTCTTCAACAAGGCGGGCCTGCCGACCGGCTGGAACGAGCCCCTTGGCCTGCCGACCGAGATCGTGCCGCTGAACAAGCCGACCAACATCCTTGTCGGTTCCACCTTCTCGGGGCAGGTTCTGTCCGAAGGCAAGCCCGTGGCAGGGGCCGAGATCGAGATCGAGTATCTGGCCGCCGAGCCCGACATGGAGACCAACACCGTCGGCGAGGCCACGGTGGGCGAGGCGCCGGGCGGCACGCTGGTGGCGATCACCGATGCCAACGGGGTCTTTACCTTCGGGATCCCGCGCGCCGGACATTGGGGCTTTGGCGCGCTGGGCACCGGCCCCGAGACCGAGCATGAGGGCAAGGAACTCAGCCAGGACGCGGTGATCTGGATCAAGGCCTACGACCTCGAATAGGCGTTACCTGAAGAGGGGGCGGCGTCCTGTGCCGCCCCCGGTCCGTCCCCGCGATCGCTGTCCAGCCGCCGACGGGAGGCCCAAGGCGCGTAACGCCACGCGCGGGCTTCAAGGAAACGGCTCCCCAGGCAGATCGGATCCCAAGACATGAAACGCGCATTTTTCGGCCGCAACGGATGGGGCAGACGTCGTCGGGGCGCTGGCGGCGGGCATGCGAATGGCTGCCGGGCCTGTGCGGATGGCTGCAGCCTTGACGCGCTGGCGCCCGGAACCACCTGCCGCATCCGGCGGCTGATGGGCCGCGGGCCGGTGCGCCAGCGGCTGCTGGATCTGGGCATACGCCCCGAACGCGAGGTGACGGTGCTGCGCGCCGCGCCGCTGCTGGACCCGATCGAGCTGCGCGTGGGCGACAGTTTCATCGTCATCCGCCGCCGTGAGGCCGCCCAGATCGAGGTCGAGGATGTCTGATCGCCGCCTCGTCGCGCTGGCGGGGCAGCAGAACGCGGGCAAGTCCACGCTGTTCAACCTGCTGACCGGCCTGACCCAGCATATCGCCAATTATCCCGGCGTCACCGTCGACAAGAAATCGGGCCACTACGTCCATGCCGGCCAGAGCGTCGAGGTGGTCGACCTGCCCGGCTGCTATTCGCTGACCTCCTATTCGCCCGAGGAACGGGTCGCGCGGAATTTCCTGATCGAGGATCGCCCCGATGTGGTGGTCAACGTGCTCGACGCCTCGAACCTGCGCCGGGGGCTGCCGCTGACCTTCCAGCTTCTGGAAATGGGCATACCGGTAATCGTGGCGCTGAACATGATGGATGTGGCCGAGGGGCAGGGGTTGCAGATCGACTTGGCCGCGCTGGAACGGCGACTTTGCGTGCCGGTCGTGCCGGTGATCGGGCGCAAGGGGCAGGGCGGCGAGGCGCTGAAGGCGGCGATTGCCGCCGCCCGCGACACGCGGGTCGCGACGCTGAATTACGGTGCGCTGGAACCCGCGGTTGCCGAGCTTCAGGCACGGCTTGCCGACCGGGCCGAACTGCGCGGGCTGTCGGCGCGCTGGCTGGCGGTCAAGCTGCTGGAGGCCGATGCCGAGGCCGAGCGGCTGCTGGCAACGCGGCTCGACAATCCCCATCCGGTCCTCGATCTGGCGCATCGGCTGCGCGCCCAGGCAGGCGGGGGTGAGGTGGCCGCCGACCGCATCGCCGCTGCACGCGATATGCTGGCCGCGGATATCGTGGAAGAGTGCATCACCGCCACCCGGGCAGGCCAGGTGCCGCTGTCGGAACGGATCGACCGGGTGGTGCTGAACCGCTTTGTCGCGCCGGTCTTCCTGGTGGCGATCGTCTGGGCGATCTATCAGCTATCCATTGTTCAGGGCTATGAACTGACCAAGGTCACCTGGCCGGTGCTTGCGGGCTTTCGCAATCTTGCCGCGAGCGCGCTGCCCGATGCGGGGTTTCTGGTCGATCCCCAGATCCGCTCGCTGGGCCTGTGGATGGTCGACTCGGTCAACACGCTGCTGAACTATGTGCCGATCTTCCTGATCCTGTTCGCGCTGATCGCGATCCTCGAGGATTCGGGCTACATGGCGCGGATTGCCTTCATCCTGGACCGCATCCTCCACCGCTTCGGCCTGCACGGGCAGTCGACGCTGCCCTTCATCCTGGCCGGCGTATTCGCGGGGGGCTGCGCGGTGCCGGGCGTGATGGCGACCAAGGGCATTCCCGATGCGCGCGCCCGGATGGCCACGATCCTGACCGTGCCCTTCATGAACTGCATGGCCAAGATCCCGCTCTATACGCTGCTCATCAACATCTACTTCCCCGAGACCAAGGGGCTGATGCTGTTCTACCTGTCCACCATCACCGTGATCGCGGCGCTGCTGGTCGCGAAGCTTCTGACCACATCGGTCCTGCGCAACCATGAAACCGCGCCCTTCGTGATGGAGCTGCCGAACTACCACCTGCCCACGATCCGCGGCGTGGCGCAGCGCGCCTTTGACCGGACCTGGCTTTACATCAAGAAGGTGGGCACCGTGGTCGTGGCCATCGCGGTCGTGATCTATGTGCTGCTGCAATTCCCCGGCGTTCCGGCTGAACGCGAGGTCGCCTATCAATCGCGCGCCGAGACCGCCATCGCGGATTTCTACACCGCGCTTGGCGACAACCCGCACCGGGCCGCCGTGCCCGATCAGACCGCACTGGTGGCGTTGGTCAATGCGGCCACCGATTACCGCGCGGCGCGGCTGAATGCAGGGGGGCGCGCGGCGGTAGAGGCGATCAACGCCCGCTTTGCCGAGCAGTTCCCCGATTTCGTGCCCTTCGTGCTGCGTTCGCAGGACGACGCGGCCCGCGCCGCCTCGGCCGCCTTGCGCGATCTGGCCAATGCCCGCACCACGCTGCGCCGCGAAATGCGCCAGGACAAGATCGAGTCGAGTTTCCTGGGCATGATCGGCCGCAGCTTGGAGCCGGTGACGCAATTCGCGGATTTCGACTGGAAGGTCAACGTCGCGCTTCTGGCCTCCTTCGCGGCACGCGAAAGCTCGGTCGCGACGCTGGGCGTGCTGTTCGACCAACCCGAGGGCCAAGGCGCGCAGACGCTTGAGCAACGCATGGGCGCCGAGCAGGCCGCCGAGGGGCGCACCGCGCTGTCGGCTGTCGCGGTGATGCTGTTCTTCGCGCTCTACCCGCCCTGTCTGGCGACCGTCATCATGGTGCGGGTGCAGACCGACAGCTACCGCTGGATGGGCTTTTCCATCGTCTTCCCGACGCTTCTGGGCCTTGCGGTGGCCAGCGCCGTCTTTACCCTGGGCAGCGCATTGCAGTTGACCGGGATGCAGACCATGACCGCGGTCTACCTGCTCGGCCTCGCGGCGCTGCTGATCGTGGCGTTGCCCAAGCCCTGGCTGCGCCGTCCCCCACGCCGAGCCGCACAGGACATGCCATGACCCCCCAGATCGACCTTGCCGCCGAGACCGCCCTTGCCGGGCACGAGATCGCCCTGATCGCGCTGGTGCTTGCCGTCGCGCTGGCCTTCCTGTTCCGCGGCCTGATCCGCCGCCGCCGCCGCGGCGCGGCGCGGGCCTGCGACGGATGCGCAGGCTGCACCAGCGGGACGGCCTGCAAGGCCATCGGCTTCGACCGGGGGACAGAAACGAACAGCAAGACAGACCGATGACCCGGGCTGCCTGTCAACCGAGTCTGGCCAGCGTCATCGCGCCTTCACGGGCAGGGTGAAGCTCTGGCGACGCAGGCCCAGTGCCGCCGGCGCGGCTGGAAACCGGCCCGCCCGGCGCACGGCGGTCAATGCCAGGTCGTCGAGACGAGGGTTTCCCGACGATCGGATGAGCCGCGCATCAAGGAGCACGCCATCTGCCGCAACGGTCAGCTCGACGACGGCGGTGCCCGACCCGGCCCCCCGCGGCACGCTGCGGGCGATGCGGGTGCGAATCTGTCCGCCCCATTCCGCAAGAAGGGAACGCGCGCGATCCGGCGACAAGGTTGCGCTCTGCGCTTGTCGAGACCGCCCGCTGACATCGCCGCCTGCTCCGGCCGCACGGCGAGCAGCCTGGTCCGCCGAGGCGCTCGACGGCGCGGCTGCGGTCTGCGCCGCCTGCGTCGGTTGCCGGCTGTCCTGCCTTTTCGGTGGGCTGACCGGGCGAGGGGCCGGCCGCGGCGTGTCCGGTAAAGCCTGGGCGACCGTCGGCCGCGGGTCCGGCTCCGCCACGCGAGCCGGTCGTTGCGGGGTCGGTTCGATCCGCGGCAGCGTCGGGGCCGAGATCGGCGCGGCGGGACGCGGTGGCATGGCGGGCGATGTCGGCGCGGCCTCTTGTTGCCGGATGGCTGGAGTCATGTCTGTCGCTGGCGGGGCGATGAAGGCGGCCGGTTCGGGGAGCGCGGCTTCGGGCGGGCGGTCCCACTGCGCAACCGCGTTCGCAACGGCGGCCGAGGCGGGAGACAACGTGACAAGGTCGTCCCCGCCGCCGCCCGCCGAGTCCGCTCCCACGGGACGCTCCGCAGGCCAGAGCGCGAGGTGCAGCGCCAGCGCCGCGCTGGCGAAGACTAGCGTTTCACCAAGCCCGCGCATCGCCTCAGCGCCCGGTCGCGATGAGCTCGACCGACACCACGCCTGTCGCGGCCAGCCGGGCCAGCAGGCGTGCGATTTCGGCCCCCGGCGCGGCCTTGTCGGCGCGGACCAGCAGCGCGCCGTCGCGCGCTTCGCCCGCCAGCAGGGCCAGTGCCGCGTCGCCGCGGGCATCGCGGTAGGCCAGGGTGCCATCGGGGCCCACATACAGGATATCCTGCCCCTCGACCGGGCGGTCCGATCCCGCCTCGGGCGTGGCGATGTCGAACGGTTCGGGCGGGGTCAACTGGGCGCTGATCAGGAAGAACACCAGCAGCAGGAACACCACATTGATCATCGGCACCACGCTTTCGCGTTGGGGCCGGGGGGGCGGAACGGTCAGGGGCATGGCTCAGTCCACCAGGATCAGGCGGCCGAACCCGGCCGCGTTCAGGGTGTCCGTCACGTCGATCACCCGTTGCAGGTCGGCCCCGTCGCGGGGGCGCAGGACGACCGGGTCTTCGGGGGTTTCGATCAGGGGGCGCAGCGCATCGGCAAGGTCGTCAAGCCCTGTCTCGACCCCGTTCAGCGCCACGGTTCCGGGGCGGATATCGACCAGCCGGGGCGGGCCGGACCACGCCTCGCCCGCGCCGCCGCCTGCGCCCAGCGGGATCGCCACATCCTGACCGAAGCGCGCGGCCAGCATGAAGAAGACCAGCAGCAGGAACACCACGTCGATCATCGGCGTCAGGCTGGGCTTGCGCCGGGGTGCGGGGGGGGCAAGGCCGAGGCTCATTCCGCCGCTGCCCTGAGGGCCGCGCGGGACGGCCCGCCGCGGGTCAGGATGCGGGTCGCCGCATCCTCGATGTCAAGGCGCACGCTGTCGGTCACGCTTTCAAACCAGGTGAGCGCAACCGAGGCCGGGATTGCAACCGCCATGCCCGCAGCCGTGGTCAGAAGCGCCTCCCAGATGCCGCCGGCCAGCGCCGCGGGATCGGCGCGCGCGCCTGAGGCTTGCAGTGTCTGGAAGGCTGCGATCATGCCCAGCACGGTGCCGAGCAGCCCCAGGAGCGGCGCGATGGTGGCGATCAGTTCCAGTGCGCGAAGGCCCGAACGGGCGCGGGCGAGTTCCATGGTGGCGACGCGGGCAACCTCTTCGCGGGCAGTGATGTCGTCGAACTCCGGGTCGAGGCGCGCCTCTATCGCCGCGCGGATCGCGTGGGCGCGGAGCCCGCGCGCCCCGACCAATGCAATCCGCGCGCCGTGGAGGTCGCCCGCGAGCCACTGGTTCACCGCACGGGCGCTCGCCCGGCGCGACCAGGCCCCGGCACGGGCGAGGCGCCATGATTTCCAAAGGATCAGCGCGACGGTTGCCACCGACAGCGCGGCAATCGCCCAGATCGCGGGGCCGCCCTTCTCAAGGAAGGCGACGATCTCCTCGGTCTTCGATGCGAATTCCATTCCCGTCTCCTTCATTCTGCCGCGACCTGCCCTGCCGCATGGGGCAGCAGGTAAGTTCCGCCCTCGGGCGGCGTGTTGACCCGGATCGGGCAGCGATAGGCGCGGCTGAGGGCCTCGTCGCGGAACACGTCTGCGGGCGTGCCCTGGGCCAGCACCCGGCCTTCGGCGAGCAGCGTGACCCGGTCGGCGAACATCGCCGTCAGGTTCAGGTCGTGCATCACCGTGACCACACCGCCGCCCTGGTCCGCGTAGTCGCGAGCGACCCGCATGACCTGCAACTGGTGGCCGATATCAAGGCTGGATACGGGTTCGTCGAGGAACAGCCAGTGTGGGCAGCCATTGGCGGTGGGGCGCCAGACCTGCGCCAGAACGCGAGCAAGCTGCACGCGCTGCTGCTCGCCACCGGAAAGCTCCTGGAAGTAACTCCCCTCGAACCCCGCGAGCCCGACACGCGCAAGCGCCTTGGGGACAAGGTCGGCCTCGGCCGCCTCGATCCCGCCCATCAGGCCCAGTCGCACCACCTCGGCGACGGTGAACGGAAAGGCCAGCGGTGTGGCCTGCGGCAGCACCCCGCGCAGACCTGCGAGCACCCAGGGGCGAAGAGAGGACAGGTCCTGGCCGTTCAGCCGGACCCTTCCGTCCTGGGAGAGATCGCCCGTGAGGGCTCGCAGGAGCGTCGTCTTGCCCGATCCGTTCGGGCCGACGATGGCGGTCAGTTCGCCCGGTCGGGCGCGGAAATCGACCCCGTGCAGGATCTCGCGCCGGCCAAGGCGAACGGTGATGTCGGTGGCCTCCAGCATGGGCCTACAGGTCCAGCACGCCGCGCTGGCGCAGCAGGATCCACAGGAAGACCGGCCCGCCGAGCACCGCGGTGACAATGCCGATGGGCAGTTCGGCGGGGGCGATCACGATGCGGGCGATCACATCGGCCAGGATCAGCAACGCCGCTCCCAGAAGGGCCGCGTTCACCAGCAGATAGCGATGATCGGGCCCTGTCGCGAGGCGCAACAGATGCGGCACGACGATCCCGATGAAGCCGATCCCGCCCGACACGGCCACCGCCGCCCCGGTGGCGCCCGCGACGGTCAGGATCGCCACGGTCTTCAGCCGCTGGACCGGGATGCCGATGTGGAAGGCGGCGGCCTCGCCCAGCGCGAGCCCGTTCAGCCCGCGGGCCAGCGTCGGGGCGTAAAGAAGCGCCAGACACATCAGGGGCGCGGCGGCGGCGAGCTTGGTCCAGGTGGCGCCCGCGAGCGAACCAAGCCCCCAGAAGGTCAGGTCGCGCAACTGCGCGTCATCGGCCATGTAGACGAGGATGCCCGACAGCGCCCCGGCCAGCGCCCCCAGCGCGATGCCCCCGAGCAGCATGGTGGCAACCGAGGTCCGCCCCCGGCGCGTTGCGATACCGTAAAGCACCAGCGTCGAGGCCCAGCCGCCAAGGAACGCGGCCACCGGCACCGCATAATAGCCAAGCGCCGCCGCCAGTCCAGCGGGCAAGAACCCGCCCAGCACGATGGCCGAGATCGCGCCCAGCCCCGCGCCCGCGCTGACGCCCACGAGCCCCGGATCGGCCAGCGGGTTGCGAAACAACCCCTGCATGACCGCGCCCGAGACCGCCAGCGAGGCACCCACCAGCGCCCCCATGGCAAGCCGCGGCAGCCGGATCTCGAACAGCACCACCCGGTCGGCCACCGTCACCTCGCGCCCTGCCAGCAGGTCGGCCAGCACCGTCCAGGGCGACGTGCCCGCGGCACCGGTGGTCAGGCTGCAGGCGGCCACCGTCAGCAAGACCAGCGCCAGAAGGACCGTGGTCCGGCGGGCAAGCAAGGCACGGTCCCACGCGGCCGCCGTATCGGGGGAGATGACGACCATCGCTTCAGCTTCCCGCCCGGGCCAGCGCGTCCGAAAGATCGCGCACCGCCTGGGCCGTGCGCGGGCCGAAGCCCAGCAGGTAGAGCCCGTCCATCTGCACCAGCGCGCGGGCCGCGGCGGCCGGTGTGGTGCGGATCGCGGGATGGGACAGCACTTGGTCCGACATGTCCTCCGCCCCCTCGCGCGCCATCATCAGAATCACCTCGGGCGCGGCACGGGTCACGGCCTCATCGGTCAGCGGCTTGTAGCCCTCGAAATCCGTGACCGCGTTCTCGCCACCGGCAAGGCGAATGATCCCGTCGGCCGCGGTGTTTCGCCCGGCGGCCAGGATGCGCCCGCCCTGAACCGACATCACGAACATCACGCGGGGACGCGGCCCCCGGGCGGCCTGCGCCGTTGCCGCATCCAGCGCCGCGTCGACATCGGCGGCCAGCGCCGCGCCCTTTTCGGGCACGCCGAGCGCGGCGGCCACGGCCACGATCTTTGCCTGAACCGCATCACGGTCGTGGCCATCGGGAATCTCCACGAACGGGATCGCCGCGGCGCGGAGCAGGTCCACCGTCTCGGGTGGACCCGCGCCTTCCGTGGCAAGGATCAGATCAGGGTCCACCGACAGCACGCCCTCGGGCGCGAGACGCCGTGCATAGCCGATGTCGGGCAACTCGCGCACCGCGGGAGGAAAGGTCGAGGTCGTGTCGCGCGCAACCAGGCGGTCGGCTTCGCCCAGGGCCACGACGATCTCGGTAACGGCACCACCGATCGACACGATCCGGTCCGCCGCCTGCGCCGGACCCGCGAGGACCAGCGTCGCGAGAAGGGCGCGGATCATGCTGTGACCTCCTGCGCCAGGGTCGGCAGCGACGCCACCAGGTCGTCCCATGCCGGGGTATGGTCCACCTCGCCCACCCGCATGCCGAAGGCCTGCAGGATCAGCCCGCCGCTGGCGTCGAACGCCTCGACCGAGACGGCGGGCCCGCGCTTCGTCGGCTTGGTCACCGCCCAGACCTCGGCCACGTGGTCGCCGCGCAGGTGCAGGTTGAACGAAGGATCGAGGATGTTCAGCCATGGCCCGGTCGGCTTGACCGTGCGGATCGGGCCGCCATGGATCTCGATGCAGCCGCGATTGCCGACAAAGAGCATGAAGGGAAGTGCATCGGCGGCGAGCGCGTCCAGCAACCCGGCCATACAGCCGGGATCAAGCGGGCGCACGTAGGGCGCCCCCGCGATTCGGTAGGCGCCCAGCCGGTTCATCTTGAGCTTGCGCACCATCTGCAGGAACTGGTGGGTGTCGGTCAGACGGTCCCATTCGGCGCGCAGGCGCTCGGCCTTCGATGGGTCTGATTTCGCCGGCTCGACCGGGTCACGCCGGGCCAGCATCAGGTGGTCGGACTGGTCCTCCAGCCGCAGGCGCCCGACCAGGTCGGCCCATTCCGCATCGCGAGCCGACTTGTGCAGGTAGACCTTGTGCACCGCGTCCCCGGCGGCATCGAAGATCTGGATCGACCGGTGCAGCCCGCCGCCCTTTTCCTCTTCGACGGCGAAGCCGTGGACCCAGTGCTTCGGGAAAATGCGCAGGTCGATGGCGGGGCTCAGCACCATCGCGGCATGTGCGCCCGGCGTATAGGCGCCATAGGTGCCGGTTTTCTCGATCACTGCGCTGTCATTCCGCGTCAGCGCCGTGGCTGCGCCGAACCCCGGCATTGCGGCCATCAGCGCGTCCGGGTGCGCCGCGATCCGGGTCACACCGCTGCCCGTCCGGGCGTTCAGCACCTCGGCCTCGGCGATCCCCGAGCTGTTGGCCGGATCGGGGCTGCGCATGGTGGGTCTTTCCTGCCGGATGGCCCTGATCCGTTCCGGCGAAACCGCCTTGCCCTCTCCCATGGGAGGCTCCTTTCGCTGCGGGTGTCATGGAATGCGCCTGGCTGGCCGGGGCTGTCCCGGGCTCGCTGGATCGCGGGGCCGTTCATGCGGCCGTTAATGTTGACAGAAAGTATCAGATTAATCCGGCGATGCAAGCCCGTCTTGCGCCGAGGCAACGGGGGTTCAAGCCGTCCCTGTGCCTGGCGCCTTGGCGTTTGCGTGGACGGCGCCCAAGGGTGCGGACCGCCGGAAGGCCGTGTTGTCCGGGCATGGGGCAAGACGCGAAGAAGTCGCTTGAACAAGGCGCGTTACAATATAACATAGCTCGGCCCGCCCGGGGTTTGATCCGAAACCGCCGGTAACCAGGAGACAGCCATGACCTCACCCGACGACATCACCCATGCAGAGCATCTGAAACAGGAGCAGGACCATTTCCGCTGGCGCCAGGAACATCTGGAGGCGCTGGCCACTCTCAGGCGGGCCGAGGC
>OMKS01002554.1_pt1 | contig 15113 bp, 19 predicted proteins | sample 1674721 | NCBI WGS metagenome assembly OMKS01 (sample SAMN06264996, study PRJEB25208) | sediment metagenome | isolation source: hot spring sediment | place: USA: California | collected 2014-09-02
TAAAAATGTGTTCATATGCTGTAATTATGAAACCGCTTTTGCTCCAAAAATGCCGGTTTCCGGATGGACACTAAATATAATAAATGAACTGAGCCACGCAAAATAGATTCCCGGCAGGCTCGTTGGCCTCTCAAATATATCTTGATATAATGTACAGTCTGATGTACATTAATGTGCAGTACCAAGGAGGTGCTTTATGAAGACGGTTTCATTCACTGAATTCAGGAAACATGCTTCAACTCTTTTTTCAGATGTTGAGAATGGTGAAAAGCTTCTTATCGTGAGACACGGGAAAGCTATAGCTGAGATTAACCCAGTTTCAAATGAATCAAAAACCCCTTCATGGAAAAACCAGGGGTTGCGTCTTTCTATAAAAGGGGCGGAGCTTTCTTCAGCTATTATAGCGGAGCGGGAACGTGAAAACGTTCTTTGATTCCTCATCATTCGCAAAAAGGTACATAGAAGAGAAAGGCAGCCAGCAGGTCGATAATATTTGTCAGGATGCTTCTGATCTTTCTATTAGTGTCATTTGCATCCCCGAGATTATTTCAGCCTTGAACCGCCGTGTTCGGGAAAGAAGAGTATCTCAAAAAGATTATCAGATCATCAAGCGAGCCTTATCCGATGATGTTCGAGATATTATAATAATAAACCTCACTGATGAAGTCATTTCGACTTCTACAAAATTACTTGAAAAGTATACCCTTAGAGCAATGGATGCTCTTCACATATCCAGTGCTCTTAAATGGGGCGCAGACTTGTTCGTTTCTTCTGATAAGAGACAGATTCATGCTGCCGGACAGGCAGGTCTTCAAACAGAATTTGTCTAATCATGCCAACCAGAGCATGCAGGCCGTTACAAGGCTAATCCTGAAAGGAGGAATTTCTATGAAGCGTTTTAAGAATATTGTTTTTGTCATTATTCCTGATGATGTCTGCTGTTCAGGTTTATGCGCAGACGATATGTCCTCTATCCCCGTGAGAGGACACAGGTGAGGGAGGAATAAAAAAGATTTTTGATTTCCTGTAGCTTGCTGCGGGTTGGTCCATCAGTATATTAGCTGAGAATCATTTTGATCTTATCCAATAGTGCATCGAGGAGGATTCCATGTTCAAGGATTCGTTTATTGTCATCACAGGGGGCTCAAGCGGGTTGGGAAAAGCTCTTGCTCAGAGATTTATCAAGTGCGGGGCAAACCTTGCTCTCATTGCAAGAGACAAAAACAAGCTGTCAATGATCAGGGAAGACTTATCCGCACTATGCACCTCAGGTCAGAGAATAGAGATATTCCCTTGTGATGTTTCTGATTACGCTGCAATAGAAAAGACCATGAACACAATAGCGGATACCATTGGCTTGCCGGATATCCTGGTCAACAGTGCTGGCATCCTCACAGAGGGTTACTTTGAGAAGATTCCTTTATCAACCTTCCATGAGGTCATGGACATCAACTTTTTCGGGATACTCAACTGTATAAAAGCCATACTCCCCATTTTCAGGAAAAAAAGAGAGGGCAGAATCGTCAACATTTCCTCTCTGGCTGGTAAGATAGGAACATTTGGTTATACGGCTTACTGTTCTTCCAAATTTGCTGTTATAGGATTGACTGATGTCCTCCGTGCCGAACTCAAGCCTCTTAACATAAAGCTCCATGTGGTCTGTCCTGGTGAATTTGAGTCACCCATGGTGGATGAATTGAATACGTATCGTACAACAGAGAATCGTGTTGTCGCCCAGACCGTTCCGGTTCTTTCGCTTGATGCTGTTGCAGATGATGTGATCAAAGGTATTGAGAAAGAGCGTTACCTTATCATACCGGGATTCATTGCCAGGTTCCTTGAAATGACAAGCAGATGGTTCCCATCGATCAGCCGTGCAATCATAGATTATCAGATAAGCAGGGTTTATAGGAGTCCGCAGTAAGCACATTGAGTGTACAGGAGAGCATACACTGGAGATTTCCTAAGATGTGATATGAGAATGATCTGTTGCGTCCGGTTTCTCCAGTTGTCTCTTTAGCTGATTGTTAGTATACTTCATAAAGAAAGATTACTGTATTATTGAGGGTGCGTTATGAAAGGATGGTTTTCCGGGGTTCTGGCTTTTGTGGTTGTGATTGCTGCAATCGTTGTTGTCATTCATCTGAGCTGCATGGGTTATCTGGAAAGGGCATGACCTGATCCGTTTTGCCCAGCAGAGACATATGAATGGATTGGTGCTGCATAAGCCCTGAATCTGCAGACAGACCTTAAAGGAAACATACAGGCATCTATCAGGAGAAATGTAAAATGAAGAATGGTAAAAAGGTCCTTGTATTACTGGGCTCGCCAAGGAGGGAAGGTAACAGCGCAATCCTGGCGGAGATGATTTCCAAGGGCGCCATGCTGGCGGAGGGAAAGGTGGAAACGGTATTTCTCCATGAACTCAACATTGCCCCGTGCAAATCCTGCTATGCATGCCAGAGGCCCAGGAGCAGGGGGTGCTCCATTGATGACGACATGCAGCAGATCTACAAAGAGATGCTCTTAGCCGACGTCTGGGTTATTGCCACGCCTGTCTACTGGTTCAACATGTCTGCCCAGACCAAGCTCTGGATGGACCGGTGTTTCGCCCTGCCTGCCTATGAAAAGAAACCGTTTCTGAACAAGAAGATTGCCATTGCCATGAGCTATGGCGGAGACGATCCCTTTGATTCGGGTTGTGTCAATGCGCTGCGGACATTTCAGGATGCCTTCAGCTATGTAGGGGCGAAGATCGTGGGCATGGTCTACGGCAGCGCCATGGATGCCGGTGATATCAAGGCGGATGAGACATTGATGGCAAAGGCCGAGAAACTGGGAAAACATCTGGTGAGCGATGATGGCTGAGAGAGGTGCCGGTAAGCAGAAGCAGGCCTTTTTGAAAGTGGACGGTGAGACCACGCTGATGACGTTTCTGCAGGATCAGCTGCCCGATAAAAGCCGAAGCAATATTAAGTCTCTCCTGGCTCATCACCAGGTTTGTGTAGACTATAAAGTCATTACACAGTTCAATCATCCGCTGAAGGCAGGTCAACAGGTGGTTGTGAACTGGAGCAAGGTGCAGCAGGTAAACCCGCATAAAGGTCTGAAGATTGTATTTGAGGACCCCTATATCATCGTCATTGACAAACAGCCGGGCCTGCTTTCCATTGCCACTGACAAGGAAAAGGAGCGCACAGTCTTTCGGATACTGAGTGATCAGGCAAAGAGAATAAACCCCAGAAGCTGGATCTTTGTGATACACCGTCTTGACAGAGAGGCGTCCGGGGTCATGATGTTTGCGAAGACAAAAGAGATACAGCAGAAACTTCTGGGTGCTTCTCAGCAGGATATCCCCCGGCGGATCTATGTCGCGGCTGTGCAGGGGGCGGTAGAAGTGGATGGTGATACGGTCACGTCGTGGCTGAAAGAGGACAAGGTCTTCACCATGTATTCCAGTGTCGTACCCGATGACGGTGTTAAGGCAGTGACCGGTTATAAGGTGCTGAAGAAAAGCAACAAGTACTCCCTGCTCGAGGTGACACCGCAGACAGAGAGGAAGAACCAGATCCGTATCCACATGAAGGACATCGGTCATCCTGTATTGGGAGACAAGAAATACGGGGCCGATCAGAACCCCATGAGAAGGCTCGCACTGCATGCCCATATCCTTGGTTTTCGACACCCGGTAAGCGGGGAGAACCTGCGTTTCGAGGCCCCGGTGCCGGGGCAGTTTTATAGGCTCTTTGAAAGGTGAAAGGCAAGAAAAGGAGTGAGAATCGTCCATTCCACGCCCATGCGCAAGATAAGCTATAAGGACTGCGGCCCCATGTCTTGTACCATGAGGACCTTATGAAGATACTCCACACCTCTGACTGGCACATTGGTCGCGCTTTATACGGCCGCAAGAGATATGCGGAATTCAAAGCCTTCCTGAACTGGCTGGCAGATCTTATTGAACGTGAAGATATCGATGTCCTGCTCGTGGCCGGAGATGTTTTTGACAACAGCACGCCCAGCAACTATGCACAGGGGCTGTACTATGGTTTTCTGTGCCGTGTGGCAGCCTTGCCGGAACGCCATGTGGTGGTCACGGCCGGCAATCATGATTCGCCTACTTTTCTGAACGCGCCCAGAGAACTTCTGAAATTTCTGAATGTCCATGTAGTGGGGAGTGTATCCGATATTCCTGATGATGAAGTGATCGTATTGCACGGGCCGGACAAGGAGCCTTCTCTTATTGTTTGCGCGGTTCCCTATCTTAGGGACCGCGACATACGCACGGCCGAGGCCGGTGAGAGCGTTGAGGACAAGGAGCGCAAGATCATCGAAGGTATCAGGGTACACTACCGAACTGTGTGCGATGCCGCAGAACAGAAACGCGAAAGGATGAACAAGGCTGTGCCGATCGTCGCCATGGGGCATCTGTTTACAGCAGGCGGGCAGAGCATTGACGGCGACGGGGTGCGTGAGCTGTATATAGGTTCGCTTGCACAGGTAAGAACGGACGTGTTTCCCGAATCCATCGACTACCTTGCCCTGGGGCATCTCCATATCCCGCAAAGGGTTGGCGGGTCGAATTTCATGCGCTATTGCGGTTCACCCCTGCCGATCGGGTTCAAGGAGGCGCTGCAGGAAAAACAGGTGGTCTTGGTGGAGTTTTCAGGGAATGTACCCGTCGTAACGACTGTTTCCGTACCCAGGTTTCAGGACATCGAGACCATCAAGGGCGACTGGCAGTCTATCTCGGAGGCCATAGATAACCTGAAATTGAACGGGAGCACTGCCTGGCTTGAGGTTGTCTATGAGGGTGCGGAGATAGCCGGAAACCTGCGCGAGATGCTTGATGAGGCAATGGAAGCCACCGGTCTGGAGATTCTCCGGGTCAGGAACAACCGGGTGCTGGAACTTGCCATGAAAGGCATGGATTCTGAAGAAATGCTCGACGATCTCGATGTAAGTGATGTGTTCAAACGATGCCTTGAATCGCACGAGGTACCGGAAGATCAGCGGCCGGCCCTTTTGAGCGCGTACCGGGAAGTCATCACAACCCTTAATGAAGCAGACCCCATGGAGCAGTAGGAGAATAGCATGAGGATACTAAGTGTCAGGTTCAAGAACCTCAATTCTCTCACCGGTCAGTGGCATATCGATTTCACCCGACCGGAATATTTATCCGACGGCATGTTCGCCATAACCGGTCCCACGGGTTCGGGAAAGACGACCATCCTCGATGCTGTCTGCCTCGGTCTGTACGGCAGGACACCCCGGCTGGACAAGGTTACGAAAAGCAGCAACGAGATCATGTCGCGCCAGAGCGGCGAATGCTTTGCCGAGGTCACTTTTGAGACGCACAAGGGCAGATACCGGTGTCACTGGAGCCAGCACCGGGCCAGGAAAAGGCCTGAAGGAGAGCTGCAGCAGCCTCGGCATGAAGTGGCTGATGCCGGGACCGGGGCAGTTCTGGAATCAAGGATACACCAGGTCGCAGGGTTTATCGAGGAAGCCACCGGTATGGACTTTGAGCGCTTTACCCGGTCCATGCTGCTGGCGCAGGGTGATTTTGCAGCGTTTCTGCTTGCGAGCGTCAATGAACGGGCAGATATTCTCGAACAGATTACCGGTACCGGGGTCTACTCCCTGATATCCATGAAGGTTCACGAGCGCCGGGCTTATGAGCGTGACAGGCTCGAAAGGCTTATCGCTGAACTCAAAGGCATACAGATATTGAGTCCGGAAGAGGAAGGGGACATGCGCTCATCCCTGGAGGAAAAGCAGTTATATGAAAAAGGGCTCTGCGGGCAGACAGAAGGGCTTCGCAGGGCTGCTGCCTGGCTTGAAACCATAACTGAACTGGAAAAGGGGATCTTAGAACTCGATAAACTCAAAGAAGACTTTGAGCGACGTCAGACAGTGTTTGAGCCGGAAAAGATACGGCTCGGTAGATCGCACAGGGCCCTCGGTATTGAGGGGGATTACCGGGGGGTGGCTGCCTTGCGCGATCTTCAGGAAAATGAGACAAAGGATCTTCATTGTGTTCTCATGGCCCTGCCGGCAAAGGAAAAGTCCTGTGAACGAGCCTCAGAGACTAAGAAGACATCCGAGGCCGGTCTTGAGGAGGCACGAAAAAGGCAGCGATCCGAAGCGGATATCATCAAGAAGGTCCGTGAGATCGATGCCAGGCTGGGCGAACAGAAAAAGCACATTGATGAAAAGGACAAGTCGATACTGTCTCTTGATAAGCAGTGCCGGGCATATAGCGTGAATATAGATGAGGCTGAGCAGGCATTGAAACAGGCCCGGGACGGTCTGAAGGACGTTCATGACTATCAGGCAGCCCATGCCTGCGATGCCGGGCTGCTGACTGACCTGGCTGCAATCTCAAAGGTGTTTGCCTCGCTTCGCGACCTCGATGGCAGGCGCAGCAAGATCCGGGAATCGCTTAAGGCCGCAGCAAGCGAGAACGAGTCAGCTATTGCCGCTTACAGGAAGATAGAGGCTGATCACGAGAAAACCGGCGAGGAGTTCGAGAAGCAGCAAGGCGAGTTCAAGGTGTTGTCCCGCAAGGCTGAATCCATCCTCAAGGGTCGTGAAATCAGCCGGTGGAACCAGGAACAAAGTGCCCTGAAAGAACGCGAGGGTTTTCTGAAGCAGACGCATGACATCATTGAACGGATGACCAGGACATATTCAGTACTGACAGAAATGGAAACAAGCCTTGAGCAGTTAAAGGCCGGCCATGAGAATCTGTCGAGAGAGATCAGAACCTGCACTGATAAAAGGGCGCTCCTGGTGGGGAGTGTTGCAGCCATGGAGACACAGGTGAGCCTTCTGAGTCGTATCCGGGACCTTGAAGAGGAAAGGAAGCGGCTTGAAGACGGCAAGCCATGCCCTTTATGCGGTTCAAACGATCACCCCTATGCAAAAGGCAATATTCCTGAGCTGAATAAGGCGGAAACACAATTACAGGAAACAAGGTCTGAATTAAAGAAGGTATCTGATAAACTGAGCAAGCTGGAAGCCGAGCAAGCAACGACTTTTACGGAAATCCGGCATGTTGAAAAGGCCATGCATGAAAATATGGCTGCACTTGAAGGAGATGAAAAACAATGCTCCGGCAATATGCTGAAACTTAATATCAATGCGGTCCCTGAGGAACGCTCCGGGAAAGTGCGCGATGAGATTGCAGGTGTTCAAGCAAAGATCTCTGAAATATCCGGCATTATCGTTGCTGCTGAGGAAATGAACCGCAAGGTGAAAGCAGCGCAGGATAATCTGGAAAAGTTAAGGGCACTCATGGAAGGTTCGGGCAGGGCACTGCAGGAAGCAAAACATAATGTTGATACGGCACGCCGTGAGCATGCGCGGCTGACAAAAGAGGCCCTGCTGCTGGGGGAAGATGTGGAAAAGGCCCTTGGCCAGGCACTCAGGGATGTTGAACCCTTTGGGGTCACGCAGATTCCCTTGACGGATCTGGATTCAATATTCAAAGGCCTGACCGTTCGCAAAGTCACCTGGCAAACAAGGCTTGATGAAAAAAACGGTCTTGAGAAAAGGATACATGATCTGGAAGCCGGCATCGGTAAGGACAAGGCCTTGTTGGAAAAGCTTGAAAATGACCTGAAGGATCAACGTGAGGATCGTGAGGATCTGATGAAACAGCATGCGTCCCTGAGAGCTTCACGCCGCGGACTCTATGGTGAGAAGAACACCGACTGGGAGGAGAAACGCTTTGCTGATGCAGTGGATAAGGCTGGTAAGGCATTTGAGAAGGCACGGGAGGAACACGCACGGATGCAGCAGGAGACCAGTGCCCTGAAGGACAAGATAGACGATCTGGAAAAAAAGACACGAAAGCGGGCAACCGAATTGGCACAGGCAGAGCAAAATCTGACTGAGCGGATAATAAAGGCAGGGTTTGAAGGCGAGGCCGACTATTTATCCGCCTGCCTGAATGAAGAAGAGAGGGAAGGGCTTGCAGAAAGGGAGAAGGCCCTTTTCAGGGAGAAAAACCAGCTGGATGCACGCAGGAAGGACACGTTCTCGGCACTGGCGACCGAGAAGTGCAAAAACCTGACAGAGAAGTCCCTGGAAACGATCAGGCAGGAGATTGACGCCTGTGATACGGGCTTGTCACAGATAAGGATTGAGATAGGCGGCATTATGAAAACTTTGAGCGGGAATGAAAAACTTTATGAACGGCAGCAGGAAAGAATGAAGAATATCGATGCACAGAAAACCGAATGTGTCCGCTGGGATAACCTGCATCAACTTATCGGTTCGGCGGACGGCAAGAAGTTCAGGAACTATGCTCAGGGTCTGACCTTTGAGATGATGACAGCGCATGCAAATCGTCAGCTTCAGAATATGACGGACCGCTATCTGCTTATCCGTGACGAGGCACAACCGCTTGAACTCAATGTCATCGACAACTATCAGGCCGGCGAGATCCGTTCGACCAGGAACCTCTCAGGCGGCGAAAGTTTCATTGTAAGCCTTGCTCTGGCCCTTGGCCTTTCTCGGATGGCAAGCCGCAGGGTGTGTGTGGATTCGCTCTTCCTGGACGAAGGATTCGGGACCCTTGATGAAGATGCACTTGAAACAGCCCTGGAGACCCTGGCAGGTCTCAAGCAGGAAGGCAAGCTGATCGGGGTTATATCGCATGTCACAGCCTTGAAGGAGCGCATCGGCACACAGATACAGATAACCCCTGAAACAGGCGGCCGAAGCACCCTGGCCGGGCCAGGCTGCAGCAGGATTTAAGAAGACCCAGGTGAAACGCTGATAAATCAGGATAGTAAAGCCAGAGATGATCCGGGAAATAAGCGATTTAGTCTGGCTTCGCCGCTGAACAGGTTCCTTCAGTGACTGTGTGATCAGGTTCTGTAGGAGCGCCTTCAGACACCACAATATCTCGGAGCAGGCCTGGACCCGGCTTAAGCCTCTCCAGCATGGTAAATCCCTGAAGATCACGCCCTGATCGCACGTATATTGAGGTTTCTTCTGAAAAAATGCCCTTGACTAACACAGAGAATAATAGGATTGTCCCGACAAACATCCAACTGAGTTCAAAATATGTTGGAATGAATATACAACCAAGGGGGTTTTATGCAGAGAGAAGATCTTGAGAAGACTCTTGTGCTGATCAAGCCGGATGCCCTGAATAATTCATTGACAGGCTATATACTCTCACAGCTGTCCGAGTTTCATACAGGGCTGCATTTTGCAGCAACAAAGATAGTTTTCGTAAACAGAATTCTTGCTGAAGAGCACTATGCCGAACATGTGGGAAAATTCTTTTATCCTTCACTGCTGGAGTACATAACAGGCTGTCTTCATTATCCGAATGAACCCTGGAAGCGCAGGGTTATCGCCATAATCTATCAGGGCGCCGATGCTATCAAGAAGATACGGGGTATTGTCGGCCCGACAAATCCTCATGATGCCCGGGATCAGAAACCGGGATCCATACGCTCCCTTGGGTCGGTAATCCCTGTGCTGGATGCCTCGGGAAAGGTGATCGGCGACCGGTCGGATAATCTTATACATGCTTCTGCAAACCCTGAAGATGCTGAGCGTGAGATCAAACTGTGGTTCATGCCGACAGATATCCCGCCGCTCATGCGTAATTACCCTGTTGAGACAATAAATGAGTACTATTATTTCAAGAACAATACCATCTATGCTGAATATGAGCCCGGAAGTATATGTGTGTGTGCGCCGGGTGATCTGCTGTGGAAGAGCGATCTCGAGGCGATGCGCCTGCTTGTACAGGGTTTGCAGGCACATTGTTCTGTCAATGCAGTAGTTGCCAAGTATCTTATCAATAAGGAAGATAATGTTAAATGAAGCACCTCGAAGCAAGCAGCGAGGTATCAGAAATCTGTCTTATCACTCCTTTCTCGCCTCGTAGTCTTCTCCCCGGAGGGGAGAGCACTACGAGGCGCACTGTGTAAACAACGAAATATGAATCAGATAACCGGTATTGATGGGACCTGGGCCTTGCCTTCAAGATGAAGTGGCGATCGAAAGGATTTCATCAATCCACATCTTTGAGTTGAACAAGTCAACGGCGTATAATATCAGCATATGTCCTTGTTCCGTGGGAGCGGCTTCAGCCGCGACTTTATTTTTACCAGAGGTAGAAGAATCAAGGCTGAAAGCCGCTCTCTCAAAGTATTTATTCAGATGATGCCTCGGAAGCTTGGGGCGAAATGCTTCATGTGATTCCTTTTCTAACGCAAAAAGATATGGGATTAATGATCCTCGATGCTTTGTACGATGAGATATTACAAAGACGGGGGGCAGGCACAACATAGAGATTTTCCCCTCTGGCAGGCAAGGATCTACAGATGATGAAAGACTCTATCTACCGGGATATTCTAGAAGGTTTACCGATACTGGTATGCAGGTACCTCCCTGAAGATGGTACTCTTACCCTGGTAAACAGGACATATTGCGACTGTTTCGCCAGATCGCGCGAAGATCTTGTCGGTCAGTGCTTTTTAGATTCTTTCCCATGCCAGGATCGGGAAAGAATGAAACAACAGTATGGTTCGCTCAACAAGGACAGCCCTGAAAAGACCGATGAATATACCATGGTCACTCCAAAAGGCATGCGACGGCAGCGCTGGACTTCCCATGCCGTATTTGACGATAATGGTGAGGTTGTAGAGATACAGGCTGTAGGGGAGGATATTACCGAGCGAAGATGGGCGGAAAACGAACTGCGCAGCAGCGTGGAGAGATACCGGACAATCTTCGAGAACACCGGAACTGCAACAATCATTATTGAGGAAGATACAACGATATCTCTTGCAAACGCACATTTCGAGGCGCTTTCGGGTTATTGCCGGGATGAGCTTGAATGGAAGAAAAGCTGGACCGAATTCATTGTAAAGCAAGACCTGGAAAAGATGAAGAGATATCATGTACTCAGAAGGATCGACCACGTTTCGGTGCCCAGGGAGTACGAGTTCGGGTTTATCAACCGTCAGGGCGAGATCAGGGATATTGTCCTGAATGTAAGGATGATTCCAGGAACCAGGCAGAGCGTAGCATCGTGCCTGGATATCACCGAACGCAAAAAGGTGGAGGTTGCGCTTCGCCAGAGCGAGGAAAAATACAGAAGCATCCTTGAAGACATGGAAGACTCGTACTATGAGGTCGATCTTGTCGGCAACCTTACCTTTTTCAATCCTTCCACCATCAAGACCATAGGCTATGATTACGAGGAATTCACTGGAAAGAACTTCAAGGAGATCATGGATGAGGCCAACGCGGAAAAGGTCTTTGAGGTGTTCCACCGTGTCTTTCTTACCGGAGAGTCTGCAAGGGAATGTGATTGGGTGCTCATAAGAAAGAGCGGGGAAAGGATCATTGTAGAGACATCCGTGTCCTTGCGCAGGGACCCGTCGGGCAATATTATAGGGTTCAGAGGAATTGTCAGGGATGTGACAGGGCGCAAACTGGCCCAAGATGCCCTGAGCAAGAGCGAACAGCGATACCGTATGCTTGCAGAAAATGTTCGTGAAGTGATATGGACCATGGATTATGATCTTAATACCACATACGTAAGCCCGTCCGTAGAATACCTGCTTGGATATTCTTATCAGGAGGTAAAGGCACTCAGGCTGAAGGATATCCTCACGCCGGAATCCTTCAGCCTTGCCCGGTCCAGACTCAAGAAGGAATTCAAACGCGAGGATATGGAAAGGCGTAACGACCCGTTTTGGTATATAACCCTGGAACTGCAGCATGTCCGTAAGGACGGATCAAAGGTCTGGGCAGAGGTTACCCTGAATCAACAGCTCAACGAAGAGGGTGTTCCTATTGGTCTGATCGGCGTTACCAGGGACGTATCCGAAAGAAAGACGGCAGAAGATGAAAAGCGCAGACTCGAGGGCCGGCTTTTTCAGGCGGAACGGATGAAGGCCGTGGGTACCCTGGCCGGCGGTATTGCTCATGATTTCAATAATCTTCTCATGGGGATTCAGGGCAATGCATCTTTGATGTTGATGGATATAGACTCGAATCATCCTCATTTCGGGCGGATCAAGAATGTTGAACAATATGTAAGGAGAGGATCCGAACTGACCCGGCAGCTTCTCGGTTTCGCCAGAGGCGGCAAATACGAAGTGAAACCCACCGACCTTGACGATCTGATCCGGAAGAGTTCTGTAATGTTCGAACGTACCAGGAAAGAGATCCGCATTCGTATAGAAACACAGCCCGGACTCCGGACCGTGGAAGTGGATCAGGGACAGATAGAGCAGGTGCTTCTGAACCTCTATATGAATGCATGGCAGGCCATGCCCGGCGGAGGGGAACTGCTCGTTGAACTGAACAATGCTGATCTTGACGAGGTGTTTGTTGAATCCCGTCAGATCAGTGCAGGCAGTTATGTCCGTATTTCCATAACCGATACAGGTATGGGTATGGATGAGGTAACAAAACAGCGGATATTCGAGCCGTTTTTCACCACCAAGGAAATGGGCAGGGGTACGGGTCTGGGGCTTGCTTCGGCATACGGCATTATAAGGAACCATGGTGGTATTATAGAGGTCGAGAGTACCAGAGGTATCGGTTCGACGTTCATTATACATCTGCCTGCATCCGAGAAGAATGTTGTTGAAGAAAATAAGCCTGCACAGGATATGTTTTTCGGGAAGGAGACTCTCCTGCTGGTGGATGACGAGGAAATGATCATTGAAGTAGGATCACAGATGCTCGAAATGCTCGGCTATACTGTCATGATTGCGCATAACGGCCATGAGGCGGTAGATATCTTCCGGGAAAAACACACATCCATAGATATGGTCATTATGGACATGATCATGCCCGAGATGGGAGGGGGAGAGACCTATAAGATGCTCAAGGATATCGAGCCTGATGTCTGCGTCATGCTCTCGAGCGGATACAGCCTCAATGGTCAGGCAAAGAAGATCATGGATCAGGGGTGCAGAGGTTTTATTCAAAAGCCGTTCAATCTGAAGGATTTGTCCTTCAAGATTCGTAAGGTCCTGGATAACAGGTAAAATACAATGTATGCAGATATCAGTTCCGGGACATACCCAGGAATTGTGCTGTTTTTGAGATTACAGGCCCTGGAAATGTCCATGCCGCATCTTTTTTATGGGGATATACCCATGCGCTGTTTTGTGACCAATCCTGAATCATTTACAAGAGATTAAAAGTATTGTACATTTTTATAAGAATAGAGTATCTATTAAGCATGCATTGATTCAGATGATACGTAAGTTGCTTGCAGCGGGCACAATAGTATCCTCTCTTCTCGGGGAGAGGGTAAAGGTCAGGGGTAATAAAATACATATCTGATACCTTCCTGCTTGCGACGAGGTGCTTCATTTGAATGGCTGAAGAGATTCCAGGGCGTGCGGTTAATATCCGGGAGAGCAATGGGGCCTGAAAGAAACACATTCTGCGAAAAGTGCATCACCGGTAATCTCTTGATCAACCCCGGGCTTTTATGCCCGATGTCAGGTTTTGCAATTCCATATGTGGAAATCTTACGGCGGTTTAACAGGGGTGTCTCTATTGATGGGCAACTGGGTGAATATGAGCGGTTTGTATGATCCCAAGGAATTCATATGCCGGGATGGGTATGGATTAATAGAGGAGGGCTATCGTGGCACGTATTCTTGTTATCGACGATGATGATCGGATAAGGGATGTATTCAGGCAGATTCTCGAAAATGCAGGATATGAGGTTGAGGATGCCTGCGATGGTCATGAAGGGGTAAGGCTTTACAAGGAAAAGAATATAGATCTGGTTATTACGGATATCCTGATGCCCGGAATGAGCGGGCTGGAGACAATCCTGGAACTGAGATTCGCATCACCCGATGTAAAGGTTATCGCGATATCAGGCGGAGATCATATTGCGCCGGAATACTATCTCAATGTGATCAAGAATCTCGATACCATGTGCGAGTTGAAAAAACCGATCTCATCACAGGATCTTCTCAGTGCGGTAGGTGCCCTTGTCAGCAAGGAATGATAGGGTATTATCGGTGATGCCGGTTCTTATGGCAGAAATCCACTCCCGTATAATAGGTATTGTCTAAAGCAGGCCGCGGCTTTAGGAAGGGTTGTCGAGAGTATCATCGCCTTCGACAGGGATGAGGTTCTTATAAGGTTCATGCTCTGGCGGGGTAAGGTCATCATAATCAATGATGACGCAATGTTCATTGAAGCCGACGACTACACCTTCCCGGTCAGCAGTGTGAGTGGTCTTAACTCTCCGTCCCAGCCATCCGTCTTTCGGCCGCGGCCTGTCCATACTTCCCTCCATAAAATGTACTGACAATGAAGTGATATATGCCTGTTGACAAGGGTCGTCTGCTTCGGGGTTCATCAAACATTAACCCTGCATGAACAGGCCTGATCTATAATTTCACATGTCATTATAAGGTAATGCACAGAGAAGTTCCAGGATTTTTTTATGGGGGATTGCAGGCAGTGAATATGGATCTTTTCTGTGTTAATAGAAGTGCGTTTTAATGCGAAGGGGGAGTTTTATATGAAATGCGCTGTGTTCATAGAGATTCTTGTCGTATTTCTGTTTGTGTCTTCTGGACAGGGCTTCGCCCAGATCTATAACCAGACCTGCCTTGGCATGCTATACACATACTATTGCTGGGAAGATATCGATGCCTACTACAACGCCAGTCTGGGGGCTGTCGAGGTGTTTTATTCGGATGATATCATGTTGGGTGCAGGGTTTGCGTATAAGATAAACGATAATCTTACCACTTAAAAAGAGGGTTGACGTCGGTATGAAGAGCATCTAGCCTGTATGCGACATGAAAACCTATATTGAATGTATCGGATGCCTGGTGAAACAGGCCGTGGAAATAGCGAGAGAACATATCCCGCAAGACTCTCAGGATGCCTTTATTCGAGAGATGCTTGTCCGGATATCCGGCATGGATTATTCGAATCCTCCGCCTGTCATGGCAACACAGATGTATGCCTTGGCAAGGGATCTGGCCGGCATCGCCGACCCGTATGCACAGATAAAGAACTGTCTCTTATACACATCTCCGAGCCCACGAGACCGTACTAGATCTCGTATGCCGTCTTCTGCTTGA
>OMKS01002555.1_pt1 | contig 15110 bp, 17 predicted proteins | sample 1674721 | NCBI WGS metagenome assembly OMKS01 (sample SAMN06264996, study PRJEB25208) | sediment metagenome | isolation source: hot spring sediment | place: USA: California | collected 2014-09-02
TTTTTCAAGCAGAAGACGGCATACGAGATCTAGTACGGTCTCGTGGGCTCGGAGATGTGTATAAGAGACAGTACCATATTCAGGGCTTACTGCCATGGATATATAGTTGTTTGCAAGCGTCTTTCTCAAGCTGATAACCTTTTTATGAAGATACCATGTCTGGTAATATCCCGGTATGCCCAGGAGGCGTCTTACCTCTGAAGGAGGAAGAATGAATCCCTGGCACTCATTCCTGATCAGGTCACGGATAACTGTTGCCGCATTGTTGCACCGCCTGTCCTCATGGATGATTTCGTTTTTTTCTATCATCATATTCCCCCTTTCATTTCAATCTGCCCCCGAAGAACACATTCATAATATTGCATGATATTCATGGGTTAATTAAAAAGCAATGTCTGTGCCAAACATCATGGTAATAAAAACAACCAGTTAGACCAGAAAACGCTATAATAAGAAGAAATAAAGGAAAATAAATACCCATGATAAAGGAAAATAAATACCGCATGGCGGAGGATTATCAGGGTAAAGAAGACATATTGTCCTTTTTTGACGGCTGTTTTGAGGAACTGATGATCAATTATGGATAAAGTCTTGGTATATAATATATGCTATGGTTCTGTTGTGTGTCTGCCTGCCGGGAATATATCGTCTGTCTGAATGGCTGGGATATCTTCAAGATAGTCTTTGCGGATTTTAAGGTGGTTTCCCTCCCATCTCAGCGTCTCCTGCATTTTCAATCTCTGTATCAGCCGTGAGAGAGTCTCGGGGATTGTGCCGATTGCAGAGGCTATCTCTTTTTTCGTGATATCCACCTCATAATGGTCCTTTCTGCCGTATCTCTCGATGATGAATCTGAAGAATCGCTCTTCAACGTCGTAAGAGGTGAGGTAGACGATCCTGTCAGCCAGGAGTCGCTGTTTTCTCATCAGGAGCCGTATGAATTCATTGCGGAAACCGGCATCATCGAGGAGGTAAACAAAGAATCTTTTCCTGATCTCAAGGACTATGCATTCCGAGATGGCCATGGCGCTAACCGGATAAAGATCGTTCTCGAAAAGGATTACCTCTCCGAACATCTCTCCGGGTTGTATTATCCTGACCGTAATCTCTCTTCCATCCGGGGTTGTCTTGTACAGTCTGATTTCTCCCGAGGCAAGGATGTAGAAGGCTACGCCGGCACTTCCCTCCAAGAAAAGGAGATCATTTCGGGAGAGATTCTTTTCGCGTGCGTTCTCAGAGAACTTCATGATCAGTTCGTCGTTCATCCCACTGAACAGGTCTGTGGCTTTTATCAAGGTAAAGAGATCCATTCAGAGAGCATATAGAGCCCGGGGCCGTGAATGCAAGAATAAAAAGTATCATGTATTTGACCTGGGTCAAATACATGTCTTGAACAAGCAGTTCATATAGGTGTCCATGAAGACGCGGGTTGGGATCGTGAAACAAGAACAAACAGGGTTTTCTATCTGATGCAGTATGGAGAATTGAGATGCCGAAGGTGGACTTGCTGTTGCAGCGATTTATTATAATCCTGATGGCGAAGATCAGAGAGTTGTGTATCATGGCTGAGAATCTTAAGCAGTATCGATGCGTGCCAATAAATAAATCCATGTGAAAGGAGAATAGATGATGTTTTGTTACCAGTGTCAGGAAGCGCTCAAGAACACAGGATGTACCTCGAAAGGTGTATGCGGGAAGATGCAGGAAACGGCCGGTCTTCAGGATCTGCTTATATATGTGCTGCGCGGGATTTCAATGCTTGCGGTTCATGCAAAGCAGCAACACAAAGTGGACAGGAGGTATGGCAGGTTCATTGCAAAGGCCTTGTTTGCAACCATTACCAATGCCAATTTTGATGATGACAGGCTCAAAGAACTTATCAGGGAAGGCCAAAGACTCAGGGATGAGTTGCGCCGGAGTTGCGCTGATGCAACCCCGGAACAGTTGAACGATGCAGTTGTATGGTCTTCGGATTCCATCGAGGAGTTCCACGTCAAAGCACATGAAGTAGGTGTGCTTGCAACCGTCAATGAAGATGTGCGGTCTCTTCGCGAACTCCTGATCTATGGACTCAAGGGCATTGCCGCCTATGCTGAGCATGCTTCTGTCCTCGGTCATGAAGACCCTGATGTCTATGATTTCATGACAGAGGCACTTGCTTCCACCCTGCAGGACATCTCTACAGATGAAATGGTGAGCTTGGTATTGAAGGCAGGGAGTGTGGCGGTCAAGACCATGTCCCTGCTTGACACTGCCAACACCCAGGCATATGGCAGTCCTGTGATCACAACAGTGAACATCGGTGTGCAGAATAATCCTGGTATCCTTATCTCGGGTCATGATCTCAAGGATATGGAGGAATTGCTTGAACAGACAAAAGACTCGGGTGTCGATGTGTATACTCACGGGGAAATGCTTCCTGCACACTATTACCCCCTGTTCAAGAAATATGACCACCTGGCTGGAAATTACGGGGGGTCATGGTGGAAGCAGCAGTCAGAGTTTGAAACCTTCAATGGCCCGATCCTGATGACCACGAACTGCATAGTCCCGGTAAAGGAATCATACGGGGATAGGATTTTCACAACAGGCATGGCAGGGTATCCGGGTGTGCGGCATATACCGGACAGGGAAGAGGGGATGAGCAAGGATTTCTCTGAACTGATCGGTTTGGCCAAGACTTGTGAACCGCCGGTCGAGATAGAGCAAGGTAGGATAACAGGCGGTTTTGCTCACAATCAGGTCCTCTCGCTGGCAGACAAGGTGATCGATGCCGTGAAATCAGGTGCCATTAAACGGTTCGTGGTGATGGCAGGGTGTGATGGAAGGTTCAAGTCGCGCAGCTATTTTACCGAGGTGGCAAGCACCCTTGCGTCCGACACCATCATACTGACGGCAGGATGCGCCAAGTACCGTTACAACAAGCTTGATCTCGGTGACATAGGCGGCATACCGCGCGTGCTTGATGCAGGGCAGTGCAATGATTCGTACTCCCTGGCGGTCATAGCCCTGAAGCTCAAGGAGGTCTTTGGTCTCGACGACATCAACGAACTCCCCATATCATACGATATAGCGTGGTATGAGCAGAAGGCGGTTGCTGTTCTTCTCGCCCTGCTCGCCCTTGGTGTGAAAGGCATTCGGCTCGGTCCCACGCTCCCTGCCTTCCTTTCCGAGAACGTCGCCAGGGTTCTGGTGGAGAAATTCGATATCAAACCCACGGGTGAGGTGGCAGAGGATGTGCGGGCCATGATGGCAGGTTCATGAAACAGGGTCAAGTACTTCCCCGACGAAACAGGGTACAAGTGTCCGTGCAGGTCAAAACAATCATGTGCATAAGGAGCGTGATATGAAAAAGGTGAGGCAGATAATCGAGATCGATGAAGAGAGATGCAACGGGTGCGGTCAGTGCATTCTCGCATGTGCCGAGGGAGCTCTGGCGCTTGTTGACGGCAAGGCAAGACTTGTCGGGGAGATTTATTGCGACGGAATTGGCGCATGTATCGGGGAGTGTCCGGAGGGTGCGCTGACTATTGTCAGACGTGAGGCCGACGAATTCGATGAAAATGCAGTGAATGAAAAGACAAAGAGGCAGCGGCCGAACGCGGTGATTATGGGCGAACCTTCAGAGCATGAAACCTTGGCATGCGGATGCCCGTCTTCTGCTATGACCACGCTTCCCGTGAGGCCGAGGACTGCTCTGGAGGGGGCTTCTCAGGATGTTGAGTCTCACCTCGGCCACTGGCCCGTCAAACTGCAGCTGCTTGGTCATAACGCCTCGTTTCTCAAGGGCGCCGACCTTGTCCTGCTTGCCGACTGCGCTGCAGCTGCGTATCCCGACCTTCATCAGCGAGTGCTTCGAGGCAACGCCGTGGCCATGGGGTGCCCGAAACTAGATGACCTTGAGGCGCATATTGTCAGACTGGCGGAGATTCTCAAAGGTGCGTTTCTAAAGTCGTTGACTGTCGTACACATGGAGGTTCCCTGCTGCAGGGCCTTCTTGTCTGCCGCACGTGAGGCCATACGCCGCTCAGGTATCGATGTTCCCCTGAAATATATCGTTATAGGGCGCAGCGGCACCATCATTGATGAAGGTCTGCCATGCAGCTCATGTGAGGCAGCACCCGGTGAGGTAACATTGAAAACTGTTTAACCTCCACCAGGAGGGCAGGGTTGAAACTATGCCTGAGTAGGGATGTCCCACTCACGATGAACGGCGTTGTGAGATATATGCTGTTATCTTCACATCTGCCACTGTTTCCCCTGCTGTGTTGGTGATCTCCACCGGAATATCCACATCTCCGGGTTGTAATGAGTTTCCATCCATATGGAAATTCTGAAAGCATGGTATAGAGCTGCAGGGCCTTACTCATGTGTTGTTCCTCCTTGAGCGTTGATTATAATTGCATCGAGAAATCTGTGAACAGTATCGATCTCTTCGCTGGAAAAACCCTCGGTAAGTCTTTTGTTCAGCTCCTCAACCAGCGGGAATGACTCGGGCGCAATGGCCCTGGCCTTTTCGCTGAGGTATAAACGTGAAGCCCGGCCGTCTCGGGAGCAGGATTCCTTTGTTAAAAGGCCGGACTTGATCATTCGTGCAACGAGGCCGGTTACAGCCGGATAATTCAGGGACAGACCTGCGCTTAAGTCCTTCTGCTGGCATCCGTCATGGTTCAGCAGAAAAAATATCGCACCAAGCTGTACAGGGGTAATGCCCAGGATTTCGAGAGATGTCTTTTCCACCTGTTTCAGCAAAAGATGGTGTGCTCGGGTAAACTTGAATAAAAGACGCTTGTCAGACATATAGACACCATCCTTTCAGAAGCTCACAACATGTAGTTCGCATATGAACTATAAACAGTTTATATGCGAACTACATGTCAAGAAAATATATGTGATCTGTGGAATATGAGAACAAGCAGGCAAGGTATTTTGAATGAAAGCCATAACTTCTTGTTGTTGAAAATAGTATGGTCCATACCTTTGGCGGCATATAAAACTAAATGAAATACCCCGCAGCAAGTTTAGGGGAATCTTCTCATTGACAGGCAGTCTTTTTGTATAATAATGTACCGAACGGTCTATTTATAAATGGAGAGGAAATGAATCTGACAAAGGGAGAGAAAACACGGGGCAGGATCCTCAGATCTGCCATGTCTCTGATCAATACCAGGGGCTACACGAATACGAGCATCAATGACATCATCGATGCAAGCGGGGTGCAGAAAGGAAACCTTTATTTTCATTTTTCAAGCAAGGACGATCTCTGTCTTGCCCTGATTGAAGAGGCAAAGAAAGAGCACCTTGCATACCTGAAAAGCAGTATAAAAAGCGAAACCCCGCTTGACAAGATAGATGATCTCCTGAAAGCCGTTCTCGTCAGGCACCGGAAGATGAATTTTGTAGGCGGGTGCATCTTCGGTAACATAGCCCTTGAAATGACGGATATCAATCCCAGGTTTTCAGCGATCATCAAAGATGTTTTTCATCAATGGGAACAGCTTCTCGCTGTTTTCCTGCAGGAGGCCAGGGACTGTGGTGATCTGAATCATGAACTCGATCCTCTTTCTCTGGCAAGATTCATTGTTGCATCCCTGGAAGGGGGCATAATGATGGCCAAGGTGAATAAAAGCGAGGATCATATTGTCAATTGCATGGATATGATCCGAAGGATGCTCAGGATATGACAGTTTCAAGAAACTTCGGGACTCGCAGCGTTAAATAACAGGAGGGAGCAGATACATGATATCAAAGACAGAGATCATTGAACAGGCACGTTCCATAGGGTTTGACGACATCGGTTTTACCTCTGCAGAGCCCTTCGCAGAGCATGGACAGGTCCTTGCTTCGAGACAGGAGTATTATTCATGGATATCGAAGATGGGCCTGAAGCTGGAGGAAGGGATCGATCCTGAAACGATACTGCCCGGCGCAAAATCCATAATCGTGCTGCTCGATGTCTATTTTCGCGAGGCATTTCCTCCTTCCCTTGAAGGTCATTTCGGCAGGTGTTATCTGGACGATGACCGGGTGACAAGAGACGGCTTGTCGAAAAAGATCAAGCTGTTCAGATCTTATCTCAGAGACAACAGGATCGAATCGAAAGTGCCTTTTCATCTCCCCCACCGAGCAGCCGCGGCCCGTGCAGGGCTGGGAACATTCGGCAAGAACTGTCTTCTCTACGCAAACAAAGTGGCTCGGAAAAGTTCATGGGTTATCCCTGTAGCTGTGATCATCGACCATGAGTTTTCACCCGATGATCCATCCGTTACCCTTGGCTGTCCTGACTGGTGCAGGAATGCCTGTATCGCTGCGTGCCCCACAAAGGCACTGTCAGGTCCGCGAAAGATCGATCCGCAAAAGTGTATTTCATATTTGTCATATTTCGGCGAAGGCATAACCCCCATGGAGCTTCGCGAGCCTATGGGCATGTATATTTACGGGTGTGACCGCTGTCAGAATGTATGTCCCAGGAATGCCCCGTGGCTGGCCCAGGAACTTAGCATGAACAGCAGGGTCTCTCTCATGGCTGATGATTTCGATCTTGTGAAGCTGCTGCACATGGATAAGGTGTATTTTGAACAGAAGATCTGGCCGCATATGTTCTATGCCGGGGCCGAGGGAATATGGCGCTGGAAGATGAATGTAGCCAGGGTAATGGGGAACAGCCTCGACAAAAAATACATTCCAGATCTCATCCGCGCTGTCAGAGAGAATGCCGATGAGCGTGTACAGAGCATGGCAGCCTGGGCTCTGGGCCGTATCGGAGGAAAAGAGGCCGCGACTGCACTTGATGACTTTCAGAAAGGCAGCAAGGGGATGCTCAAGGATGAAATCCGTCTTGCCCTGGAAAAGTGCCGGGTTTGATGCGGTATGTTTTAAAAGGGAATAGATCATCTGCTGCAATGCATGTATCTGGAGGAATGCATGAAAACACTTACCCCAACTCGTGAACAGATCAAGGAACTGCTTGTTGAGTATCCATCCCGAAAGGCATTTTTCGAGATGATCTCATCTGCAGAGTATATCGATGCCCACCGGTATCGTGAGGAGGGACTGGAAGATTCGGTGCTTCTTGCAGGAACAACGCTTCTTCAAGCCTGATAATACTCTCGACAGCCTGTATCAAAAAGGTTGTCGATGAACGATACCGGCAGTCAAAGCCTGTTTATTTGAACGATTTCTTCTGTGCTTTTTTATCTTCAAATAAATAATTCGGATAAATGTGCCTGGAGCAATCCGGGCATATGAATGATCCTGGACATATTTCTCGATCTGATTCCAGTACCCTTTGTTATCGCTTAATTTTATCCTACCCATGAAGCATAATTTTTTATACAATTTACACATTCTAACCGAGGAGTAGAAGATGAACAGTATGTTATACATTGTGTATGGTATCGGGAACGATTCAGTGGGGCTTGTTGGTGAGATCACTGCACCCATCTCACAGGTCAGCGGAAATATTGTTGATATGCGCCAGGATGTACTCCATGGCCTTTTCACCATATATATGGTCGTGGATCTCAAGAGGGCATCTGTTTCGGTCGAGAAATTCTTGAGCCTTCTGGGGAAGATCACGCAGGAAACAGGTGTGAGTCTTTCCATGGAAAAATATACCCCTATCCCGCGCAGTGCAGAGAAGAAGAACATGCTTGTAACGCTTGTCGGGCAGGATAAACCCGGCATAATTGCTGCGATTACAGAGAAGCTGGGCAAGTATAATATCAATATCGAGACCTCCGAGGTGGTGGCCAGGGAGAGTATCTTCTTGATGGATCTTCTTACCGATGTAAGCCATAGTGTCCTGCCGATGGAGAATCTCAAGGCTGTTGTAAAAGAGATAATGCAGGCCGTGAACATCAACACCATGTTTCAGAGTGAAGATGTGTTCAATAAGAAGAAAAAGATTGTCATGTTCGACATCACAGGGAGCTTTATCGATGAAGATATTCTCGCAGAGATTATGGAGCAAACTGGCATATCGAAGGATATCCTCTGCAGGGACACAGGTGATCAGAGCGATATCTCATACGTGCATAAGACGGCCGGATATCTCGATGGTCTGCCTCTTCAGGTTGTCGATGCCATAGTAGATGCAATAGAGATCAGCCAGGGAACACTGGAACTTCTCCAGACTCTCAAGATCATGGGGTATAAGATAGGCCTTGTCTCAAGTGGCTTCACCTTTTTCACCGATCCTCTGCGCCGGCGCCTGGACATCGATTATGCATTCGGATACAGGGTCCCGGTCGATGACGATTCCAAGACCGTTATGGGTGATATTCCGGCAGGACTTCTTCATGAGATTGACCGCGGCGAGATTATCGCTTCAATCATGGATCTTGAGGGTGTTTCCGACGAAGATATCACCATCATATCTGATAAGGACTGTGATTGCCGGTTTACGCCTGGCATAAGGCTGAATTTCGATATGAAGGTCATGCTCGATTTCATGAATCAGCATGTTCTCAGTAAGGATGCATTGACAGGGCTGTTGAGAAGTTTCGGTGTTATAAAGATTTAAGGATGGAGAAAAGATACATTACACAACGATATGCAGATAAAGTCGGATATTGAGATAGCACAGCATGCCGGGACCAGGCCGATTATCGAGATTGCTGAATCGATCGGCCTGAACAGGGAAGATATAATTCCCTACGGGAGATATATGGCCAAGATTCCTCTGGCCATTATGGATCGTCTGCAGGAAAACCCCGAGGGCAGGCTGGTCCTGGTGACTGCCATGTCGCCCACCCCCATGGGAGAAGGCAAGACAACGACAACCATCGGACTTGGCCAGGCACTGGCAAAGATCGGTAAAAAGGCGATGATGGCCATACGCGAGCCGTCTCTCGGCCCCTGTATGGGCCTGAAGGGGGGCGCTGCAGGCGGCGGTTATTCCCAGGTTCTCCCCATGGAAGATATAAACCTCCATTTCACCGGCGATCTCCATGCCATATCAACAGCCCATAATCTTCTCTCAGCAGTCCTGGACAATCATATCCATCAGAGAAATACCCCTGAGATCAACCCTCGCCATATTGTATGGAAGCGCGTCATTGATATGAACGACAGGACGCTGCGAAGCATCATTCTAGGGCTTGAAGACCAGGGACGCAACGGTGTCATGCGCGAAGACGGTTTCGATATTACCGCAGCATCCGAGATCATGGCCATACTCTGCCTTTCTAATAACCTCAAGGAACTCAAGGAAAGGATAGGCCAGGTTATTGTCGGATACGATTTCCTGCGCAAACCCATCTTTGTCAGGGATATAGGTGTCAACGGTGCTATGGCAGCCCTTTTGAAACACGCCATAAATCCCAATCTTGTTCAGTCGGTTGAGGGTGTTCCGGTCCTTGTTCACGGCGGACCTTTTGCGAATATCGCACACGGATGCAATACCGTGATCGCTACGAAGATGGCGCGCAGACTCTCGGAATATACCATTACCGAGGCAGGGTTCGGGGCTGATCTTGGTGCAGAGAAGTTTTTCCATATAAAGTGCCGGTCCGGTAATATGTCGCCGTCGGCTGCAGTCCTGGTTGTTACTGCCCGTGCGTATGCCCTTCATGGGATAGAGAATATCCGCAAGCATGTCGATACGCTCAAAGCCTTCGGAGTGCCGGCAGTGATCTCGGTAAACCGTTTTGCCAGTGATGTGGATGCAGACCTGTCTGATCTGAAAAGACAATGCGAAGGCCTTGGTGTGGATGCAGTAATAACCGATTTCCGGGAAAGCGGAGGTTCCGGCGGACTGGAACTGGCTGAGAAGGTGGTGGAAATCTGCGAGGGTCCATCTGAATTCCGGATGCTCTATAGCCTGGATGCAGGGATAGAAGAGAAGGTTGTCACGGTTGCCGAAAAGGTCTACGGGGCGTCAGGGGTTGAGTTCGCCGCACAGGCTCTAAAGGATATAAAACAGATAGAGAACATGGGCTATGCAAACCTGCCTGTCTGTATCGCCAAGACCCAGTCATCCCTTACCGACAATCCGAAGATCCCGGGCTTTCCCCTGGAGGGTTTTCATATCAATGTTTCTTCTGCGCGGGTGTCTGCAGGGGCCGGTTTTGTGGTTGTCTTTACTGGCAAGATCCTTTCCATGCCCGGTCTGCCAATGAAGCCAGCTGCACTCGCTATAGATATTGACGATAACGGCAATATCTCGGGACTGTTCTGATTGTTGAGCAGGCCGATCATTTTCAGAGGCAAGGTCAAGACTTTATATCACCTGTTGTTTTTCAATAGGTCCATGAACCATACTTGGCGGCCTTTTGTCAAACCATGGCTGTGCCTCCTCAAGCTGGCCAGCGAGACGCAGCAGGGTTGCCTCGTCACCGAAACGGGCTGTGAAATGTACACCGCAGGGAAGCCCTGCTGATGTCCAGTGCAGGGGTACGGACATGGCAGGCTGTCCTGTCAGATTTGCCAGCTGGGTAAAGGGCGTCTTCGTCAGGCTTTCTATTGCGAACTTGTCTGCAATGCCTGAGCACTTGACAAAGCTTCCCAGCCGCAGGGTGTTCGTTATTTTCATGATCACCTTTTCTACGGTTGAGGGCTGCATCTCTCCAATCCGTACAGGGGAGAATGCAAGGGTTGGCGTCAGGTAGATGTCATACTTCTGGTGAAATAGGCCCATCTGCCGGGCCGCAATATTCCACTGCCGCATTGCCGAGACGAATTCACCAGCTGAATAGGCCTGACCGAGCAGATTCAGCGCCCATGTGGGTCCTTCGACGTCCGAAGGCCTGGCCTTTCTTCCAAGTATTTTTTGCAGTGATTTGATGTCAGAGGCAATCTCCCCGAAATACAACATGAAAAAGCTTCTTGCCAGTGCATGGCCGTCTATGTCAGGCTCAGCCTCTTCAAGCTGATGCCCCAGGCTTTTCAGGACCTCCGCAGCCTGGTCAACCGCTTTTCTGCATTCAGCATGAACATAGGTTCCCAGGGGGGAACGCTTGCACAACGCTATCCTGAGTGTTCCCGGATCCTGATCCACTTCCTCGATGAATGGTCTTTGCGGGCCTGGAATGATGAATGGAGCGCCACTTTCAGGACCGCTTACGACATCGAGCATCGCGGCGCTGTCACGCACGGACCGGGTGAGCACATGCTCCACTGCTGCACCCTGCCAGATCATGCCGTAGTCGGGACCTGTCGGGGTGCGGCCTCTTGAAGGCTTCAGGCCGAACAGTGCGCAACAGGACGAGGGGATTCGGATTGATCCGCCGCCGTCACCGCCTGAGGCCAGGGGGACCATGCCGCTTGCCACAGCAGCTGCAGATCCCCCGCTGGAACCTCCCGGTGTGTGATCGGTATTCCACGGGTTCCTTGTTGGACCGTGAAGTTCGGGTTCTGTAATAGCCATGAGACCGAATTCCGGGGTGTTTGTCTTGCCAAGGATCAGGACCCCGGACTTTCTGAACCGTTTCATGAGCTCGCTGTCATACGTTGGAACATAGTCTTTACATGCCTTGCTTCCCATGGTCATGGGGACACCTTCGCAGGCGGAAACCAGGTCTTTCACGAGAAATGGTACCCCTTTGAAAGGTCCGTTGGGAAGAGGCTTTTCAAGGGTCCTGGCGGCTATATCATACATCTTTGTGATTACGGCATTTAGTCTGGGGTTGAGTTCCTCGATCCTGCTCATTGCCTCCTCGAAGACCTCCCTGGCGGATATTTCTTTTTTCTCAATGAGTCCGGCAAGCCCCAGACCGTCGTATTGATCGTATTCCTTAATTTTGCCCAAAAGATCTACCTCCTGACAAAGAATGTAAGAAAAACAGCTTTAATGATAAGATACTCTATGCTCAATAGAGATGAAATCAAGATAAAAGTCTATGGCCGTTAAATACCCCCGAACAGGTAAGTTTAAAATGTGATCCATAAGACATATACTTTCAGGGAGCATTGTTGCTATACTATATCGATACGCCTGTTCAGGATATAGTATTTCTAATTTCTAACAGCATGGATTGACACTGAAACATGCAGGGATTAGAATATGGGACAATGTTGAACAATACACAGCGAAGCAAAGGAGGATATACAAGCATGGAAAATTCCGAATTGGAAGCGAGAAAGGTCCTGCTTCAGACAAAACATAGTGTGCACGAAGAGGCCCTGAAGAAAGTGATAGAAGACCTGGAATACAATCTGGAGAATCATAAGAAATATAAGGACATGGAAAGTGTCTTTGCCCATGTGCGGGCAAATGCAGCAGCGCTGCTTTTTCTATGTCAGGAAAGAAAGAGAGACCGGGCTAAACGCGGGCAGGATTACAGCAAGCCCGCCACCGTACTTCCGCCTCCAGGTGCCGATATCGAGAAGTAGTCGCTGTCATGAAGGCATGTTTGTGTGCGGTTTTGTGTCTTAACCCCACTGCATGGAAGAAGGAATAAGTCCTGAAGCAGGTCTTTATGCGAACACAATGTACCATGAACGCATTCAACTGCAAAATCCGGGTTAAACCAGGTGAGCCGAGATGCAGGGACAGGCTGTAAATCGTATTGGAGATTGATCCTGCTTGAATTGTTATTTTTGTTTTTTTCTGGAGGAAGGTAAGATCATGTTAAAAAGGATATTCATCACTATCGTGTGCCTTGTGATACTCTTGTCGAATCCTGTTCCACTTAGGGCGGATGATCCGCATCTGACAGGCACCCTTTTGAAAGATACGATTACGCATAATGGCATGGAGCGAAGTTTTCTTGCGTACATGCCGGACGGTGACATTTCCGGAAGGCCTGTTATCATGGTCCTGCACGGTTCCAAAGGAACAGGTCATGATATTCGTGGGCAGAGCGGATACCGCTTCGATGTGCTTTCAGATACCGAGAAGTTTCTTGTTGTCTATCCGGATGGATACAAGAAGCACTGGAACGACTGCCGCAACGCCCCTTCGGATGCTGCCCACAGGGAAGATGTAGATGATGTCGGATTTATCCTTGCACTTGCAGAGATGTGTACACAAAGGTGGGGTACAGGCAGTATCAATGTTTTTGCCGCAGGTTTCTCGAACGGAGCTCATATGTGCTACAGGCTTGCCATAGAGGCCCCGGACAGGATAGCCGGTATAGCGGCCGTAGCCGCGGGTATGCCCGCTGAGGGCTGGTCGAGATGCCCGGTTCCACAAAAGCGCCTTCCCGTAATGATCATAAACGGGACGGAAGACCCCATCAATCCGTATGAAGGCGGTATGGTGAAGCTCTTTCTCCTGATCAAAAAAGGAAAGGTGCTGTCATCGATGGAATCGGCCCGTGTGTGGCTGTTGAGAGAAGACCTGGCAAAGGAACCGGTGATACAGCAGATGGAAGATCTCAGCAAGGATGACAATTCCCGTGTCGAGATCCTCGCCTGGCCGGGGTCACAGGTAAGGCTTTATACTGTTCATGGCGGCGGGCATACCATACCGGGAGGAAGGCAGTATCTTCCCGTAATGATGGTGGGCAGAACAAATCAGGACATGGATATTGCGCAGGAGGTGTGGAACTTTCTAGTGGTTTCCCGGTGAGAGGGCAGATCTGTCAGATCTTTCGAGCCTTTATCCTCTCATTCTTCCTCCAGAACTGCCACCACCTTTTCTCGGGGTAAAAGGTGCGGTCTGATTCAATATGGTCCACATCGTCGAGGACATCCAGTTCCCAGAAGGTATCCAGCTCAACTATGGGAGGGTCGTCTGGGCTGTTGAGCGTCCTTTCATTGAGATCTCTGTCATGTGTTATCTTGGCCTTTGCCAGAAGGCGTGCCTTCTGAGGGCTCTCGGTTTCAATGATGATATTCTGAAAGAAACCCTGTTTTTGAGGCTTACCATTGTTATTGATAAGATAATTCTGTCCATTCATGAGTAATCTGTATCGTTTCATCTTGCTGTGAACAACCACCTTATCTGAAGAATGTTCAAGTAACAGGTTAATAGCAGAGCCGGCGTTAAAACGAAAGAAAACTGTTTATATAAAAAAGTTTCATTCAATCGATTAAATAGATTCACAAGAGCAATCATCCGGGCAAGGCAGATATATGCAGGAGATATCGATTATGATATAACTATGTTGACAAGCCGGGCATATGAAGCTATTCAGCCCAGCTGAACCGGTAACAGTAAAAGGAGAGCATATTTCAGTGAAATCTCTTTCAGGATCACAGCGGACATATCTTCGAGGGCTGGCACACTCTCTGCGTCCGGTTATTCAGGTGGGAAAGAATGGTATCACCCCTGAATTGATCAAGGCAGTAGATGAAGCCCTTGGTTTCCATGAACTTATCAAGGTAAAGTTTGTAGGTTTCAAGGAGGAAAAGAAGGAACTTGCAAATGAGATCGGAGAGAAAACATCCAGCGAGGCAGTGGGTCAGATCGGCAATATAGCCATCTTCTATAGGGAACAGCCTGATAAGGAAAAGCGCAGGATAACCCTCTTGAATCAGGAGTGAGCTGATGGCTAAATCAGGTTCAAAATTTATCTATGTGCTCAGTATTATTCTTATCCTCACTGTTGCAGGGGGGATCAGTTACTACCTTGAAAGGGAGAACCCCCAGATCCGTCTTGCCGATGATATGGATATGATTTCCGCACACAAGGATATTGCCATAACACTCTTAGACATGAAAAGCGGTCTGCGTTCGTACCGTGTTTCGCTCCTTCAGGATGATCGTGAATATCTTGTTGCACAAGAAGAGCTGCCGCTGAAGGGAACATATGAAAAGAGCCTCGATATCGAGATTGTTCCGGCAAGGCTTGGCATCAAGGACGGAAAAGCGCTTTTTCAGGTTAATGTGGTGGATTTTTCGCCGCTGAAGAACACTGCATCACTCAATAAAGAAGTAATCATCGATTCCGTTCCCCCGCAGGTATCCCTGCTCAGTACTTCCCATTATGTGAATCCGGGCGGAACCTGTCTGGTGATATATACGGTCTCGGATGATGCAGTAGATAGCGGTGTCAGGCTGGGAGATGCCTTTTTCCCGGGGAGCGCCGTACAGCTGGGAGATGTCTTTTGTTATCTGAGCTATGTCGGGGTTCCCATGGACATGAAACAGAGCCTGTCTCTTATACACATCTCCGAGCCCACGAGACCGTACTAGATCTCGTATGCCGTCTTCTGCTTGAAAA
>OMKS01002556.1_pt1 | contig 15098 bp, 15 predicted proteins | sample 1674721 | NCBI WGS metagenome assembly OMKS01 (sample SAMN06264996, study PRJEB25208) | sediment metagenome | isolation source: hot spring sediment | place: USA: California | collected 2014-09-02
TAATTATATGGCGCTGCTGAAAGAAAATCATATATCATATTAGAGGTAATGTGCCACAACCTACCTATTTGACACGCTAGTAAGACGCTGGTAAACCAGTCCGTATTCAATATGTACGGACCTATTTCGTAATTCAGAGTCTTATTTACAATTATACCAATGTCATTATTTGTTCCATCGACTGGAAGACGTCCAATGAAAATGTCCGGGAACGGAACATAACTTAAGCTATCATTTGCATCATCCATGGCTCCATAGTATAAATCGGTTGCAGTTTTCTTGTATCCTTCTCCAGAGTAGGGATGGTTATTAATATAATGCGTAGGCAGATAGTCCGCATCGCCAATTAATAAAACATAGGAAGGGGCTGGCTCCCAGTTATCATAAGCATCCTTGATGTAACCATCAATACCAGTATAGGTTGAATCCCAAGTGTTGTCCGCCGTCCATGCGTATCCAGCCTCTTCGACATCAGATTTTGTCGCTATTCTAGTCTTAAGCCCCTTTCTAAGCCTCCATTGCGCCAGAGGTAAGATGTTATCGTAGAAATCATCGTGAGTGATTATCAGGTAATCCGCACCGCCACTGGAAAAGTCCATGGTTAATGTAGATTTATTGATTTTTGAATCTGTACCAAAAGTTGAATTCGGGTTAGGTTCATAGTTAAGAATTATTCTATGTAATAGTGGTTGAAAGAATCTATCATTCTTTTTAGCACGCTTAATTGGTACACCTTCGAACTCGACCCTCACCGTGATCTCAGAATAAACCTTCATTTTTTTAGAAGCGGGATTGTATTGCACGGGATAGAATGCAATGAGAACAATTCTGTGACCTCTTAATGTGTGTGGTTGATCTAATGCCACTATTTTACTTGGATAAAATCTATCAGTAGAATAAGTATCGTTGTTCTTTTTGAACTCCACCAGTTGTGGATCAATGCCAATATCCGGCAGTGGCTCTTGAAAAGGATAGACATTGTAACCGTCTATGGTTTTGCATATGCAATTAATAACGATTACCCTGGGCACAATTCCATAGGGTATCTCTACAAACCTTCCAATAGTTGGCAGTTCCGGATTCCCAACCTCAGCAGTATGTCCGCCAGCAGGAATGGTAAGCCTTTGATAAGTTTCATCTTCAACTTGAATATCAAAGGATTCCATGCCCGGAGTCTCAACCTTGACAGTAACTTCACTGGTGGTTGAGCTTAAAAGATCAATAGTTGGGGATGAATAAACCCCACCGTCTTCAAATGGGATCCATTGTCCTTGAGCAACGACTCTAGAATAGAGTCCAAAAAATTGCATTAAGAACAGTGCCAACCCAACGGTAGCCTTAGTATATCCCTGGTTTTTCTTAACAATAATCATTGGAATCAACTCCTTTCTTTTCCATAGAATGTTCAATAGTTTGGCGTTGATTTGGGGTTGGTGACGCCATCGACGCCCCGAAATTGGGGAGCGGGGGCTACTGACGTGGTATTGCAGATACCATCTCCTATTTCATCCACGGGATTGCCTAGGGTTGTATCTACAACACCACCGCACTCAAGGTAATTCCCATCTAAAAATCCGCCTCCTACAATTGTGTAAGAAGTCCCATTCCAACCCTCTACAGCCATTATATCATTCTCAATCAACTTAGGATTTGCAGGAAAATGACAAAATAATGCTGCCCCTTCAAAGTCTGAAAACACATTACATTCTATCTTTGAAAGGACTTCACCACGGCAACCAATAACCGTACAACCACATTCGGCTCGGCTATATATATGTCTCATTATATTGTGAGCAATTGTTGGAGAGCAATCATGAATCTTTAAACAACCAGGATCACAATACTCTATTACACAGTATCGTATAATACAATTCGAATCCGTGCAGCTATCAGTGAACTCTACCCCACACCAATTTCCAACCCCTGTATGTTCCACATTTTCGGTAAATATTATCTTATTATTTTCCGTCCCTTGAGCATCTAAGCTACCGTTGACAATCAGTTTCGTAGCATAATCAAATTTAACTATTACTCCCGGTTCAATAGTAAGCTTCACCCCTTCAGTCACGGTGACTGTGTTGGTTACAATGTATGGGCTGCCAGCTAAGGTCCAAGTAGTATTTTGTGTTATGTCACCCTGAACAATGATAGAATCAGCATCGTTTCCATTATCACCGTCAAGAATATTTTTGAACAGATCACAACTTATGAAAACAGTAATCAACATAAATAATGCGGTTATTTTAAAATACTTACTCATTGCGCCCTCCTCTTCATGGAAATGTCAACTTATTCATTTTATAGTAACCTCCGCGGAAATATCACCCGGATTATCCACTATCTTCTTAAGGATGGTATCATATATCTTCTGACTCTTCTCGCTCCGGTTTTTAGCCCTTATCGGCTGCTTTTCGCTACTCTGCATGGTCAGTGTAAAATCAATGGAATTATAAAACTCAATTTCTCCTGTTTGGGGATTATACTGAATGGGATAAACCGCCAGCGTTACGATATGGTTGCTCCCGTCAAAATAACCGGAATGAACCAGTTGAACGATATCCGATGGATAAAATTGATTAACCTTATAAACTGACGGGTCCGGTTTTATGAATTCGGGTTCGGTGTCAATAGAGATAGGGACGTCGGGTTGCGCAGGAAACAGCGGTTGTGAGATAGTCATCTTTGCCGATGATGCTTTTTCGATACTGATTTTTGCAACATCCTGATCCGAAGGAATAATGAGTTTGACGTATTTCACCGGTAAATCCGGCATACCGGCGTCAAAGGTTTTTCGCAACGATGGCAGGTTGATTTTTGCATAGCTGTTTCCGTCTCTGGCTGATTCTATCTCGATTTGCAAATCGCCTCGGTCAAATGTAACCGTATGACTCAGTTGTGAATAAGTGATACCAGCAGAGCCGAATATAAGCAAAGAGACAAAAATAATCGTAATAGGCGTAGTGCCTTTCTTGGATTGACTTTTTAAATAACTCATGACTTTCCTCTCTCTTAAATGAGTTGAGATGCTTTGATATTTACTGATAAATGCTTACGTTAACGACCGTGTTTCCGGTATGCTCACATATAAATGAAACACAGCCGACCCTCGCATGATCCGCAGTTTTCATGCGGGGGTTATCCTTTTTGAACAAACATGGCTCTCCTCCTTTCTAAATATCTTTCCATTTTTCTCTTTATTTCAATAACACCATTTTTCTGATCGGCGATTGTTCGAAATTATTTGAGGTTGATAGCATCTGATAGAGATAGATTCCGCTTGCGACGGCTTGACCATTATCATCTTTTCCATCCCAGATTGCTGAATGATAACCGGATGGCTGATACCCTGAAACTAATGTCCTTATTTTCTTTCCCAGAAGATTATAAATAGTGATTGTTACATCACCTGCGGATGGTAAAGTATACGCTAAACAGGTATTAGTGTTGAATGGATTGGGATAGTTCTGATACAAATGAAAATCCTTTAGAAAACTTGAGCCTTCCTTGATTTTATCCGGCTTTCCATAGGAATAAATATAGACTTTCCCAATTGGATCCCATCCACCAGATCTTCCCAATCCGATATCAAGATATGAATCATTATTAATATCACCTAATCCACAAATTGTTGAATACCAGAGTTCAAAAGAAATGTCAGGTATTGTATCAATTATTGTTTTGCCTAAAAATATTTCAAAATATTCTGATACAACCCCTATATCATCATATCCATCTTTGTTCAAGTCACCTAATGCTCCAATATACCAGAAATCCCTAACAGGAAATAGTGTTATCCCAGGAACTAAATTAATATCTCCGCAACCTAAAAAAATCCGTATATAATCCAACGCCATAACACCCACATCCGGGTAATCATCACCATTTACATCGCCAAGCCCCGCTACCACTCTGCCATAGTAGCTATGCAGTGATGAATCACCAGTAAATACTGTGGCCCCTGTGAGACTAATCTCATTGCCGCCGTAAACGAGATATGCTTTGCCGGGATTTTCCGTGTGAATTTGCGGCGCACCAATAAGCACATCATCAAATCCGTCCCGATTTATGTCTCCGACATTTGCAATCGAAGCTCCAAAATTATCAAAGTGATCCTCCCCTTCCAGCAGTATGTCATACTCCGCGTTTATATCCGGACCACCGAAGTAGATATAGACTCTGCCGTGAGCATCATAATCATCATTCGCAGCGCCTATGACTATATCATCGTAGCCATCGCCATTCATGTCACCGGCAATGACAACCGGCAGTCCAAACCCGTAGTACCAGCCGGTCTGTTCTTCCCAGTTACCAACAACCAGTTCGAGGTCGGGAATCGTATCCATATCCGGACCGCCGAAATAGACATAGGCGGCACCGGCGCCCCATATACAAAATTTTGGAAATGATAGCCCTATCCACGTACTAGAGGCGCCGATCACAATATCGGGGTAACCATCGCCGTTGACGTCACCACCTCCGGCAACGCTACAGCCGAAACGGGTGTGCTCCTTTTCATCTCTGAATATCAAATCCGGAATCGTATCGAAGGGAGCGCCGCCGAAGTAGAGTTTGGCATATTCGCCGCCCGGCGCTCCCACTAAAACATCCGGGTAGCCGTCACCGTTAACGTCGCCAACATTGGCAACGATACAGAATTCATCGCCCACCGAGTCGCCGCTCATGGTTGCCAGCAGGGTGAATCCTTCTTCAGCGGGAAGTGAATTAGCCGCAATAATAATTACAACTATCACAGATACAATAATTGTTGTTCTAACATTCTTCATCGGAATACTTCCAATAAAACCTGTTAATACATTCCGAGCCTTCTCATTTAACAGACCTATCTTTGCAACGCAATATCCGCCCGAGGGTCACGTCCCCGTCCATTCCGTCTGGTCGGGGAGAACAACTCAAAGGACCTAACTAAGAATCCTTTATTCATTGAAAACCTATCCCGCTTCTAAAATAATATATACGAAGGGGGGGTAATGTCAAGAAAAATTTTCGGGACATCTATCTGAATTATAAATATAGTTTCATTATGGGTTTACTTTATCGACAATATCTTACGACTTGTTGCATAAATACCTGCCGTTATTTGCATTAAAAATAATGATAATTTATGTTCAGCGAATTCGGAGATATTAACTGTGAAGGTATGAAAAGCTCTGGTGGTATGTTAAATGCCCAGAACTGTTATGTTTATTTCTGTTCGGGATTTGCCAGGGCAACCTTGATTTTATATTTGAAGGAGTCCTGGTCCTGCAGAGGACTGCCATGCTCGCCCAGCCTAAAAGCGGCTCTTTCACCCGGGTTGGAGTGTTGTCCAGATATTGCACGGCAGCGAATGCCGCTGCTAAAGACATCGCCATAAATATAATGAGTCGGTAATGAGTTGGCATCTCCTACTAATAAAATAAATGAAGGGGTAGGATTTCAATTATCATAAGCATTCTTGATGTAACCATCAATGCCAGTATAGATAGAATCCCAGGTGTTATCTGAAAATTGTACCATGACTCACCGGCGATGCCCGCCGAAAGCGGAAATAAAATCATCAGACTAAACAGTAATAAAAACACATTTTTCTTCATATTCATTCCTCTTTTTTAAAATTAGAGGCAATAGACCGATAATGGTTTTAGGAAAAAATCCCCGGTGCGAAAATTTTTCCTGGCAGTTAAATTAAATTCTAAAGCAATACTCTTATCTTATTGATATTGCATGATAAATTACCAATTTTTTATTTGGTTTTTACTGAATTTTCATTTATTTTATTACACAATGTATACATGATAAAACAGGAGGGACAATGGCAGTATTCCAATATTATACGGATAAGGGTGGTCAGTGGCGCTGGCGCCTCAGGAATGACGAAGGCAATATCATTGCCGTCTCCGGCGAAGGCTTCGATACCAAAGATGAATGCCTTGCAGACCTCAATACCGCCAAAGAACTGTCGGAAATTTCCGAGGTGCGGATTTATGAAACCGAAGAGGATTTTATTGTTCACCGGGAAGCACCGGAACCTGTTGAAGAACCGCTAGAAGAATCGGAATCGGACCTTGACTCTAAGCCAGAACCCGAAGAAGAACCAGAAATTGAAGAGGAGCCCGAAGAGGCCAAAGAGGTCGAGGATATTATCGAAGAGAAACTGCCCGAACAGCCCGATAATGTTCCGCCGCTGATTCGGGAATCCTCGTTTACGGCTGAGCCTGAAAAATTGAAACGCCCAAACTGGGCACTGATCACATCCATTGGCTCCGTGGCAATCATCATTATCCTGATCATTCTGCTTTCCTTACGGGATAAATCCAAACCCGAACCGCAAGACCTGCAAATTATTTCCGACATATCAGAACAGGTTCAGCCCGAACCGGTTCCACCTTCCCCACCCGCCGAACCAGAACCGTTTGTTGAAGAAGAATCCGAAGCAACGGAGTTGGAAACCGAAGTAAAATCCCCGGAGCTTGAAAAATCCCCCGAACCGACGCCAATGGATATCTATCACACCGTCGTCAAAGGTGACCGACTCTGGGACCTGGCGGATGACTACTACTCCGACGCCTTTCTCTGGCCCTATATTTACAACGCCAATACATCCAAGATACGCAATCCGGATATTTTACGGCTGGGCATCGAATTGCTGATTCCGGCTTTGGAAGGCACCTATCAGAAACTCAGTAAAAACGACCGGCTCAAGGTTGCCGACGGTTATCTACACGCCTATTTGATCTATAAAAAACTGGGGAAAGAGGACGCCAAATATTATCTCTGGGTCGCCCAGCTGTATGATCCGTCAATCCTGGCTAAATATCAGGGCAAAATTGACCTCGAAGATATGCAAGCCATTAAGAGTTTTAAAAAACGTTAGGAGCAATCAGTCATGTCTATTTTGCAGTTATATCTTGATAAAGCCGATCAGTGGCGCTGGCGTTTGAAAACCAACGATCAGGAAATCGTCGGCGTGTCGGGAATCAGCTTTGATTCAAAAGAGGAGTGTATCAGGCACGTGGAAGAGGTCATCAAATATTCCAAGGACGCCACGATCGAGGAATCGGAAGAATAAAAGCAACTGAGCGATTTAATCAAGATTCATCTGAGGGGCTTTCGCAAGAGAGTCCCTTTTTTTTGCCCGCCGATACATCTCTAAAATCAACGGAAAAGGTTCGAGAGCCCGCTCAAAGATACCCAGTGTGTAGGCAATCGTGAGACCGTAATTAGTGATCGGTACACCCGCCCGCTTCGCATGCATCATCCGTGAAAGCATCTCCCGACGGTTGAACATACATGAACCGCAATGAATAATCAGCCGGTACCTCTCCAGATCGTCGGGATAATCATGCCCCTGCGCATGCCCGAATTGCAGCTCGCCACCCACGTATTGCGTCAGCCAGCGGGGAATTTTCACCGTACCAATATCATCGGTAACCGGATGATGAGTGCAGGCTTCGGCAATTAAAACCCGATCGCCGGATTTCAGTTTGTCAATCGTCATGGCACCAAGCACCAATTCGTTCAAATTGCCTTTTACCCGGGCAAATAAAATCGAAAACGAGGTCATCGGTACGTCTTTCGGCGTGTCGGCGGCGACCTTCAAAAAAGCCTGTGAATCAGTAACGACAATCGCCGGTTTGGTCTTCAATCCCTGCAACGCCGTCGGCAATTCATTCTCTTTGACTACAATGCAATAGGCGTTGCTGTCCAGAATTTCTCGTATCGTCTGAACCTGAGGCAGAATCAGCCGCCCTTTCGGCGCCTCTTTGTCAATGGGTACCACCAGCACCACCAGCTCACCCGGTTTGATCAGATCACTAATAATTTTCGGTGCATTAATAATATCCGGCGGCGTTTTCTGAATAATTGCCTCCCGCAGATCGAATAACCCCATCGAATCCGTCGCATCCGTGCAGACAGTAAGAATATTTTTGCCTTTTATTTTTTTTATCACATTGGAATCCGGAGTTTCCTGATCACTTTTATTAAACACAACAATAAACGGAATTGCGCGATTGTCAAATTCTTTCAGCAATTCCTCTTCAAAAGTCCCCCATCCCTCTCCGGTAGTGACGATAATCGCCAGGTCGGTGCGGTCGAATATCTTTCTTGTGCGCGCCGTACGCATGGCACCCAAAAAGCTGTCGTCATCAACACCAGCAGTATCAATAAAAACCACCGGACCAATCGGTAACAGCTCCATCGGTTTTTCGACGGGATCGGTGGTCGTGCCCGCCACATCCGACACGATAGAGACCTTCTGCCGGGTCAGGGCATTAATCAGCGAAGATTTACCGACATTTCGGCGCCCGAAAATACCGATATGCAGCCGCAGTCCCCTGGGTGTTTTGAACATATTCTCCTGCTTTCTTTTTTCCGCTTCACTTTTCCTGTCAGTGTAATCCTGAACACTTTCAATATTTTATCGTTATGGTACAATTAACAATTCTATCTCGCTGACTATCAGTCCGTTAGCATCTCTCTGATCATGCTGATAATAAGCCGAATGAATTGATCCTGCTTAAGTTCTCGGTCGGAAATAAGTCCCCAGGTCTCAGATAGCCGAATCCGGTGTGAACCGGATAAGACATCGCCGCTGCCCGCCACAAAGGACCAGCGTTTACCTCTGATCCCACAGAAATAGATTCGGGCATTCAGGTGCTCGGATAAGACTTCCGAAATTTTAGTCAACTTATCCACAAGCAACAAAGAGCGGTCATTAATAATCGATTTAACTTTATCAACACAGGCCTGCATCTCACAACTCACGACTATATATAAACATCCCGTTTGCCTTTCAGAGTGTCCTGATACATTTTTTCAAAAGTCTCCAGCAGGGTTCCCTGTCTGAAAAACGGAATCTCGCGAATTTGGGCCAATTCCTGATCGATCAGGTTTTCACCAATCGCTTTCGTTTCCGGAGAGGCGTAATCATCCAGATATTCGCGGAATGTCAGCACCGCATTCAGCTTACAGAATTTTCCTTCGGTACAGCTTTTCAATAACCCCATGATCTTGTCACCGGTGCGCCCGCAGCGGTATCCGGCGGTACAGAACGACGTGATCATGCCCATCTCCGCCAGTTCCCGCACCACATCATCCAGATGGCGGGTATCACCCAGGGTAAACTGCTGTTTATCAATCTCCTGATCTGATTGCTCCAAATAACTGAGCTTCTTTAGCGCTGCGGTGTAGCCGCCAATGCCGATTTTAGTGGAGGCATCGGTCTGGGTGCAGCCGACCCTGATAACCGCCCGGCGTAACTCGGGGCGTTCCCGGGCGGTGATAATCAAGCCGGTATAGGGTACCGACAGCCGCAAGACGGTAACCAGTTTTTTAAAATCCTCGTCATTTACAAGATATTTCGAATGGGTGCTTACAAAAGAGCCTGACGCCGGCGTCATACGGGGAAAGGAGATCGTATGCGGACCGATTCCGAATTGCCGTTCCAGATCAATGGCGTGGTACAGCAGCCCCATTACTTCGAAACGCCAATTGTAAAGCCCGAACAGCGCACCGATCGCCAGATCGTCAATCCCTGCTTCCATCGCCCGATGCAAAGCGTACAGACGCCAGCGATAGTTGCCTTTGATGGTGTTCGCCGGATGAAGCCCCGCATAGGTCGGTTTGTGATAAGTCTCCTGAAACACCTGATAAGTGCCGATACCCACATTCCAGAGTTTCTTCAAGTCGGCAATGGACATCGGCGCTGCGTTTATATTCACGCGACGAATATCACCGAAACCGCGGCGGGCTTTCTTCCTGACGCCGTAAATGGTTTCAATCGTGCGGGCAATATAGTCGGCGTCGGAACGGGGATGTTCTCCATAGACAACAATCATGCGCTTATGCCCTTCAGAAATCACCGCTTCTGTCTCCTGCCGCACCTCATCCATTGAGAGAATCCGGCGCTTTTCGTCTTTGTTTTCATAGCGAAAACCGCAATAGGCACAGTTGTTCACACAGAGATTGCTGCAATAAAGCGGTGCAAAAAAGACGATCCGGTTGTCATAGACTTTGCGCTTGACCGCCAGCCCCGCCGCATACATCTCTTCCCAGATATCCGGCTCCTCTACATTCAACAACGTCGCCGTTTCCCACGGCTCCAGACGTTCGATTCGGAGGGATTTCGCAATGATATCACGAACCTGCTGCTTATCCGGATTCCGGTGCACCGACAGTTCGTTTTTGATAACCTCCTCATCGATAAAATCCTTACCATCAATGAGATACTTGTCAATTTCATCCGTTTTGATGACCTGCTTGACCCAATCGTTTACTGCTAATTCCGACATATTATTCTTAGCCTCTTATTTCACTAATAATTTTTCGTTTTCAATTTTCACTTTTTCATTGTCCTTCAAGGGTGAATCCCCCCTTGCAAAACTCGCCCGGTATCCGGCTCTTGCGATCATTGCCAATGCGGATGACAATCCGTCGTCAATGTCCTGCTGGATATTTTTACCCGGATAGATGTTGTACAATTCCCGCACCCGCCACGGCGTAAATGACGGCATAATCACATTGGCGCCCACCTGCAAACCACGCAGCCGTCCACCCGGTGCGGCACTCTCCATTGCGCTGGTCGAGGGGATATTCGCCAGCGGATTCAGGATTCTCAGCAGTGCATAAACCCGTAGAGTCAAATCAATATTGCCGCTGGGCTGACCAGCAAACGGTGTATTTGGATGGGCAATAAACGGTCCCGTGCCGATCATATGCAGCTGCAATTGTGTCAATTCCCGTACTGCGGTGACAATATCCTCAAATTGATCACCGGGCAGCCCCACCATAATACCCGAACCGATTTCGTAATCCAGATCGCGCAGCGTCGCAAGGCACTCCAGACGCTTTTCCCAGACACGTTGTGGACGTACACGGGCATAATTCACCCGATTGAACGTCTCAATACGCAGCAAATAACGGTCTGCACCGGCTTCCCGCCAGAGGCGGTAAGCCTCCCGACTGTGTTCGCCCAGTGATAAGGTGACGGCAATCTCGTAACGGGACTTGATCGCTGTGATGATCCGGGCAATTTCACGGGCAGAATAAAAAGGGTCTTCACCGGTCTGCAGAACCACTGTTTTCAAACCGTTTCCGGCGATCTCAGCCACACCGTCAAGAATCTCATCAACGGTCAGCCGGTAGTGTTGAATCTCCCGATTGTCCCGCCGCAAACCGCAGTACCGGCAATTTCGGCGACAGTAATTGGAAAATTCGAGAATGCCGCGCAGATATACTGCGTCCCCGAACATCTCCCGCCGAACCTTATCGGCTTCAGCGAAAAGTGCCGCATCATTCTTTCCGCTCAGATAATCGCGGATATCCAGCTCAGACAGACTCAACACCACTATACTTTCAGAGCTGTGGATTTTACCTTGACCGTAGGAATCTGACCCAGCTTACCGGTCAGGGCGCCCAGTTCGTCGGTGGTCATCTCCAGGATCAGGAAGATGATCGCCGCATTGTGCTTCTCCAGAGGATAGCCGACGCGTAACAGGATACTTTTTGCGTGACTATGCAGCAGTTCGCCCACTTGCTGATAGGATGCATCCCGGTCGTAGACCGTGATTGTCGTGGTGTGAACCCGTTTTTCCATAAAAAATCCATCCGTTGTGACAAGGGATGGAAGTTACGCAGATATTAATCGTTGTCTTTTTCACACCCCTTGATGTTAGATCACTCCTTCATCTCAGGTAAAAAACCGGTGGTAATATAATGGGTTTTACCATTATAAAAAAGAACAAATAATCCTCCCGGAGGTTCGAAACCTCGGGGAAGATTTATTTTACCCACTCAAATAGGCTTTCTGGATTCTTTCGTCCTTTTTTAATTCCGAATGTTGGTCCCGACAGCGTTATTTTCCCAATACCAAATACATAAGCCCTATCGGAGTATTCCAACGCTATTCTGGCATTTTGTTCAACCAATAATATTGTCGTCCCGTCTTGGTTTATCTCCATTAATTTTTCAAATACGTTTTCGATAAAATTAGGGGAAAGACCGACGGATGGTTCATCCAGCATAAGTAACTTCGGATCAAGCATCAGCGCTCGTCCAATCGCCAGCATTTGTTGCTCGCCACTGCTCAAAGTACCCGCTTTCTGGAATCGGCGTTCTTTTAAACGGGGAAACAGATCATATATTTTCTGAATTCGATCACGGATGATCGCTTGATCAGACAGTGTAAAGGCACCCATCTCCAGATTTTCGAGAATAGTCATTGTTGAAAATACATGCCGATCTTCTGGTACAAGACACAATCCTTTGGAAACCAATTGGTAAGGATGAAGCCCGTTGATAGTCTCACCAAGAAAGGAAATAGTCCCACTCTGAGGTTTTATAATCCCGGCAATGGCTTTTAATGAGGTAGATTTCCCCGCCCCGTTGGGACCGATTAAGGCGACAATCTCTCCCTCGGCAAATGTCAGCGAAACAGTCTCCAGCGCCTGCACTTTATCATAATAAACCGATATTCTGTCAACATCAAGCAGCACCGGCTCTCCCCTTGCTGAGGTAGGCTTCAATTACTGCATTATTTTTGATAATATCTCCCGGTTCTCCCTCGGCAATCTTTTTCCCGAAATTCAGGACAATGATATTATCCGATATATCCATTAGAACCTTCATATCATGTTCAATAAACAAGATCGTTTTTCCCTGCTCTTTTAAACTGCTGATAATTTTCAGGATTTTTTGCCGCATCTCCGGAAAAACACCACAGGTTGGTTCATCAAATAAGAAGAGATCCGCATCAGTTGCCAGCGTTCTGGCTAACTCCAGCAGACGTCGCTGACCGTGGGATAAATTCTCCGCCAATTCATCCTGCTTCTCAATCAGTCCCACAAATTCCAGAGAATCCAACGCCTGCTTCCGATTCTGTTCATCTTCGCTAAGCATTTCATTCGAGCGTAGGATTGCCGACAGTAATTTTTCGCCCTTCGGGTATTTCATCGCCAGCAGCATGTTCTCCATGACCGATATCTGCGGAAACAGCCGGATATTCTGAAATGTCCGGGAAATACCAAGCCTCGATATTTGAAACGCAGGCAGTTTATTGACCTGCTGATTATTAAAAACGATTTCACCGGACTGAAACGGTAAAAAACCTGTAATCAGGTTAAACACAGTCGTTTTACTGGCGCCGTTTGGACCTATCAGGGCATTAATCGTTCCCGGCTGAATTGAAAAATCGAGGTCATTAACGGCTCGCAGCCCATTAAAATCCTTCGTTAATTTACTGATTTCCAACAATTCACTTACTCCGCTTAAACCAAAATTCTACAGTCCATAGTCTAAAGTCTATATTCTCAAATCCAATATCCATTATCCTACTCACCTAAACCGGTACACCCCCATCAATCCGCGCGGACGTTTCAGCATCAGTAAAACCAGAATCAAACCATAGATCATCTGCCGTAACGGCGCGGCAATAGATGACGGCAGACCGATAAAGCGTAGTAGTTCAGGGAAGACAACCAGAGTAATCGCACCAACAACCGACCCCGTTACGCTTCCCATTCCACCGAATATCACCATCAATAAAATCGTAATTGACTCTGTGACCGTGAAACTCGACGGATCGATGAACGTGATATAGTGCGCATACAGACTGCCGGCAATTCCGGCAAAAAACGCCCCGATGACAAACACGCTTAATTTATACCGATTTGTATTTTTCCCCAGTGCCTGGGCTGCGATTTCATCCTCCCGGATCGAACGCAGGATTCTCCCGAAAGGCGAGTGAACGATCCGGTTAATAATAAAAATTGTCATGGCGACAAATACCAATACCAACAACAAATAAGACCAGACAGATGAAATTCCCCAACTGAATAGCGTAAATCCCGGAATCCCCGGCAAACCCATCGGTCCGCGTGTCAAACCAACCCAGTTTTTCGCGATCGAATATATAATCACACCCAATCCAAAAGTCGCCAGCGCCAGGTAATCCCCCTTCAGACGAATTGCCGGATACCCGATCATCAAACCGGACAACGCGGCAAAGAGCGCTCCGACGATAAATCCCAGCCAGGGTGATAATCCGAAATTCAGCGCCAGCAATGCCGACGTATACGCCCCGATACAGGAAAATGCCGCATGTCCCAGCGACGGCAATCCGGTAAAGCCTACGATCAAATTCAAGCTGAGAGTCAGGATGATATAGATGCCGGAGATGACGAGGATGTGGAGAAGGTATTCCATGTGTTTTAGACTTTAGACTTTTGACCTTGGACTTTAGACATTGGACTTTGGTTTTTCGATGAAGTTGATTAGGGCGCGCAGAGTTTTGATGGTTTGTTGAAATAAGCCATCCAATGAATGTTCCTGCGATTCATCAATATATCCGATTTCGGCGCATAATTTCAGATAATAACCCAATTCTGCAAGCGACCCTAAAGCGATATATAAAAAGTGAAGATATTCATTCAGAGATTTCCTGGCAGAACCTTCAACAATATTGGCGGCAACAGAAACAGCGGCTCTTCTCATCTGGGAAGTCAAACCAAACATTTCGCTCTTTGGAAAGTCCCGGCTTGCCTTATAGACTTCGATCACCAGCCTATCCGCAAGCTGCCACGCCTTTATATTTCGATAATCCCTACCCATAATTCTTCCAGTCTAAAGTCCACAGTCCACTGTCTAAAGTCCCCAGTCTCTTCATCTCCCCGACTCACCCCTTTTCCCCAATATACCCGCCGGTCTGAACAGCAAAAACACGATCAGCACCCCAAAGGCAATCGCATCCTTCCAGCCTGCCGAAATATGCCAGATCCCGAAATTCCCGACCAGACCGAGAAAATAAGCGCCCAGCACCGCGCCCGGAATCGAACCGATTCCGCCCACAATCGAAACGATAATGCCCTTCAGCAACGCCGAAAAGCCCATCGTCGGCTCCAGGTTGGTCTCGAAGGAGATCAGAATCCCGGCGATTCCGGCTAAGGCCGAACCAATCGCAAAGGAAGCCGTGATGATCCGCTCCGGGTTGATCCCCACCACATTCGCCGCCAGCGCATCATCCGGCACCGCCCGCATCGCTTTGCCCAACTTCGTGCGCTGAATAAAAAACCACAATAAAACCAGCAAGCCAAAAGCAACCA
>OMKS01002557.1_pt1 | contig 15096 bp, 8 predicted proteins | sample 1674721 | NCBI WGS metagenome assembly OMKS01 (sample SAMN06264996, study PRJEB25208) | sediment metagenome | isolation source: hot spring sediment | place: USA: California | collected 2014-09-02
GACGCGGCACAACAGCGCGGCCGCGCAAGCGGCCCGATAAGCGATACGTGTGTATTGAAACGTCTCCCAAGGCGTGGCGTTATCCGGCTCACTCGCGCCGCTCGGCTGTTGTACGATGACGCAGCGCAATAGCGCGGCCGCGCAAGCGGCCCGATAAGCGATACGGATGTATTGGAACGTCTGACGTGGCGTAACATAATCCGGCGGCTCGCGCCGCTCGGCTGTTGTACGATGACGCGGCGCTATCCGGATCACTTGCGCGGCTCGGTTATGGGCGGATGGTCCAAACGCTCGGCGACGCATTTTTGAATATGGCGCCACGCACGCTGCGCCGGCGCGATATCGGGCAGCCAGTGTGCAATGGCGTCCAGACACCCGCGATCGCGTATCTGCCGCAGCGTCCAGTCAAAATAGACGTCAAACACCCAGCCAAGCTGCATCAATTTGGCGTCGGTCAGCGTCTTGACGTGCCGATAATCAATCAGCCGGTTGTTCATAACGGCGTCAAGGATAGACGGCGAGATGTCCGGACGGTCCGGAAATTCCACTTCAAGGACGAACGCCGCCTTGTTTTCGTGGAACAGCCGATAGTTTTCCGCGCACAGGCAATAGATATCCAGCTTGTCTGCATCGCGTATCATTTGGGCGAACCGGGCGGTCCGCTCGTCCATCGCGGGCAATTCTTTTGCGCCGTGAAACTCCACGGCCTGTCGAATGATGGTCTGTTCGTCAGCCGGCAGTTCGTTTATCAATCCGTACTCATCGATGATCCGCAGACCCAGCAGGCAATGATTTTCACTGTTGACATCTTTATAGGTGCGGTATTTTTTGAATTGCGCAAAACGGCCGATATCGTGCAGCAGGGCAATCGTCTCGGCCAGCACGGCCTCATCGCCGTTCATCGCCAGCGCCGCAGCCAGCGCTCGCATCTCAGCACAGACCCGCCGAGTGTGGCATTCCTTCAAGTGCAGATTGCTGTTGAGGTACTCGTCTCCCGGCACATAGCAGGTGCGTACATAATCGTAAAACCAGCGATGAAGTTGTTCAAATTGCGATTTTTGCATATAATATACCTTTTACCACTAAGATCGTTCGAGGTTTTTCGGGGGGATCCCGAAAATGGATGAAAACACACCGACCCGCATCCACAAAACGGTTATCAATACCAGTATAACATCCGCCGCACCGGATACAAGAGGTCGTTATGCTGATGTCCGATCACCGATGAAAATGGTTTTTTCCCTTGCCGACGGCCGGGAATAAAAAAAAACGAGCCGGTACCCCAGTCCGGCTCTAAGCATCACCCTCGTCCGCTTTCGGACGATTATTGTCGCGCGTTGGCTGTATGATTGATGAGGATAGGGATATGCAAACATTATGCCAGAAGTCCAAAAAGGCAGCTTGCCGGCAAGGCTAATTTCTATCTCTTTTTTATAAATAGACTTATGTTTTTTACAGGGGGCTTTTGGGCGGCTGCGGAATGTAAAAATCATGCGGGCGTGTTGAAAAAACAAGACACTTGCACTGGAAAAGATCGAGCAAATCACGCCCGATAATCGTATATAAATTTACAGAGGGTAAGATTGCCCGAATGTTGAAAAAAAACAACACAGTAAGCTTAATTGAAAATAAAAATCAACACCGCCTTCTGCCGCCGGGGGTTCAGCCCTTGTTTGACCGCAAGGCGTGTCCGAGCCGGCAATGGGCCGTCGCCGGCCCGGACGTGGCGAAACGAGATATGGAATCGGCATTGGCCTGCGTAAAACTTAAAATATAAATGACATTGCGGCAAATCGAAAAAATCACTTTATTTTCGTATTTTTTCAAAAAAATTATTAAATTGCGACCGCTTTTGATATAACTTGATAGAGGGATGCACAGTTGAATGATGATTGTAAATCTATAAAACAGGAGTTAAAATATGCTTAAACCGAGACGCAAACGCGGCTTTACGTTGATTGAACTGCTGGTGGTCATTGCCATTATTGCGCTGCTGTTGAGTATTGTTGTTCCATCCCTTAAAAAGGCCAAAGAACACGCCCAGCGCGTTATTGGATTCACCAATTTGCGAAGTTTGAGTACGGCCTTACACATCTACTTGAACACCAATGATGACCGGTTTTTTGGTTACAACGGTTCAGTGTTATGGATGGATTATATCGGAGACCTTGTGGACAACATTGATGAAGTCCGTTATTGCCCGAGAACAACACGGAATCTTCAGGTTGCCGAAGAGAGGCATCGAAACAATCCGGGTGCTCATTGGGGCGAGGCAGAGGTTCCTTGGGTCTGGGGGGCATCAAGCGATCCAACCAAAGATTATGAACTGGGCAGTTATGGCTTGAATGGTTGGATGTATTCAGAGACTACTTATGCCGGTTCGTATCAGAATAATCTTTTCGGGCGACGTACGGCGGTTCGAAGTCCCAGTCAGACACCGTTTGTTCTGGACGCGGTTTGGCCGGACGGTTGGCCGAGAAGCACCAATACATTGCCGGCAAACTATAATTACGACCTTGGCGCTCATGGCATTACCCATGGTGATGCGGACAACAACTATATGATGGGCCGTTATGTGACTAACCGCCATGGCAGTGTTACAAACGTGATCTTTGTGGATGGTCAGGTCAAATCGGTACCTCTTCAGGAATTATGGGCGTTGTCGTGGCATAAAGGTTATCAGCCGCGATATGATGTGCAACTGCCCCAACCGGCGCCAACCGGACAAAGGTAAGTAAAGATGAATAAAGTAAACCGTCGCGATTCGCATTTTCGCGGCGGTTTTTTTATGCGCCGGCAATCAGGCCTGCTTCTGTTTTTTCTGGATTTTGGCCCAGGCGTCTTTGAGTGTGGCGGTGCGATTGAAGACCAGGCGTCCGTCGCTGGTGTCCGGGTCGGTGCAGACATAGCCGATGCGCTCAAACTGCCACCGATCCAGCGGCCGGGTGTCCTTGAGCGACGGCTCGACCTTGCAGCCGGTCAGCACCTTCAGGGAGTCGGGGTTGATATTGGCGGTGAAATCCTGTCCTTCGGGGGCGTCATCGGGGTCTTCTTTGGTAAACAGATGTTCGTAGAGCCGCACCTCGGCGTCAAGTGCCTGTTCGGCGGCTGCCCAATGCAGCGTGGCCTTGACCTTACGTCCGTCGGGGGCGTCGCCGCCGCGTGTGGTCGGGTCGTAGGTGCAGTGCAGTTCGAGGATGTTGCCGTCAGCGTCTTTGATGACGTCTTCGCAACGGATAAAGTAGGCATACCGCAACCGAACTTCCCGCCCCGGCGCCAGGCGGAAGAACTTTTTGGGCGGATCTTCCATAAAATCGTCCTGCTCGATGTATAACACCTTTGAAAACGGCACTTTGCGCGTTCCGGCGGCGGGGTCTTCGGGATTGTTGACCGCGTCCATCCATTCCACCTGTCCTTCGGGATAGTTGGTCAAAACGACCTTGAGTGGACGCAGCACGGCCATGACGCGCGGCGAGGTGCGATTCAGATCCTCGCGGAGGCAGTGTTCCAGCAGGGCATAGTCCACGGTACTGTTGAATTTGTTGACGCCGATGACTTTGCAGAAATTTCGGATGGATTCGGGCGAAAACCCGCGTCGGCGCAGTCCGCCGAGGGTGGGCATCCGCGGATCGTCCCAGCCGCGTACAAATTTTTCCTGTACCAGACGGAGCAGCTTTCGCTTGCTCATTACGGTATAGGTCAGATTCAGGCGGGCAAACTCAATCTGTTGCGGATGGTGGATGCCCAATTCATCGAGAAACCAGTCATACAGCGGGCGGTGGTTTTCAAACTCAAGCGTACAGATCGAATGGGTGATGCCTTCGATGGCGTCTTCCAGGCCGTGCGCCCAGTCGTACATCGGATAAATGCACCAAGTATCCCCGGTGCGGTGATGCGCCGCGTGCAGGATGCGGTACATCACCGGATCGCGCATATTGATATTGGGATGGGACATGTCAATTTTGGCTCGCAACGTCCTCGATCCGTCGGGAAACTCACCGGCCCGCATTCGTTCAAATAAATCGAGATTTTCCTCGATACTGCGGTTTCGGTAGGGGCTTTCTTTGCCCGGCTCGGTCAGTGTGCCGCGATATTCGCGAATCTGTTCGGCGGTCAGGTCGCAGACAAAGGCCTTGCCTTTTTTGATCAGGTCAACCGCCCACTGATACATCTGTTCAAAATAGTCCGACCCGAAATAAAGGCGGTCGTCCCAGTCCCAGCCGAGCCAGCGAACGTCATTGATGATTGAATCGACATATTCCTGCTCTTCTTTGCAGGGATTGGTGTCGTCAAAGCGCAAATTGCATTGTCCGCCGAACTCGGCGGCGATACCGAAGTTCAGGCAGATGCTCTTGGCGTGGCCGATGTGCAGATAGCCGTTCGGCTCCGGCGGAAACCGCGTATGGACGCGCCCTTGCCATTTGCCGCTTTTGCAGTGGTCCGCGACGATTTGCCGTATAAAGTCCAGCCGTACCGGGCCGGCGTTTGTCCCGTTGTTCTGTTCTGTCATATCGCTGTCCTCAATAAAAACCAGCGTAAAACTATAAATCACATCCTCGACAATAGCAAGCCGGTTCTTGCAGGATTTGCCGGCAAGTTCGGGCGATTGCTGCACGCCGCGAAAAAATTTTTAAAAAAATCAAATTTAAACCTAATTTTTTTGCTTACAATACATTTCATTGAAGATTGGCCGGAGTTGGGTTCGTCCGTCTGTGAGACCCGCGATATAAGAAACTCGCTTATAACAGGAAATTGGCCGGCGCGACGCCTGCCTATGAACAATGACAGCAGAGTCAAATAATCAAAAACACGACCTTTATATTCGTCTTTTAATGTCGAATCAAGGTAAGATATATACCTATATTCATCTGTTTGTGCCCAACGATCAGGACGCCGATGATCTGATGCAGGAAACGGCTTCGACGCTGTGGGAGAAGTTTGACTCGTTTGAGCAGGGCACTGATTTTGCTTCGTGGGCGGTGACCATTGCTCGGTTCAAGATTCTCAACTATCGTCGTGTGAAAAAGAAAGCATTGATTCAGTATTCGAGTCAGACGCTGGAGACCATAGCGGCCTATGCCGCTGATCAGGTGCGCCAGGAATTGCCGGCCAAAGATTACCTCAGAGAATGCCTTCAGAAGCTTTCGGCCCAGGACCGTTCCCTGATTCAGATGCGGTATGCCCAATCGGTGACCGTCAAGGCCCTGGCCAAACGGCTGGGACGTTCGCCGCACGGCTTGTACAGCTCGCTGAGTCGTATTTTGCTGCTTCTGATGGACTGTATTAAACAAAAACACATCGCCGAGGAACACCTGTGAAAGATAAAATAAAACAATACCGACTGTTGCGGCTGATTCTTGGCGCGATGGATGCGTCGCTGACGGCCGAGCAATTTGCTGAATTGGATGCGCTGCTGCGCCGTGATCCGGAGGCGATGGACTTTTACGGACAGGTAATGCGGATGCAAACGGTTCTGACGCAGTCACGGGAGCTTTTTGTACCCGGTTCCGACGAAGCCATTTTGAATGATTCGTTCTGGAATCTGCTGCTGGACGACCAGTATAAAGCCGAACCCGCTGAAATCAAAATTGAGGAGCTCAAAGCTCCCGCCGTCCCGTTAAGCCCTGTGCCGAAGTCGTCTGATCCGGTCTCCAAGACGCCTCTGGCGGTCGCATTGAGTGCATTGGCGGCCTTTTTGATCCTGGCGGCGTATGTCTATTTCAATCCGAAAAATCCGGCGTCGCTGGTCGGTCGTCTGACGCGAACGGTCGATGCGCAATGGGCCAACGCGACGGGCACTTTGAAAGCGGAAACCGATTTGTATGCCGGGCCGCTTCATTTGACCAAAGGTTATGCCGAGTTGTACACCGAAAACGGTTCCCAGGTGATCCTTCAGGCTCCTGTGGAGTTGTATTTGGAATCGCCGTCTCAGATTCTGGTTCGGCAGGGGCGAATGACGGTCTATGTCAAATCCGGCGTCTCCAATTTTGTCGTGCGTACGCCGACGGCCAGTATTGTGGACTTTGGGACGGAGTTCGGGGTGTATGTGGATGAACAGCTCAACACGATGACATATGTCTATCAAGGCGCGGTGGAGCTGCGCAGCGGTTCCAATCCCCTGAAGTTTGAGCACCGTTTGGCGCTCAGTGGAGGTCAGGGAGGCTTGGCCGATGTCCGGGGGGATTTGGTGTTCGGCGCACGCAGTGCCGCTGCCCGGTTTATGCGGTCTGAAGAATTTGGTTATGCCCATATGGCCGTCAAGGGGTCGGACTATTATCGCTGGAAGGCCTACAGCTTACGGTTGCGGCGCGATCCGGATGTGGCGGCGTATTACACATTTGAGAAAAACCCCGACCAGTCCGACAAACTTTTGAATGTGGCTGAAGCGACCGGGGGTGATTTGAACGGGCGGTTGTTTAGTACGACGGACGCGCCTGGCCCGGCGTGGACACAGGGGCGCTGGCCGGAAAAGACCGCACTGGCGTTTGACGGCCGGCTCGGTCAGTATGTCGAGGTTCCCGCCGATGAACGCCTGGCGATTAACGGCCCGATTACCGTGGCGGCCTGGATTTACCGCTCGACGGCCGAGGATGGAGGGCATATTCTGGCCAACCGCGTCCCGGACAAAACAATTTCGAGATTTTCACGTGATTCAATCTGCAATTATCAATTGGGATATCGTAGTCCCTCGCCGTCGCGTTGGAAACAGCATATTCATCTGGCTCGAAAACGGGGCACCGATGATTACAAGAACCAGCCCTGCAGTCCGTCGCTGCCCGATGTATTGGGCTGGACGCTGGTGGCGGCCACACATGACAATGAGACGCTGAAATTTTATCTGAACGGCAGTCTTGTGGATACGCAGCACTGGCCGCTCAAACAGGAATTGGTCGTGGCGGAATTGGTGATCGGTACTGATTTTATAGGCACAAAAGAGAATCGTTTTAATGGGATAATGGATGAAATTGTCATTGCCCGACGGGTATTCAGTGAACAGGAAATCGCCGAGATGTATCAGGCCGGAAAACCGTGACAAGCGTCCCCCGTGCGGGGAGATTGCCATCGCCCGGAACCGGCCAATGGTATCAACAAGAATATCGTTCGTGTGTTAACATTTAATAACTTTATTGGAAAGGGTCAAGCGATGAAAAAGTGGATGATGGGAATGGTTGTGCTGCTGTGTGCGGCGGCAACGGCCTCGGCTGAGAATCCGCGCATCTTGTGGGTCTCGGATGGCTGGAACGCCGCCGAGCCGCGGGATTTTGGATTTGTGGATGTGCTGGTCGAGGAAGGGTATGTCGTGGATCGACTGGAAGATCCGCGGAATATGGATGCGGACAAACGCGACCTGGCCAATACCTATGACCTGGTGATCGTGGGGCGTTGGGCCGACAGCGGAGCGTTTTCTTCAAACGAACAGGAAATTACATTCTGGAACTCGATCTCTGCGCCCCTGATCAATATGAACGCCTATCTGGCCCGCAGCAACCGCTGGCGCTGGATCAACGGTACCAACATTTTTAATACTCAGGCGGATTTGCGTCTCGTTGTTCCGGAGGATCCGATTTTCGGAGGCGTGGTTCCCGATGAGAACGGCGTCGTGAGCGTGAGGTCCCAAGGGTCAATCAGCATCATTACGGTCAATTCGCCGGGCAATGGGAGCCTTCTGGGCGTTCGGTCGGTCACCGGAGATGAAAGTGTCTGGATTGTTCGGTGGGAGACCGGGCAGGAATATTATTCCGGCTCCGGCCAGTTTGCCGGCGGTCCGCGGCTGTATTTCGTCGGCGGCGAGGCGGGCGGCTCAGGCGACGGGGTCTATAACTTCACCGAAACAGGCAAGATCATCTTTCTGAACGCTGTTTATGAAATGAGCGGCGCCTCGTTCAATCGCAAACCGATTGTTCACGCCGGCAACGACCGGATTGTCTATGTCAACGATGAAATCCAGTTGGGCGCATCGGTGTATGAACCGGATGGCGATGAATTTTCGGCGGAGTGGACTGTTCTGCAAGCTCCGGGAACCGTCTCGATTTCAGACGAAACCGCCATCGACCCGGTTGTCAGTTTTGACGCCAAGGGAACCTACCGGCTCCGGCTTGCTGCCGATGACGGCGAATTGTCGGATGCCGCTGATGTGACGGTGTATGTGCGCGATCCGGCCGACGACCGGCTGCTGTCGCACTGGGATTTTGAAGGGCTGCCCGATCCGAATATTCTGGTCGATATCGTCGGCGGCTTCAACGGGGTATTCTATCATGATATCCCCGGTACCGAACCGAATGTCGTGGCCGGCCATATCTCGCCGACGGCGGTGGATTTCGGCAGTCAGCAGTATTGGGAAGTGCCCGGCACAAAAGACAATGTGGATCCCAATTACACCACGACCCAAACGGGTTTGACGGTGGCTGTATGGGCCAAGGTCGAAGAATCGCCCATTGGCCCGCCGATGCTGATTGGTTATGATCTGGGCGGCTGGCGATTCCAGATCAATGGCACCCAATGGAATCTGGTGCAGACCGGCATTGACGGCGCTCCGCAGCGAGAAGTGTACAGTGTCCGAGAGGCCTTCCGGCCCGAATGGCAGCATGTGGTCGGGGTCTTTGACGGCGTCAACTCACAGTTCAGGATTTACATTGACGGGTTGCTTGACAATGTCCAGAATCTGCCGTCCGGCTACCGCGTCGGAACCGGTGAAATGCCGTTGCAGATTGGTAACCGGGCCGACGCCGATCGTCCCTGGCCGGGGATAGTGGACGATATCCGGGTGTACAACTACCCGCTCAGTGACGCCGAAGTCGCAGCGCTGGCTGCTGAAGGGGACAGGGCGCCCTTGATCACCGCAGGCGAAGACCAGACTGTTTTCTATACCGGCGAACCGATCCAAATGGAAGGGATTCGTCTTATCGACGACGGTCTGCCCGGCCCGTTGGCATTGCAATGGACCGTGATCTCGGCGCCGCCCGATGTTGATCCGGAAGCGGTTATCTTTCACGATCCGACAGCCGAAGATACCTTGGTGACGTTCCCGACGGTCGGCGGCAACTATGTGCTGCGATTGGCCGGAACCGACGGTGCGGTCGAGGTCGAAGATGAGGTCGTCATTACCCTGTTGATTCCGACGTGTGAAGACGTGATTGCCGCCGGCCTGGCGATGCCCGGCGATCTGAGCGGCCCGGCAGGCGTGCCTGACTGCGTCATCGATCTGTATGACCTGGCCGTGATTGCATCAGGATGGTTGAACTGCAACAATCCGCAGGATGTCGATTGCCTCTGGCCATTCTAAAAACGTAAATCTGTATAACTCAGGATAACCGGGAGCGGCTTGGCCCGATCAAGCCCTCCTGGTTATCCGGTATTGATGTTTCAGCCACGACGATGGGGGTGCTATGCGAAGCTCCTTTCAAATCGAGACGAGAGGTGTTTTTCTGTGTCTGCTGTGCCTTTTGCTGATGGTCAGCGCAGCGCCGAGCATGACGATTATCCTGGTCGCTACGTTGCCCGAGCAAGAGGAGGCGTATATCGAGTTTCTGGAAGAGGTCTTTGGGCCGGATACGGCGATCACCGCCGGCGCTTATACCGAGCTGGACGGCAATGCCCAGATGCGTGCGGAGCTGGAAGCGGCGGACTTGATTGTCATTGTGCGGCGAACAACAAGCGGCAATTACATTAACGGCACTGAGATTGAAGACTGGAACAGCCTGAGTACGCCGATCTTGTGCCACAGCGCTTATCTGACCCGTCAGACCCGATGGAACTGGATGGCCGGCGACCGGGCGGCTGAAAATCTGACGCATATTCGCGTCGCTGACCCGGACGATCCTGTCTTTGAGGGGATGGGCGTTCAGATGGGCGACGACATTCAGGTGTTTACTTCCCCCACGCCGATCGATGTCCAGGACGACGCCGGCAACGGAATGACAGCGGCCGCTGCGCCGTCCACAGGGCGTGTGTTCATCAGCCGCTGGAGCGATACGGATGTGGTTTACCACGACGGCTCGCCCTATAAACCCGGCGGGCCGCGGTTGTTTTTCGGGCTGTATGAATTTGATTCGCTGGGGCGTTTGACAGAGCAGGGCCGGATGCTGCTCAGGAATGCGCTGTTGTCATTGGCGCCGTCTTATAAGGGGCGCGTCGCGTATTCAGGGGCGGGTCTGTGGGTTCAGCACAGGCCGGCTCGCGCCGCAACGTTCAGTGTGGTGCTCAATGAGCCGCCCTCAGCGCCGGTTCAGGTCCAGGCGACGCCCGCCGTACAGGGCGACCGGCTTTGGCTTGACGGCGCGGCCGGGCCGGCAGAATCGGTGATGCTTGAGTTTTTGCCGTCGAATTGGGATGTACCTCAGCCGCTTACCGTTCATGCCGCCGGCGGCGCAGGTCAGATCGACCGTGTAACGGCTGAGATTCGATTTGAGCTGCACAGCACCGACCCATCGTTTCACGGTCCCTTGATCATGCCCCTGGAGGTTTCGGTTTTTGACGCCGCATCGAACGCCTGTCCGCCGGCGGACTTAAACGGCGACTGCCGAGTGGATATCCGTGACCTGCTGACGGTTGCGGCCGAATGGCTTTCTGCGCCGGCGCAGTCCGCGATCATCGACGACAGTCAGGTCGTGAACTATCATCATCTGGCGGCCCTGTCCGAAGGCTGGCTTGAACAGGCCGGGCCGGTGATCATCAGTGAATTGATGGCCTCCAACAGCGATACGCTGGTCGATGGCGACGGTCAGGCGTCTGACTGGATTGAATTGTATAATATGACCTCTGTTCCCATCGATCTGGGAGGGTGGTACCTGACCGACAAAGCCGATGACCTGACGCAATGGCAATTTCCCGTCGGCGTTGTCATTGAACCTTACGACTATTATCTTCTCTTTGCCTCGGCCAAAGATGACGCCCTTTATCCCTATATCGACGGCGAGGGGTTTTTGCATACCCATTTTGCGTTGAGCAAGGACGGCGAGTATCTGGCCCTGGTTGCACCGGACGGCCAAACGGTCGTCTGCGAATATGCGCCGCAGTTTCCGCCCCAGGTACAGGATATGGCCTATGGCCTGGCTCAGATGCAGCCGGTGTATTTCGCCGAGGCCACGCCGGGGCTTCCCAACAGTCTTGAGACGTATGAAGGGATTGTCGCCGATCCGATTTTCTCCCATCCACGCGGCGCTTATGAAACACCGTTTGAGGTGTCTATCACCTGCCAGACGGAAGGGGCCAACGTGCATTACACCCTGGACGGAACAGCGCCGACGCCAACCAGTGCGATCTATACCGCCCCGCTGACGATCAGCAGCACCGCCTGTCTGCGGGCGGCGGCATTCAAAGACGGGTGGTATCCCAGCGCTGTGGCGACGCAGACCTATGTGTTTTTTGCTGACGTTCCGTTCCAGTCGGCGCCGGAGGACTACCCGACCTCCTGGAGCGGCTATCCGGCGCATTATACGATGACGGCACAAGTGTATGCCGACCCGACCTATGCCGACCAAATGACCGACGCGCTGGCGGCGCTGCCGATCGTGTCCATTGTGACCGACAAAGACCACCTGTTCGACGCCGCTGCGGGCATTTATATGAATCCCGTCCAGCGCACGGTTCTCTGGGAGCGCCCGGTGTCCGTGGAGTTTTTTGATCCGGACGGCGGTCAGACAGGGTTTCAGATTGATTGCGGCCTGCGTATTCAGGGCGGGGCCAGTCGGCAGCCGGCCAATTCGCCGAAACATTCGTTTCGGCTTTTGTTCAAGCGCATTTACGGGCAGGGCAAATTAAATTATCCGCTGTTCGGCGATGACGCGGCGGCGTCATTTGACACGCTCGTGCTCCGCGCCAACTACAACAATTCCTGGTATCATTGGGATCCGGCCCAGCGGCTTGCGACTCAGTATCTGCGGGATCAATGGGCGCGCGACACCCAACGGGCCATGGGACAGGTTTCTGCACATGGTCGCTTTGTGCATCTGTACCTCAACGGATTGTACTGGGGTCTATACAACATCAGTGAACGTCCCGATGCATCCTTTTCGGCTGCTTATTTCGACGGGGATAAATCCGAATGGGACGCCTTGAAACATGGCGGGATCGTCACCGACGGTGATGCGGTGCGATGGACTCAGGCTCAGGCGATTGCCGAAGCCGGCGTCAGCGACAACGCGGGCTACGCGGCGCTGTCGGAATATGTTGATATCCCCAATCTGATCGATTATATGATTATCAATTTTTATGGAGGCAATCAGGATTGGGGCGCCAACAACTGGCGGGCGACGGCCAAGCGTGAGCAGGGATACGGCTTTCGATTTTTCTGCTGGGATACCGAACGCACCCTGGAAGATGCGTTCGGCCATAATGTGACCGGCGTGAATCACCCCAACAGTCCGGCCCGATTCTATGCAAAGTTGCGTGAGAATCCGGAATTTCGTATGCAGTTTGCCGATCATGCGCATCGGTGGTTGTTTAACGGCGGCGTCCTGACGCCCCAGGCCTGCATCGACCGATGGATGACACGTGCCGCGCAGATCGATACGGCCGTGATTGCCGAATCGGCGCGATGGGGGATTTACCGTCGGGATATCCATGTGCGCGGCTCGGCGGTACTTTATACGCGGGATGAGCACTGGCTGGCCGAGCAGCAGCGGCTGCTGAATGAGTATTTTCCGATTCGCTCCGGCGTGGTCATTGAACAATTCAAAGACGCCGGTCTGTATCCGACGACCGAGGCGCCGGTATTTTATATTAATGACGTGTATCAGCATGGCGGCGACGTCTCCGTTGGTGATGCACTGACGCTGCTGAATCCGAACGCTTCGGGCACGATCTATTATACAACCGACGGCTCCGATCCGCGGCGGCCCGGCGGCGGCGCCAATCCTTTGGCAACGATCTATACGACGCCGATTCACATCACGGATCCTTTACAAATTAAATCGCGTATTTGGAGAAACGGCGTGTGGAGCGCTTTGAATGAGGCGACGTACACGCCGGGGCCGATAACGTTGATGTATTTCTGGTGTTTTACGGACGATCTGCCAAACAATACGCCGCTTGAAAGCCTGGAAGCGGTGTTCAGCGCCGCCGGTCAGGGACGGCTTGAGTTTCGCTCCGCACTGGAGGGGTATCCGTTTGACCCCGACCATGAAAGTTGGAGAAAGGCGTCGATGGAACGCCGTAATCAGCCCACGTCGCTGAACTATCGTCCGGAAGGCAATGAAAACAGACCCTACGACGCCGACTGGATGCGCGGTCTGCAAGTTCGGCAGCCCTTCGCGCTGAACGGCTCAGAAAATACAATGATTTTTCATCTGCCTGCGACCGGATACCGGAACGTGTTGTTCAGCTTCGCAGCGATGGATGAAGGCGCCGCAGAGGGGTTGGTGGTGGATTATTCGGTTGCTTCCGGCGATCCGATCTGGCAGACGAACGGGTTGAGTGCATCGGAAATCGGGCTAAAAGAGGCGTATCAGCTCTGTGAAATCGATTTTTCACAAATACCGGCCGTGAACAACAACCCCGATTTTAAGATACGTATCCGTTTTCAGGTCAGCGACGGCTCTGCCGATGCGGGACATCGGGTCACATTTAACAACATTGCGCTTGAAGGATTGGCCGCAGAATGAATCCGGCGATCCGTTGTCGCGGCATCGAGGCGACAAGACAATCCTTTCCGTTTTGCGTATAACATCCGCCTGCCCGATCCGCTGCAAACGGCTTTGGCCTGTGCGTTTTGCTCGTTGAGGTGATTACAGTGCGTGCTGCTCTACGGCACGCGGCATGGTCAAAGCGGCCTGTTGCGGCACGGGTGTACCATAACGGGCAAAGGCGCTGTCAAGAATTGCCTTGATCAGGTCGGCATACGTCATGCCTTGCTGCATGGCGATCATCGGCAAGTCCGAGTGCGTCGGGTGCAGCCCGGCCAGCGGATTGATTTCGATGAAGCAGGCTCGCCCCGCCGCGTCGCAGCGAATATCCACCCGTCCGCCGTCGCGGCATTCGAGCACGCGATAGGCGGCCAGCGCCAGCGCCTCCACCTCGGCTTTTAACGGCCTGTCCTCTCGAATCGGATGATACGCAATCTGTGTTTCGCATTCCTCCTTGTTCACAAACGAATAAATCGCCGGCTGATCCTTTCGTCGCAGTTCGATTTCCATCGTGCCGATGACCCGCGCCGCCTGTGCCGTACCGACGATGCCGACGGTAAACTCCCGTCCCGGCAGAAACTGCTCCACCAGCACCGGCTGATGATACCGCCAAAGCAAGTCCATACACACGCGCTTTAATTGTACCGGATCGTCAATCTTGGATTGTTGGTCAATGCCCTTGCCCGTGCCCTCGGCCAGCGGTTTGGCAAACAGCGGAAACCGCAGCGTGATGTTGTCAATCTCCGCTTCGGTTTGCACGACCGCAAAGGCCGGCGTCGGCAAGCCCGCCTGCGCGATCCAGCGTTTGGCCACGGCCTTGTCAAGCGTAGCCGCGCAGACCAGCGGATCGGAAAACGTATAGGCCTGGCCGTACAGTTCAAGCAGTGCCGGCGCCTGGGCCTCGCGGCAGCGTCCGCCCAGCCCTTCGGCGATGTTGAAGACCATGTCCCAGCGGTCGCCGGCGACCAGCCGCTCGGCCAGTCGTTTGGCGTTGCCGATCCGTTCGACGCGATAGCCCAGCGAGACGATGGTGTGTTCGAGGGCGTCGATGGTCTGTTCGGAGTCAAATTCCGCGGCCTGTTCCTCGCTGAATCCTGCGGCAAGGTAATCGCTGCGAAGATCGTAAACCAATCCAATTCGCTGCATTGTATTTTTCCCTTTGTTTGGTTGATTCGAACAGCCGAGCGGCGCGAGTGAGCCGGATATTTCACGTCTTGGACAACGTTCGAGGCATCCGCATCGCGTATCGGGCCGCTCGCGCGGCCGCGCTATTGTGCCGTGCCATTGTACAACAGCCGAGCGGCGCAAGTGAGCCGGATTATCCCGCGTCCTGGACAGCGTCTGACGCATCCGAATCGCTTATCGGGCCGCTCGCGCGGCCGCGCTGTTGCGCCGTGTCATCGTACAACAGCCGAGCGGCGTAAGCCGCCGGATTATGTCACGTTTGGGACAGCGTCTGACGCATCCGTATCGC
>OMKS01002558.1_pt1 | contig 15095 bp, 11 predicted proteins | sample 1674721 | NCBI WGS metagenome assembly OMKS01 (sample SAMN06264996, study PRJEB25208) | sediment metagenome | isolation source: hot spring sediment | place: USA: California | collected 2014-09-02
AAACACCCATGCCCTGCATGAGAGTTGCCGCCCTAAAACCCGCGCAAGCCTAACCGCGGCCATTCGCGAGTCTGCATCTGAACAGGCTCACCGCCGATGTAAATCGGCGAAATTTCTCCGCTGCCTGCCCCGTCCCACCTCCAGTAAAGACAATTTATAATTTGGAACTTGCAATTTACAAGTGGACGGCAAAGAAGGAACGAACCGGTTTTTGTAGGTTGCTGAACAAGTATCGCCCCAACACCCACTATTGCAGGGCGGGGCGATTTCCCCGCTATAACCGGGGGCGCCTCTTTTTATTCTCAACATAAACTTTTTGTGGTAAAATACGTAAAACCACTTTAAAGCGGAGGAATATTATGAAAAAAATAAAAATCGCTTACCTCGGCGCAGGCGAGATATCGGACAGGTTTATTCAGCAGGCGCTGAAACTCAAGAACGTGGAAAACGCCGCAATCTGCTCAAAGCGCCTCAAAAACGCGGGGCTCAAGGCAAAAAAATATAAAATACCCCTATTCTATGACAACCATAAAAAGATGCTGGCTGAAGCCGGGCCTGATGTTGTAATAATCACAACTCCCCACCCCCTGCACGCGCAGCACGCAATTGACTGCATGAAGGCGGGCGCGCACGTACTTGTGGAAAAACCCTCTGCCGTAACATTTAAGGACGCCAAAAAAATGTACCTTGCCTCAAAAAAATACCGCAGGATAATGAACGGCCTTCCCTTTGACCACTACCCGCCCTTTACCGCGGCGCTTAAGTTCGTGAAGGAAAAATATATAGGAAAGATTACCTCTGCCCACTCCGAGCTCTCGTTCCCCGGGCCGCCCCGGCTCAACTGGTATTATGACAAAGAGAAGGCAGGCGGCGGCGCGATGCTTGATGTGGGTTGTTACGCGCTCTCCCGCCTCATATCAATAATGGGGCCCGTAAAAAAAATATCCGCGTTCTCAAATATGCTTATCCCGAAGCGGCTCCTGCCGGGCGGAAAACGGGTAAACCCCTCGGTTGACGACAACAACGTCATGATACTTGAGTTTGAGGGCGGCGTATTCGCGACAGCAAAGGCCTCATGGCAGCACCCTTACCTGCAGAACAAGACAATAATCTGGGGCAGGCACGGCGCTGTTTACGTCAACTTTGACCCCATAGACCCCTATCCACTTATAGTGAGGACAAAAAAGAAACTGCGGGAAAAACGGATTCAGTGGCGCTGCATGAATGACTGCTACGCGCCAAAGCTCCCGGGTTTCGGGCCGGACGATGACATCATGGGCAGGTTCATAGCGGCTGTAAGAGGCAAAAAACAGCCCGTATATGACGCTACGCAGTCAATGCATATATCCGAGGTAATGGACAAGGCCTATCTTTCAGCCAAGACAGGCAGGGCACAGAAAATCACAACAGGTTTCAGAATGTGGTGGAATAAGGAAAAGGGCCTGCAGGAGTATAGAAAAACCTTTGTTTAAAAGAATTTTCCCTCTCCATAAAAAAAAGAACCCGGGCTCATACTTTTATTGAACCCGGGTAAAAGCAATTTCCGAACCGTTCTGAAAAACAGCCTTTACTTTCCTTAACTGTTTCTAAAACAAGTTCTTTTTCTGCTTCTACCGCGCCATCTCTAAAGCCTTGCATTACAAGTATAGCACAAAAAAGCCCAATAGCAAGATAAAAAATCCGCACAACACAAGCCCCGCCGAGTACGGCAATTTACAATTTAGAATTTGCAATTTGCAAGTGAACGACAAAGAAGAAACGGGCCGGTTTTTGCAGGCTGCTAAAAAACCTTTGCCCCAACACAAACTAACGCAGGACGGGGCGGGTAGCGGAAAATTTCGTCGAGAACTCAGAACGGCAACTGAAAACTGAAATTTGAAAGTTTAAAGTTAGTACGATTACAAACTAACCATTGCCACAAAACCACTGACGCAGGACGGGGCTGGCAGTGGAAAATTTTCCTGATTTAATGCCTAGAAAAGGCATAAGCAACTCCTCACCCCGCCTCGAATCTACAAGCCTGCAGAACAGACCCGCCCGTAATAGTGCGTAAGCCGGGCCGCGCACAGCAGTCTATCGTGAAATTAACATGATCAGGCTCATGGCAATCAGGAAAATTTCTCCGCTGCCTGCCCCGGCCCACCTCCAGCGAAGACAATTTACAATTTAGAATTTGCAATTTACAAGTGGACGACAAAGAAGGAACGAATCGGTTTACTTTATCCTTACTATAAACTTACACACATCCTCACTCCCCGTCCCACGCCTCCTCAAATATCTTTTTCAGCCTCTCCTTGTTCAGTTTTGGATGCGGCATCCCTGATACTGCCATTACTTTTTCCGCGAGCTTTCCGGCGGCCCCCTCTTCAATACCCTGCTCTTTTAAGCTGAGCGGCAGGCCCAGCCCGCCCAACAATGACCGCATGCCCTCAATACAAATCCCTGTCAGCTCATCGCCGTCAGCCTCTTCAGGCGCGCCGAATAGCCGGTTCGCGAGCTGTCTTACTTTTCCGGGCTGCACCTCTCCAAGGAATTTAAGATAAGGCGGCAGCAGAGCCGCTATGCCCGCGCCGTGCGCTATTGAATCATACAGCCCGCTTACGGCATGCTCGAGCGGGTGCACTACCCATGCTCCTGCGCGGCCAGAATTCGGCAGGCCCTGAAGCGCGACAGTTGAGGCGAGCGATATGTCGGCGCGCGCCTCCCTGTCAGAGAGGTTTTCCATAACACGCTGCCCGCTTTCAATGCAGGTGAGTATTATTCCCTCGGTTATCCTGTCCTGCAGCGCGCAGTCGCCTTCTCCTGTCAGGTATTCCTCAAGAACATGCATAATCACATCTATTATGCCTTCGGCTGTCTGTTTTTTTGGCACAGTAAGAGTCAGCTCAGGGTCAACTATTGAGAGAACGGGATAAATCTTTCCCGGGTTGTAAAGCGCTGCCTTCTGGCTTGTCTCCGGGTTTGTGAAGACAGCCGCGGGGTTCCCCTCAGAGCCTGTCGCCGCGAGCGTGGGTATAAGCATAATCGGAAGCGCGTTTTTTACCTGCGCCGCCTTTTTATCGGGAAGCGCAATATAATCCCACAGCTTCCCGCCGGATGCCGCCGCCACAGCAGCGCCTTTAGCGGCGTCCATGGCCGAGCCGCCGCCGAGGCCTATTACAAAATCAGAGCCGCTTTTGACGCCAAGCGCGGCTGCTTCGTCAACCTCGGTTGTCTTGGGATTCGGAGTAACTCCGTCATAAACAGCCGGTTCAACACCCTTTTTTTTCAGAATTGAAACGAGCCTGTCAAGCACTCCTGTTTTTTTGGCGGAATTTTTGCCCGTCACTATCAGGGCTTTTTTTCCGAGCGCGGCCGCCTCTTTGCCCGCCTCAGCGAAAACTCCGTTTCCAAAGTGAATTTTAACCGGATTGTAAATGATGAAATTTTTCATCCGTTCCTCCTTAATATATTTTTACTTATATTTCGCAACGTAATATGATAATAACATAACGGCTTTAAAATTCAAAGCCGAAAACTCAATACTTTTCTCTTTTCTCCGGGAAATTGAGCAACCCCCAGAATACAAGACGCTTAGACGGGGATGAACCCCGTCACTACGAATAATTTCGCAGGTTTTTGCAGGCTGCTAAACAACCATTGCCTTAACACTAACCATCGCAGGACGGGGTGGGTAGCGGAAAATTTCGTCGAGAACTCAGGGCGCGTCTGTGCTGTGCGCTATTCAACGCCATCCCAAACACCTGTACCCTGCATGAGAGTCACCGCCCTGAAACCCGCGCAAGCCTAACCGCGGCCATTAACGAGTCAACAGGTGACCGGGCTCACCGCCGATGTAAATCGGCGAAATTTCTCCGCTGCCCGCCCCGGCCCACCTCAACAAGGATTTGGTAAAAAAGACAATAAAAGGGGTTTAAACCGGCTCAGGGCAGGCGCGTTTTTTACACCAATTATTTTATTGCGCGAGCATTTCTTTAACTTTGGATTTCAACGCATCGATTTCAAAACTTTTTTCCAGGTAAAAATCCGCGCCTGCCTCCTCCATTTTTTTACGGATTTCCTCCTCAGGCAGGGCCGAATAAAAGGAAATCTTCAGGTTTTTTGTCTTTTTCGACCCCTTCAGCTTTTTGCAGACATCATACCCGCTTATGCAGGGCATCATTATGTCGAGCAGGATAAGGTCGGGCCTCTCTCCGCTTTCAATTATTTTAAAGCACTCTTCCCCGTTGTGAGCCGACGTTATCTCGAATTCCGGGCCGTTGAGCACCATCTTTGTCAGATAAATAACATCAGGCTCGTCATCCACCACAAGAATCTTTGATGTTTTCATGTTTTCCCCTTTCAGTCATGCCTCCGCGGGCAAAAGGATAAAGAACTCCGCGCCTTTATCCCTGCCCTCGGACCGTGCCCACAGCAGCCCGCCGTGAGCCTCTGTTATTTTTTTCGCTATGCTCAGCCCCGCTCCTATGCCGTCATATTTCCTGGCTATCACATCCCCTGCCTGATAAAACAAATCAAATATCCTTTCCAGTTCCTTTTCTTCAATCCCGGGGCCGCTGTCCTTTACGCTTATCAGGACATATTCGTTTGACGGGGCAAGAGATGGCGCGCTTTCCGGAATACCGCTCAAATCGTCTTTTTTGAGTTTTTCCGCGCTTACAAATATCTCCGAATCCCCGCATGCAAATTTGAGGCTGTTTCCGATTATATTGAATAAAACCTGCTCAAGCCTGCGCATGTCAGCCGTTACCTGCACTTCTTCGCCGCCCGGTTCTGTTAATATTTTAATGCGCCTTTCTCCCCCTATAACGGAAAAATGCGCCTTAACACCCTCCAAAAGCCTGTTTATACTGCCCCTTGTTTTCCGCAGTTTCAGCACGCCCGATTCCATAAGCGATGCGTCTATAAGGTCAGCTACCGTAAGCCTCAGCCTGTTTATGTTAAGCTCCATCATTTTTTCAAGCGCCTTCCTTTTTTCCGGGGGCGAGGCAGGCTCCTTTACAAGCATATTGTAAGCGCCCTCAATCACGACAAGAGGGGTTTTCAGCTCATGCGATATCATTGAAACGAAATAGGTCTTCATCTTATCCATCTCTTTCAGTTTCTCGTAATTTTGTTCAAGGTCTCTGTAAGCCTCAGCCAGCCTTTCGCCCATATCATTATATGTATCGGCCAGCCTTCTTATCTCATCGGTGCCGTCAGTATCGATTTTGCTGAATCTGTTTTTATTTTCTATGTTTTTCGCCAGCGCGTCCATTTCAGCAAGAAGCCTGTTAAAGGGATTTGTAATTTTTTTTGATAAAACACGGTTCAGAAAAAAAGCCGCGGCTATGTAAAGCATCATAATCACAAACAGTATCCGGACAAAACCTCCAACCTCAGCGTAAATTACATGCCCGGGGACAAAGGCGCATACTTTCCATCCAAACCTGGAAATGGTTTCATAAAAAACGTTCCACTTCCTGCCATCCCCTTTTATAAGCGCCATGCCCTTATCACCTGCCATTACCGCTTCAAACCCCTCAAACCCCGCGTCATCATATTTTTTAAACAGTTTGTCCCTGTCGGGCCCCGTAAGAATGACGCCGTTTCTGTCAACCAGCATGACATGAGACCCCTTAATGAGCCTGACTCCGCTGACAAAATCGCTGAGTTTTTCAAGTGTTATATCCGCGCCCACCACTCCGTAAACAGCGCCGTCATCACCGGCAAGCGCCTTTACCACTCCGATATTTATATCCTCTGTGGTCACGGCCCGGTACGGTTCTGTTATCATCACGGAATTTTTGTCCTTAACGGCAAGCTTATACCACGGCCTCTCCCGCGGGTCGTATTTTGTGGGTTCTGCCCTCTTATGCGAGCGCACAAACGAGCCGTTTGCCCTGCCCATATAAACCGAATTAACATAAGGGTGTGTTTTTCTGTATCTGCTGAAAACCTCAATAATCCGCTCTTCTTCAGCGCCGTATTTGTATATAAACTTTTTTTCGTCCGCGTTCAGAAAATTCGTAAAACCTGAATCATTTCGTGTTTTTACCAGGACATTCAGGGACAAGCTCAATACATTAAACTCAACACTCTCAACCATGGTATGTATGTTTTGGCTTATGTGATACGCCTGGGAAATATAAAAATTGTAAATGTCGGATTTGCGGCTGATATAAAAACGGATTATGAGGAGTATTATAACGATAACGGCAAGTATTACCGTTATTAAATAACCCGCCTTAATCCTGTTTTCCAGTTTCATTATCCCCGCCCTGTCGAATTACGGCCTTCGCCGTTTTACCGCTCCAAACCTGCGTGCTTATTATGCTTTATAGTATATATATAGCACACAGCCGGCTTAATTACAAACAATTTTACGCCAATGGCAGAAAAATACCGGTTTTAAAGGGGGATTCGCAGCAACAGAATAAAACGGTGGTTTTGTTATGAAACAAGCGCGGTGTTTGCTGTCCTTACTTTTTCCGCATATTTTTCCATTATACGGCTGAACCCCGCAAGCTGTTCTTCGCCATAGGGTTTTATCTTTTCATAGCTCCGGTCAAGGGTCATTGTGTTTTCATACTGCTGTATTACAAAAAACTTCGCGCCTTTTATAAGCCGGCCTATTTTCTCAAGCGATTTCCCGTCAATTATCCCCGGCACAACAGTCGTCCTGAAACAATAGTCTATTCCGGAGTTCATTATTATGTCTATGGAATCCTTTATCCTGGATGTATCTGCCGCGACGCCGCTCGCCACATCGTAAAAATTCAAAGGCGCCTTTATGTCCATGGCCGCGTAATCAATAAGCCCTTCGCTTATCAGTTTCGCCAGTTTTCCGGGCTCATAACCGTTTGTGTCAACCTTGGAGAGAAGGCCGAAGGATTTTATTTTCGCCAGAAAAGAGCTTAAGTCACGCTGCATAAAAGGCTCGCCTCCCGTTACTGTCACGGCGTCTATGAACAGTCGCCTGTCCGATATGTCCTCAAGTATGTCCTCTTCGCTCAGAGTATCGGGGTTAACCGTAATCAGGGAGACATTGTGGCAAAACGGGCATTTGAAATTGCACGGCGACGTGTAGACTATTGAGCATATCTTTCCGGGGTAATCAATAAGCGATACCCCGGTAAAGCCGTTTATCCTCATTATAAAATAATGCCTTTCAGCAGGCTTTTACGGTTGAATCTGTGTATGATAGCCGGAACTCTTCCCTGTCCTTGTACTCTTCCTGCTTGCCGTTGTTCCACTGCTTAACAGGCCTGAAATAGCCCACTATCCTGCTGTAAACCTCGCACTCCGAACCCTTTACCTCTTCAAGCTGTTTTTCCAGTTCCTCAATCTTTGCCAGAATTTCTCCTCTTCCCATCTCTTCTCCTCCTTCTGTTATTTTTTGGGCATCGCCCCTGTTATACTGTCAGCATTTCCTTTAATTCCATAATCTGACTGCGCAGCGCATCTTCCTTTTCTGTTTTACAAACAGGGCAATCCCTGTGCTCTCCCGACAGATACCCGTGCACCGGGCAGACGCTGAAAGTCGGGGTAAGGGAATAATAAGGAAGATGAAAACCCTCTGCTATCTTTTTTACCAGATTCTTTGTCTCTTTTATGTCATTGAGCCTCTCGCCAAGGAAAACGTGAAAAACCGTCCCGCCGGTGTAGCGGGTCTGAAGCGGGTCCTGATGCTCAAGCGCCCTGAATACATCTTTTGTGAAATAGACCGGAAGCTGGGTGGAATTTGTGTAATACGGGTCCTTTGCGCCCATGGCTTTGATTCCGGGATATTTTTCCCTGTCAATCTTTGCCAGCCTGTACGAGGTCCCCTCGCCCGGCGTTGCCTCCAGGTTATAAAAATTTCCTGTCTCTTCCTGGTATTCAACCAGCCTGTCCCGCATAAACTCAAGAATTTCTATTGTAAACACGCTTCCCTCATCCGTTGTGATGTCTTTTTCCATGAAGTTAATGCAGGCCTCGTTCATTCCTATCAGGCCTATTGTGGAGAAATGGTTTGACCAGTATTTGCCGCCGCGCTGCCTGACAATGTCAAGGTAATGGCGCGAGTAAGGATAGAGCCCCTGGTCGGTCAGCTTCTCAAGCATCTTGCGCTTTATTTCAAGGCTCTCTTTTGCCGTATCCATAAGATAGACAAGCTCTTTTAACAGCGCCTCTTTGTTGCCTTTGTGCCTGAAACCCAGCCTCGGCATATTTATTGTCACAACGCCTATTGAGCCGGTGAGCGGGTTGGAGCCGAAAAGCCCGCCTCCCCGTTTTCTGAGTTCCCTGTTGTCGAGCCTTAAGCGGCAGCACATGGACCGCGCGTCATCAGGGCTCATGTCTGAATTAACATAGTTCGCGAAATAAGGTATTCCGTATTTGGCGGTCATCTCCCACACAGGGTCAAGCTGGCTGTTGTCCCAGTCAAAATTCTTTGTGATATTGTAAGTCGGTATGGGGAAGGTAAATATCCTGCCCTTGGAATCGCCCTCGAGCATCACCTCGGCAAAGGCCCTGTTTAAAATATAGAGCTCTTCCTGATACTCGCCGTAGGTGGTGTTTTGAATCTCCCCACCTATTATAACCGCCTCATCCTTCATGTTATCGGGTACAACAAGGTCCATTGTTATATTCGTGAACGGCGTCTGGAAACCAACCCTTGTGGGTATGTTCATGTTAAACAGAAATCGCCTCATCGCCCTCTTCACGCATTCGTAAGAGAGCTTCTCGTGCCTGATAAAAGGCGCGAGCAAAGTGTCAAAATTGGCGAAAGCCTGCGCGCCGGCCGCCTCTCCCTGAAGAGTGTAAAAGAAATTTACAATCTGCCCGAGCGCGGACTCAAAATGGGACGGCGGCGCGGACTCAATCTTGCCCTCAACCCCGCCGAACCCGCGGAAAAGCAGGTCCTTTAAATCCCAGCCGCAGCAGTAAACAGAGAGCAGCCCCAGGTCGTGAAGGTGAAGGGCGCCGTCGCTGTGCGCCTCTTTTATCTCCGGAGTGTATATTTTGTTCAGCCAGTAGGTGGATGTTATTATTGAGCTTACGTGGTTGTTGAGCCCCTGAAGCGAATAGCTCATATTTGAGTTTTCCTTGATTCTCCAGTCAAGCTTGCGCAGATAGTCGTCAACCATTGTGGTTGATTCCGTCAGAAGATTCTTGACCTCCCTGATTTTCGCGCGCTGATCCCTGTATAGGATGTATGATTTCGCGATTGCGGTAAACCCGTTGTTTAAGAGCGTGGTCTCAACAAGGTCCTGGACGTTTTCAACGGTCGGCACCTTTCCGTCCTTGTATAACACGCTGATGATTGAGACAACCTGCTCTGAAATCCTGTCTGCCTTTTCCTTCTCGTAATTGTTGTTCGCCTTGAAAGCCTTGAAGACCGCCGAGGTTATTTTCGCCGCGTCAAAAGGAACAAGCTCGCCTGTCCTTTTCAGTATGTACTGAACACTTCCCATCTGCCACTCCCCTTTCCGGTTTCTTATTAATGCCAACAGGAACTTCACTGGGTCTTAACTGTTTTTTATTCTTAATCATGAACCCGCATTTTCTTAATACACAATATATTGTATAGGAGCCCCTATGTCAAGGTTTTTTTTTGGAAAAATACCATATATATTGTATATAAATCAGTTGTATAGGCAAATATTACACTATATGTTGTATAGTGTCTTCAAAAAACTCGTGTAAAATAAGGACGTTTTGAGTATTTTCGGTGTTTTCGTAACTTTCTTAAGGTGTTAGATGAACTAAACAAAGATAAGGAAAATTTTTTGGTCTTTTCCTGTATTTTAACCTGTGGATAACCCAAAAGTATTATCAAGTAACTGCATCTTCCTGATTAGTTTTTGACAAAATTCCCGGGTTGTAGTATCATAAAACACCATTAACAGTATTAAATTATCCTTAACGGAGGGAACCATGATTGGCCTTGAAAAGACAAAAAATGAGTACAGCGAACTGCTTCAAAGAATCAGCAACAGGCACGGGGTAAAGGAACTTGCGGCTTACCTTGAAAAACACGGCTTCTTCACAGCGCCTGCTTCGACAAAGTACCACCTCTGCATTGAAGGCGGCCTCCTTATACACTCTGTTTCCGTGGCAAAGCTCGCCCTCAAACTTAAACCGGTTCTGCTGCCTGACGCGCCGGACGAGACTGTAATTCTATGCGGGCTCTTTCATGACGCGCATAAGGTGACTGACGGTTTTTCAAACAAAACATATCTGAAAAATGAGGGATATGGCAGCGAGCGCCAGCCGTATCTCTGGAATAAAGAACAGCTTAATTTTTCCGGCGCGCAAAAATCGCTTCTTATCATCTCAAAATTCATTGGCCTTTCCCGCGACGAGATGCAGGCAATAGCCTATCATGACGGCCCGTATGTCCCCTCCTGGGAGGATATAAAAAACGACCCCTACCCGCTCACTCTTCTTATACACTACGCGGATATGTGGTCATGCTGGATACTGGAGAGGAACAAAGCAAGGCTCATGGAGGGGAAGAAGTTTATGGAAGACGTGTGAAACAAGTTGAAATTTTCAATTTGCAATTGTCAAGTTAGTGCGTACGCCAAAGATGTCTTCTGTTTGTCAACTTGAAAATTGTAAATTCAAATTTGCTCGGCTGCCGGATTCGGCACAACACTTAAACATACTTTCTTTTCCGGAACCATCGCTTCAATATCAATGCGCGTATTCCCAGAAAATGTGGCTCTGATATTTCCTTACCTCTTCTTCAAGCGCTTTTATGTTTTTCGTGGGTATCTGCGGCCACGGGGCGTTTTTTTCAAGTGTCCTTATGTAAAACTTGCCGTAGCCATGCGCTGTTACTGACTCAAATTCAGTGACAGTGGGGACATTCGGATTAAACCTGTTCAGGATAAAACGCCACGGCATCCTGACGGTCTCAAAACGCGTCTTTTCCCTCTCCCTGTCTTTAGGGTCAAACCCGTTCCACAAAAGCTGATAATAGGTGTCAGGGCCTCGCCCCCTTTTATTGACGCCGTCATAAATCATAAGAAATATCTTTTTTGCCTCTCCCGGAAACATCTCCGCAACAGTGACATAGGGACTGGCAGAACGCGCGTAAGCAAGCTCAACCTCAATTACCCCCCTGATTTTCTTTTCATTTCTTACAACATCAATACTAAGGTACTGTTTGTTGAAGTCGGCCGTCTCTTCCCTGCGCGCCTCGCTTATCTTTGAGGAATATGCCATTATCATCTCGTCTCCGGGCGTATTGTCAATATCCGCGTATATGATAAACCCGAGCGCGTTTCCCGTCTCAGGGTCGTACATAACGCACGGCCGCTGGTCAGGGTCCGCGTATTTTTTAGCCGTATTATACTGGCTGCCGCGTATTGCCGCGCCAAGCAGCACGTTCGCAAAAATAACAGCCGTTAAAACCGCAAAAACAATCCTCTTCATTTATTCCGCCTCCTGTTTTAACCGCCATTAATTATATAAAATAAACCGGGCTCTTTCAACCCTTATATGAATTTGACGGGTAAAAACAGGCAAAAGATTACGGTGACATCAAATATAAATTGCTTTATATTTCCGCCCTTATCCCCGCCTCCAAATACCTTCCCATTTCAGGTATTCCCGGGGTTTCCTCGAACATGTCGTTTAAAATATTTTCCGCCTTTAAATAAACATCAATCCCATTATTCAGCCTTTTTACGGCTGAAGCCGAGATGTCGTTTAAGCTGCCGCTTCTTCCCGAGTAATTTTTATGCGTATAACCCGCGATGATTTTTATCGAAACAGCTTCAAATTCAGCCGAAACATTCAGCCGGTTCTTGAGGTAATTGAGCCCGTATTTTGAAATATACTCCCTTGTCCTGAAAGAATCGGAATACTCATAAAAAGACTTAAACAGGACAATCCCCGTGTCAATTCCGGCTTCAACCGTAATACCCATGGTGTCAGTCCTCCCTATATTGTTTATCATCCACTTTTCATCCGACACGCCGGTTTTTCCCCATTCAATCAGGTTGTAGCCGCGCCTGAAATACCCGCTGATACCGGCTGCATACGCTTCTGCTCCCGTCTTTATTCCCAGAGCGTAATTTTCAGACGACTCCGGCCCCAGGCCGGGGTTTGAAATATTATAGGGGTCAGTATAATAAAGTTCCGTGAAATTCGGATGCCTCGCGGCTGCCGCGTAAGAGGCTTCTGCCGTCAGGTTATCCGTCATATAATACTCAAGCCCCACTGCAGGCATAACCGCTGCCTCTTTCTTTCCTTCATATTTCTCAACCCTGAGCCCCGCGCTGACAACAGTCTTTTTCAGTGCCTCTGTAACGGCAAAAACCGATACTTCGTGCCTGTTTCTGTAACGGTTGCCGAGCCTCAGGCTTTGAAGCTCTTCCCTGTAAAAATCATATCCTGCTTTTATCTCCGCTGCCTCCCTTTTTCCGAAATCCGCGCTCAGCCCGCCTCCGTAAACCGAGTTGTTGTGGACATTAAAAAAATAGGACGGGTTGTCATTGTCCAGGATAAACCTGTCATAATGGTGCCTGTAATGGCCCGCCGCTTTAACGCCTTTCATTATCTCCACGGACGCGTCCAGCCTCTTCGTTATTATATGTTCCCTCGAAGGAAGCCCCCTGCCCGGCGTGTAAAAATCAAAGGCCCCGAAATTTTTCTCGTCAAAACCGGCCGAGAGCACATATCGGCCGCTGTAATCAAAGGAGGCGTAAAGCGTCTCTTTGCTGAAATCGGTTTCCTTATGATATCCGGCGGAACCGGACTTTTCCCCGCTTATTACGGCTGTTGCCTCTCCGGACTTTTTTGCGATGCTTAGGCCCGAATAATATGTTGAATACGAGCCGTAAGAGCCCGCGAGTGTCACAGAATCCTTTGCGTGCTTTTTTCTCTCAATATTGATTGCGCCCGCAATCCCGCCCGGCAATCCGTAATAAGCGCCTCCGCTTTTTATAACCCCTATTCCCCCGATTTCAAGCGCTGTAATGGGTATGTCAAAGTTATAGTGGCCGGTCTGAGGGTCGTTTATCCTGATGCCGTCCAGCAAAACCGCAGTATGCTCAAACTCACCCGCGCCGAATGAGGCGTGCGCCTGGACAGCGCTGAAACTCTTCGCCGTTATATTCAAACGTGGAATGCTGTTTAAGATATCAGCCGGCGTCTTTATGCCCGGCCCCGCTCTTTCAGACGCCGCATAATAATCATATACCTCATCTTCTCTTTCGCCCGTTACAAGTATCTCTATTACAGAATAGGCGCTTGCGGTAAAACATAACATCAGCGCAATGAAGAGAGCTTTTTTATTGAGTTTGATTAACATCATGCGTTCTCCATTTCCCTTGCGAATGCCGCCCAGAACGGGTCAACCCGCGGATGCTCAAGCTTTGATTCTTTGCCGCCTTCAACCACTGTTATTCCCCTGTCCTTTTTAACCACATCCCCGCAGGCAGAGGCGTTGATACCGCCCGCTTTGAGCCGGCTGATTATCTCATCTGTTTTTTCCGGCCGCGCTGTGATTAAAAGCGTTCCCTCGCTTATTGACGAATACGGATCCATATTAAACTCCCTGCATATCGCCTCAATCTCCGGCATCAGTATTATGCTCTCTTTTTCTATCCTCATTCCCGCGTTTGATGCCGAAGCAATTTCATAAAGGCCTCCCCAGATTCCGCACTCAGTAGCGTCGTGCATTGATGTAACGCCGTTTTCCCTGACACCCACGGAAGCCGCTATTAAAGCGTCGTCAACCACGGACATCTTATAAAATATCTCCGAGGCCCTTGCCGCGAATTCTCCGCCGAATATCTTTTTTATCTTCGGCTCAAACGCGGCCGCAAAAAGCCCGGCTGCCTCTATTGCCGCGCCTTTTGTAATTATTATTTTGTCCCCGGGTTTCGCGTCGCGCGGGGTTACATATTTATCCTTGTCGCCTATGGCCATGACAGTGGCTCCGCCCACCATGGGATAATCGCATCCCGCGTATTTTGCCGTGTGCCCCGATATTATTGATATTCCCATTTTATCGCACTCGCTCGACATTACCTGCCACATCAGAGCAAGCTCTTCCTTTTTGATTGACAGCGGCAGGTTCAGGTCTATGCACATATACGTCGGCTTCAGCCCTGACGTCACCACATCGGAGACCAGTATGTGTACGGCAAACCAGGCTGCTTTTTCCCATCCGTATGCGGGCACGATAAAAACCGGGTCAGTCGTAGTTGCCATAACCTTCCCGTTTCCGAGGTCAACAACGCCTATGTCAACCCCATGCTGCGGCCCCACAAGGACCGTTTTGTCTCTTTTTCCGAGCCTCGGGTAAATCAGTTCGTCAAAAATCTCGGGCGAAATCTTTCCAATCTCCAGTTCTGCCATCTTAATCCTCCTTTTTTTTTAACATAAAAGTAAAAAAAAATTCGTTATTCATATTAAAAACCCCGCCGGAGGCATTCACAACAACAAACAAAAACAGCCTTCCGGTTTCGGAAGGCTGTTGAACTGCCGCTCGGCTGATTTATGAGCCTTGGGCATTATTCTGCTCCCTACGCCGGCATTATCCGGATCAGGTTCTAAGGGTTTGTTCTCAGGAAGCGCCCTGCGCTTCCACCCCTGTTCTACATCAAATATACCATAAAATTAATGTCAAATATACGTTCGGAATTATACCAGTTCCTTTAATTCATCCACTGTGACGCCTGCTCTTTTGATTATATTATTTAACGTCCCTTTTCTTAACTCCTTATGCAGGGGCACAACAACAGAGATATTACGCTCAATGTTATGCAGGAATAGATGGCTTCCTCTCTGACGGTCAACAACAAAACCGATTCTTCTCAGTGCTTTTATTACCTGCTCTCCTGAAAACGTTTTACTCACAGCGCTATCTCAACTTCTTTCAGCATGGCTTTCGGTATTGATTTAATCTGATTGATTTTCAAGTCCTTCCAGATATGCAAGTATTGCTTCTTTTGCGTTATTAATTGCTTCTTCTTCGGTTGTACCTTGCGTAAAACAGCCGTCAAGCGCCGGAACGCTTACGTTAAAACCGCCTTCTTCAGCCGGTTCAAGAATGATATTGAATTTCATTGTATTACCTCCTTAACTGATATTCTAAATACACAACCTTATAT
>OMKS01002562.1_pt1 | contig 15085 bp, 11 predicted proteins | sample 1674721 | NCBI WGS metagenome assembly OMKS01 (sample SAMN06264996, study PRJEB25208) | sediment metagenome | isolation source: hot spring sediment | place: USA: California | collected 2014-09-02
AACTGGTAGTGAAAAAAAATTAACCAAGCCACCGTAGCTCAGCTGGTAGAGCAACTGATTCGTAATCAGTAGGTCAACGGTTCGAATCCGTTCGGTGGCTCGTTTTTTTTCGGGTGCGTAATTTAATTCCCGATTTATCCGAATCAACCATTGGAACCAGCGCCGTTTCCGCGAGTAAAATCTAACTAAAAAGCAAACAGGGTTTGATTAAACGCCCGCCTTATTGGGGAACGACTGTGGTCAGCTATCGATGGCTGAAGAAAAGGAGTCTGTATGAAATTAATTAAAATGATGGTGATGATCTTATTGCCGCTTTTCCTCGGGATGGTTGTGGTAGTAACTGATGCTGCGGCGGCAGAAAAACAAGCCGGCTATCACTTTCTGCGAAGCTACGCTGGCGCCAGACCCTCAGCCATGGCGGGAGCGTTCATTTCAATGACCGGAGACATCCATTCAACTTATTTTAACCCGGCAGGATTGGCAGAAATGCCGGTAAGGATCGCCAGCGCAAGTTACCTGAATCACATATTGGATTTTCACTCCGGCAGTATCGCCTATTCGCAGCCAATAAAAAAAATCGGACAAATGGGAGTGGCTTTGAATTATATGAGCTACGGCGAATTTAGCGCTACTGATGTCAGTGGAAATAAAACCGGCAGTTTCAACGCCGGGAGTTTTTATCTCACTACGTCGCTGGCGAGAAAACTGTCCGACAATCTGATGGTAGGTGGTTCGTCAAAATTCATCCATTCGACAATCGATAATTACAGTTCCAGCGCAATAGCGGTTGATTTGGGGGTGATTTATCATGTTCCGTTTATTGAAGGTTTGAACATCGGCTGTGGCGTGTTCAATCTGGGAACAGCGCTGAGTACGTTTATTGAAGAAAAAGATCCGTTGCCGCTCAATCTGGTGGGTGGCTTTTCTAAAAAACTGGAACACCTTCCGCTTGAATATTCGGTGGCTGTCAACAAATATATTGATGACGACATCCGTATCAACGTCGGCGGTGAGTTTACACTTACCGAAGGTGCGTTTTTGCGATTGGGGTACAATTCCCTGGGACAGAGTCAGAAAATCGGCGGCGATGGTGACCAGTTCGCTGGTGTGTCGCTGGGACTGGGATTTCATTGGCGTAGCTACCAGTTTGATTACGGTTTATCTTCCTATGGCGCCATCGGATTCCTGAATCAAATCAGTTTTTCGTATCAATTTTGACCTGATGCTCAGTCGAGCCAGTTGAAGACGCAATATAAATTAATAATTTTCCATAATTCTTTTTCCCGCTGAAAATAAACAGAAATGACCAGCACCAATACTGTGAAGCAATACAGCTTTCGCTTAATATTATTGCTCATTCCTTTTTTATTACTGATTTTGGTTGAGCTGCTGCTCAGAATGTTCAATTATGGTCCCGACCTCGGTTTATTCAAGCCATTGGAGCAAAATCCGCAATACCTTCAAATCAATCCAGGCCTGGGGGCTCGCTATTTCCCCGCATTAAAAATTAAACCGCAAACATCTTATGATATAATGCGCCGCGTAAAGCCAACAAATGGGTTCCGGGTTTTCGTACTGGGCGGATCCACTGCCTACGGCTACCCCTATGGTAGAAATGGCGCATTCTCAAGTTTTTTCAAAGATCGGTTGGAAGACCTGATCCCCCGGCGGGAAGTTGAGGTGGTTAATCTTGGTATGTGCGCAGTGGGTTCGTACGCGGTTCGCGATATTGGAATGGAGTTGCTGAATTTTCAACCGGATGTCATTTTAATCTACGCCGGGCACAACGAGTTTTATGGCGCGTTGGGCGTGGGATCGACCGAGTTTGTCAGTGAGTCACCGCGCTGGGTGAATTTTTATTTGAAACTACAGCACTACCGGACGTTTCAGTTTATCCGGGATGCTGTTTTTCAAATTAAGAATTTGTTCGCAGATAAACAACAGAGCGCAGTTCACCAAAAACGCCTCATGGAACACATGGCTGGTGAACGGATTATTGCTTATAACAGCCGGTTATTCAAATCGGCGCAACAAATTTATGAGCAGAATTTACGCGATTTGATTCAGGCGGCAAAGCGACAGGGCGTGGAAATCTACCTGGGAGAATTGGTTAGTAATGTTCGCGATCAACAACCGTTTCGTTCCATTTTTAATTCTGACAGCGAAAAAGAGCGATTAGAAAAATTGTTCATTGAAGTGGAAAACGCCTTACAAAACGGTCAATACCAGGCCGGGCTCGACCGAATTGAAGGGAGCAAAGCCGTTCAAAACATGACGGCGATGGTTTATTATTTAAGAGCCCGATGTCTGGAAAATCTCAATCGCATTGAAGATGCAAGCCAATCGTATACTCTGGCAAAAGACCTTGACGGGCTTCGCTTCCGGGCGCCGGAGGTGTTGAATGATATTTTGAAAAAAGTTTCAATAGCTGAAACAACGGTTTTTCTTCCCTTGAAAGAAATTTTCGAGCGATCGTCAGAGAATCAAATCATCGGTAGTGAGCTGATCATCGATCATTTACACCCAAATTTGATGGGTTATTTTTTAATGGGCAAGAGTTTTTTTATTTATCTGAGGCAATATTTTCCCTGGCGGCCGGATGAGGTTTTTGGTGAGCAACAGCCTGATTCTATCTATTGGAAAAAATCCGGGGTGACACCATTGGATATCACCGAAGCCGAATTTCGCATTCAACTTCTCATCAATAGCTGGCCCTTTAAAAACGCAGTGATGAACATTGATGAGCTTCAATGGGATGCCACTGATCCGGTTAACAGCCTGGCAATGGAAATATTGCGTGAAAATATGACCTGGGAGCAGGCGCATGTCGAATTGGCGGGAATTTACATTAAACATGGGTTTTATGATTTGGCGTTGGCTGAATTCGAAAGTTTGATCAAAATAACGCCCTACAATGTTTCACCGTACATCCAGTCGGCCAAGATTCACATGAACCAGCGGCGGTTTTTAGATGCGGCGAAGATGTTTCTGGATGCGCTGGAAATCGAAGAATCGGTTTTTGCTTATCAGGGAATCGGCGAAGCTTATTTGCATCTGGGACAGGCTCAAAGGGGCATTCCGTTGCTTGAAAAAGGTCTTAAGCTCGATAAAGAGAATGATCTCACGTTGTTTCTTCTGGCGAAGAGCTTTCTCCGGATTGGAGATAAAAAAGCGTCCACAGATTATGCAAATAAATTATTTCAAATCAATCCGAAGTTTGCTGGTTTGGCAAAGCTTTATTCAGAAATAGAATCTACGCTGCAATAGGTGCTATTTTACCACTGCCCATCTTTTAGATATTTATCAATGGCAAAAGCAGCATTTTTTCCGGCGCCCATCGCAAGAATCACAGTCGCAGCTCCGGTGACAATGTCGCCTCCGGCGAACACTCCTTTTTTACTGGTCTTGCCTGTTTCCGGATGCGCGACAATATTTCCCCATTTATTCAATTCCAGATCAGCTACGCGTTGGGTCAGCAAGGGATTTGGTCCCTGTCCAATGGCGATTACGGCAACTTCGACATTTAAACTGAATTCTGATCCCTTTACCGGAAACGGCCGGCGTCTGCCCGATTCATCCGGCGCGCCAAGTTCCATGCGGATACATTCCATTTGTTTGAGCCATCCCTTTTCATCGCCGATAAATCGTTGCGGATTGGTCAACAAATTGAATTCAATCCCTTCTTCTTCAGCGTTTACAATCTCCTCTTCACGTGCCGGCAATTCGGTTCGCGAGCGGCGATAGACCAGATATACATGTTTTGATCCCAGCCGCTTGGCGACGCGAGCCGCATCCATAGCGACATTGCCTCCGCCGATAATAGCGACGCGGTTTGCCAGTTTTATCGGTGTTTCATATTTGGGAAACAGATAGGCTTTCATCAGATTGTTTCGTGTTAAAAATTCATTGGCTGAATAGATGCCGTTGAGGTTCTCCCCGGGAACCCCCAAAAAATAGGGGAGACCGGCGCCGGTGCCGATAAAGACAGCATCGTAGCCATTTTTCAGCAATTCATCGAGCCCCATGGTCTGACCGATAATCGTGTTGACTTTTATTTCCACCCCCAATTTGCGCACATAGTCCACTTCCTGCTCGACAATTTTTTTCGGAAGACGAAACTCAGGGATTCCATAAACCAACACCCCACCTGCTTTGTGCAGCGCTTCGAAAATTGTCACCGTATGTCCCAATTTTGCCAATTCACCGGCAACGGTCAATCCAGCGGGACCGGCGCCGACAACAGCGACCTTTTTGCCAGTTTTGGGCAGCGGTTTGGGGATGCGAACATCTCCCCGGCTAAATTCATAATCAGCCGCGAATCGCTCCAGTCTGCCGATGGCTATCGGCTGACCCTTTTTTTCGAGCACGCACACCTGTTCGCATTGTTCCTCCTGCGGACAGACGCGGCCGCAAACTGCGGGAAGGTTGTTCTTTTCTTTGATCTTATGAATTGAACCCAGATAATCTCCCTGGCTGATTAATTTGATAAAAGATGGAATGTCGATTCCAACCGGACAGCCGGCGACACAAGGTTGTTTTTTGCATTGCAGGCAGCGGGCAGCCTCAGTTTGCGCCATTTTTTCGCTGTAGCCCAGCGCAACCTCGTTAAAATTTTTAACTCTGGCTTTTGGCGCTTGCTGAGGCATGGGAACGCGGGATTTGACCTTTTTGATCGACTCTTCCTTTTCCTGCAACCTACATTGATGGTCCCAGAGCGCGTGTCTCTCTTCGCGCACGTACATTTGCTGTCTTAAAATCAATTCATCGTAGTTGACCTGGTGACCGTCGAATTCGGGTCCGTCCACGCAGACAAATTGGGTTTTGCTGCCGACAGTGGCGCGACAGCCGCCGCACATTCCGGTGCCGTCAACCATGATCGAATTTAAACTCACGATGGTTGGGATGGCTTGAGGTTTTGTCACTTCGGAGACAGCTTTCATCATCACGACGGGACCGATGGCAACCACCCGGTCGATTTTCGTTTTTTCCTGTTCGATTAACCGTTTTAATTCGTCGGTTACAAATCCGTGATGACCGTAAGAGCCATCATCAGTGGTCACGTAAAATTGATGACTGATGGCTTTCATTTCCTCTTCTAAAATCAGCATATCTTTGCTGCGGGCGCCGATGATAATTATCAACTGGTTTCCGGCTTGGTAGAGCGCTTTAGCAATGGGATAAACAGGTGCGATGCCCACACCTCCGCCGACACATACCACAGCGCCAAAATTTTCTATGTGGCTGGGAGCCCCGAGCGGTCCGACGACGTCGAGGATCTTTTCACCTTGCTGAAACAGTCCCAGTTTACGAGTGGAAGCCCCGACTTCCTGAAAAATCACCGTAATCAGACCGGTATCGCGTTCAAAGTCTGCCACAGTCAGTGGGATGCGCTCGGCATAGTCATCTGCCCTTAAAACCACAAACTGTCCCGGCTGAACCCGCTTGGCGATATCGGGAACGTATAGTTTGAATAAAAGCAGGGATTGCCCCAATTGACGTTTTTCTATGATCTCGTTAAATTTAAAGTTGTGATTGTTCACGGTTTTTCATTCCTTATTTGCTGATTTTTTGAAGTAATCCATTTTCGTAACACTAAGTTTGAGACGGTTTTGACTGATAAAACTGTCTCTGTCATAACAAATAGTTCGATGGTGAATTGGCACTTTATTTCCGGTGAATTTTTTGAATGCGTTCAATCAGTTCATTGTTGCCAATGGGTTTGTCGATGTAATCATCGGTTTTCATCCAATATCCATCCTCTTGCTGGGAAAAGGTCATTCCGGTTCGCTGTTTGACGTTAGTCAGCATAATAACTTTGATATTATTGAGAAGCGGGTCTGCCTTAATCGTTTTCGCCAATGAAAATCCGCTGTCATGTTTTTCGAGCATCAGTTCAGTGACCACAACCTCAGGTTGCTCAAGGCGTATTTTTTCCTCCGCTTGTTGAGCCGATAGCGCAGTATCCACTCTGAATCCGGCGCGTTGCAGATCCGGAATCACGTTTTGTAAATATTCTGTGTCAGTATCGATGAGCAATACCAATACTTCATTTATCACAATTTTGCCTCGCTGGTAATTGTTAATTTATATCATTACAAAATAACATCGTAACAGTTCACCTGTCATTCCGGCTGGAGCGAAGCGGAATGCCGGAATCTCAATAATAGAACTTTTAAATATTAATTTGCACATATATTCAGGAGATTCCGGCTAAAAACATGCCGGAATGACATTATTAGTTAAGAGTGCTGAACTATTACCTAACCTGGCGAAGCCAGAACCAAACGGGTTTTAAATTTTCTGCCAAAAAATGGCAGAAAATTAATTGTCAGTTACTAACATGGTTGATTGTTTAGGCGCCAAATTAAATGGAATAAACGACATCCAGTGTTTGCTTGGCAATGACCAGTTCCTCATTGGTCGGGATGGTCCAGATATTTACCTTTGAATTGTTTTTACTAATTTTCGATTCTGTACCGATGGTTTGATTGTTAATATAATGATCAAGATCAAATCCCAGATAGTCGAGTTGTTCACAGACACGGGTTCGCACCGCCGGCGAGTTTTCGCCAATGCCAGCAGTGAAAACCAAAACATCGACGCCGTTTAAGGCGGCGGTGTAAGCGCCAATATATTTTTTGACTCGATAACAGAAAATATCAAAAGCCAGGCGGCTTCTTTCATTGTTTTTATCCGCTGCCTCAATGATTTTGCGCATATCGTTGGAGACGCCGGATAGCCCCAATAAACCACTTTGTTTGTTCAGCAGAGTGTCCATTTTTTCGGCGTTCAAATTTTCCTGGCGCATCAAATACAGCACCGCGGAACAGTCAATGTCGCCGGCTCTTGTGCCCATGACCAAACCTTCCAGCGGCGTAAATCCCATCGAGGTATCGATACATTTCCCTCCTTTGATGGCTGCGACACTGCTGCCGTTCCCCAAATGGCAGGTAATGATCTTTAGTTTTTCAACGGGTTGCTTTTCCAGTGTTGCTGCGCGGTGCGCTACGTAATAATGCGATGTGCCGTGAAATCCGTAGCGGCGAATTCGATGTTTTTTATATTTATCATAAGGCAGTCCGTACATATAGGCGACCGGCGGTATGGTTTGATGAAACGCTGTATCAAACACAGCCACTTGAGGAACGCCCTGTATTAATCGGCGGCAAGCTTCGATGCCCTTTAATTGCGGTGGATTGTGAAGCGGCGCCAATTGACTGCACTGGGAAATTTTGTTCATCACTTCATCATTGATCAGGGTTGGCCGGGAAAAATATTCACCGCCGTGTACCACGCGATGCCCCACAGCAAAAATATCCGATAGATTTTTCAGAATACCGGTTTTTTTATAAAGCAAACTATCCAACAACTGTTGAATCGCCTGTTCGTGATTTAAAATGGGGCGGGTGAATTTGACTTCACCCCCATTTTCCTTTCGTTGCCAGAATTGTGCGTCATCTGTTCCGATTCGGGAGATGTTACCGCGAACCAATAGTTTGAGGTTGCCGCCATTGATGAGTTGATATTTCACCGATGAGCTGCCGCTATTCAGCACCAGAATTTGCATCCGAGCGGATTTGCTCTTTTTGATCAGTTTAGTTTTTATCGTCATTTTCAACCAATTCTTTCATGGAGAAGAAATATTGAATTTCATAATTTGCCGTTTCTGGAGCGTCAGAGCCGTGAACGATATTTTGTTCTTTGCTGTCAGCGTATAGCTTACGAATGGTGCCGTCATCGGCTTTTGCGGGATCGGTCGCGCCAATTACTTTGCGGAATTCCTCGATGGCATTTTCTTTCTCCAATACAATGGGCACACAAGGTCCCGAAGACATAAAAGATAATAGGTCATAATAAAATGGTTTGTCCTTATGAACCGCATAGAACTCTCCGGCGGTTTTTGAATTCAGCTTAACTAATTTCATGGCGATGATTTTAAAATTTTCATCTTCGAATTTTTTTATCACTTTTCCGATCAGATTTTTCCGAACACAATCGGGCTTTAATATCGCCAGGGTTCTTTGTACCATTCTTCGGTTCTCCTTCGTGTGTCAGGGTCATTTATCAATCTTTCTTAGAAACACAGGCGTAAGCGTCATGATGATGAATGCTCTCATAGCTTTCCGCTTCAACCTGATACCATAAAATATTTTCGATCTGATTTAATTTGGTCGCTACATTGCGGACCACGTCCTCTACAAAAGTTGGATTTTCATAGGAGGATTCGGTGATAAATTTTTCGTCCTCGCGTTTGAGCAGCGAGTAAATTGATCCGGAAGCGCATTGCTCAACCATTTCAATAACATCTTCGATCCAAAGAAATCCTTTAAATTTGAGCAGCAGCCGCACTTCTCCGCGCTGATTGTGTGCGCCGTGCCTCGAAATCTCTTTTGAACACGGGCAGACCGTCAAAATTGGGACCGAAACTCCCAGCAAAATTTTCATCCGGTCATTGAGCACGCCGATAAAGCGGCACTGATATTCCATCAAAGATTTAGCTTTGGATATCGGAGCTTGTTTTTCAATAAAATAGGGAAATTCCAGCTCCAGATGCGCCGATTCCGCGTTGAGCCGCTCTTTCATTTCTTTCATAATATTGCCCATACTGTGGATGTCAATTTCGCGGCGGTATTTATTGAGAATTTCGATGAACCGGCTCATGTGGGTCCCGCGAAAATGATGCGGCAAATTGACGAACATATTAATTGTGGCGATGGTATGTTGTTTGTCAATGGCTTTATCTTTTAACACAATGGGATATTTTAAATTTTTCACACCGACCATGTCGATTTCTATGTGGCGGTGATCTGTTTCGTTTTGGACATCACGCATTAAATACACTCTCAATTGTCGTTGTTAACAGTTTTTAAACCCAATCAGCAATTTTTGCACAATCTCTTTGACCTGTTCAGTGGATTTATAATACTGTTGGATAAGCTTTTCAGTTCCAGTGGATTGTTTATCGTTTTGATAACCCAGTATTTTTACCACCGGCTCCAAATAATCAATTTTAATCACATCTCCGGCGGAAACGGTTAACCGGTACAAGTCCCGGAGTCGCTTAAGAAAATAGTGGTGGCTGATTAGTGTCTCAAGGTCGTGTTGATGCTGTGGCTCTTTTTCGATGATTTCTTTTACAAGCCTGTGATTCAGGGGTTTTTTAAATTTATATTTGGCTTTATACATCAGCAAAATAAATTCAATATCCCGAAGCCCGCCAATGCCTTCTTTGACGTTCAGGTTTTTTTTTGCAATATTTCGCTTGTCTTGATGACGAGAATTCATTTCATTGACCATCTGTTGAATATACAATTCACAGCGGTCATAAATATAGGGTCGGATAATTCGATCCTCAAATTCCTTGTGAAAGATCGTGCTGCCGACAATCATTCGCGCACCCAGCAGTTGGGATTTATCGATAAAATCATTTTCATGGTTGCCGGAAAAAAATGAATCCAGATCGCTGACAAGGGTGATATAATTTCCGAAATGATCCGCGAAACGATAGTGGGGCATGGTGCCACGTTTCATGATCTCACAATTCATCATTACGATGATTTTATTGCAATACTGCCGGATTTCTTTGTCATCTTCATTCAGCAGAATAATGAGATCGTAATCATCATCGAAAGCTTGTTCTCTGCCGTGCCCACCGGCAGCATAAATTGCGATCAAATCACGGGTGGGTAAATATTTGCCGCGTTTGCGAATAACTTCGTTTTTGCAAATGTCGAATAAAACCTGCAGGTAGCTGTCGGAAAACTCAGTAAATTCGGCGTCGATTTTGTCGAAGGGTTCACCTTTAAGAGCTTCCAAACCCACGCGCAAAAACTCAAGATCATGGTAGTTGTTTATCTGATTTCTCTGCTCTGAGAAGTCTGTGAGACTATCGATGATTGCCAGCATGCCCCTGGCGACCTGATCCAGAGAGTTCGGGTCATTTAAATATTGAATATATTGAGAATGTTTGGAAATGATCCGATTGAAAAAACGCTTGAAATAATGGCTGGTATTTAATTGAATGTCAACCAGGCTCGCCAGTAATCGCTTATATTTTTGCGCTTGCGGTTCCCAGAGATCTTCCTGGATCAGATGGTAAAATTGTCTGCGTTGCTTGTCGTTCAACAGATTTAAAAAATTATTCATCAGCGCAGGGTACATACTAAAAACTTTGGTCAAACGCAAAACCCGGTCCCGACAAACTGCCAGATTTTTAAAAAGTGTTTCAATTAACCCGTCGCTCAACTGTTTGCATTCCAATTGATGCTTTTTCTGAGCGATTAAGGTGAGAAAAGCAATTGTGGGATAGAGCGCCTGCTGAAAAACCTCCCCATACTTACGGATGACCAGCTTCTGAATTCGTGGGCGGAGTATCAAAAAGTCACTGATGAAATTATGCAGCACATGGCTTTCATTGTCTTGTAGTTCATTGAGAATATCGTCCCAGAATTTAGTGCCTTTATAAAAATGAGACCTTCGGAGAAAATCCAGCGCCAAATTGCCCGGATAGCTTCGATATGGTTCCGGGTCTTTTGACAGCTTCATCATGTCGGAAAAGCTGCTGATGGATTTGACATGTTCCTGCACATCTTCGAGCAACTGTTCGGTGGTGTTTCTCGCCAATTCCACAAATTCGTGATAATGAATCAGCAGATGATCCCAGGCGCGGATAGCGCCGATGTCAGAGTATCCCAAAATTGTCGCGACAACCTGCATGTTTTCCACAATCGTCGGATCGTCTAAATAGATATCTTCCTCAAGACCGACAAATAATTGATAAACATGGCGAAAACTTTCCAGAAAAGAAAGCGCATTTTCAAGGTTTTCATAGAGGTGTTTTCGTCCTGGGTCACTGCGGATTAACGATTCCAGAATTTCCCAGCGATTGCCGCGGTAGATTCTGAAAATGGTTTTTCCGGAAAAAATCAAACCTGATAGCATTCGCAGGGCGTCATCTTTAGGATTTAGTTTGTTTTGGTCGATCTTCCTGAAAAGGAAAGAGCGGATTTCACCCAAAATGCCTCTGAGATATGCTTCGTGATGTTTGTTGTCCCCTCGCCGTTGGTAGTGATAGCGAAATGTGATCTCATGTAAAAATTTTTTATAAAGTCGGTTGCTGCCCAATATTGGCGCAGCATTCAGCATTTCTGTAATAATGATAAAATCTTGAATTTCCTGGTCCAACAATTCCTTGAACTCCTGTATCGAAGCCGTGTAAAATTCGCTGCCAACGTGTTCAGTGAGGTAAAAGTGGAGTTCTGTGGCAGATTTGAACATTTGCCGGCTGACGCCGTTCATAACATGATTCAACTCCTTGCGCGTGTTCGAACCGTCATCAATAACGCCGATATCAATATCATCCTGGTGCGCAAGCGATCCGACACCGACAACGGTGAATTCGGGCATGGATTTGGAAAGTATGAACAAGTCCAGCAGTTTTTGCATGTAGGCGGCGGTCAGTTTTCGAAAATCTCTGCCGGTCTGAAGAATGAATTTCTTGTAAATGGGAAGCCGTTGTTCAATATTGCCGGTTTCGGTCAGTTGCAGTCTGAGTACGTCGATAGAACGGATGTTTAAGTGGAGAATGTGCAAAGAATAATAGCACGCCAAATAAGCCAGCTTCATTTCCCGTGATGGGGCAACACTAAGGACGACATCCATTTCTTCGGATAAACGGGGGGTGCCCTTCCAGAAATGGATATATTCCAATTTACCAGCTTTTTCAAGACTTTCGACGAGATTTTCAAAATGTTTCTCGATAGTCCGGATATACTTCTGGTGATGGTTACCCAATGAATTGGCGCGATTTTTTAATCTATTAAAATAGTGATGCAAGGTTCAGCTTCAATCAATAAGGTAAAAATTAACGTTGATTATTTTTCTGATTCTGAAATTATTTTTTTTCCCTGCTCTCTTCCCACTCGCAGCGCTTTCAGATTGATCTCCTCAGTTCCTTTGGGGACGCGCGACAGCACTGCTGATTCAAGCGCATCAAAAGAAACAGCATTGGTTAATTCGGCAATGATTCCCAGCGCCACGATATTGGCAACCATAACCCTGCCGGCTTCATTTCGAGCCAGATCGATGATCGGGACGCGGTAGATTTTCGATTTAACATCTGGGCACGATTTGACGGCATCGGCGTCAACCAGCAAAATCCCATCGTCCTTGAGATCTTTGGAGTAACGGTCACACGATTCCTGGGTCAGGGCGAGCAAAAAGTCAATGTTGATTGCTTTGGGATAATCAATCTCTTCATCTGAAATAATGACTTCGGACCGACTGGCGCCGCCTCTTGCCTCGGGACCGTAAGATTGACTTTGGGTGGCGTTTTTATTGTCGTAAATAGCGGCTGCCTCTGCCAATATTTTTCCGGCTAACACGAGCCCCTGTCCGCCTTCCCCGCTCAATCGAATCTCATAACGATAGCTCATTTTATTAATTCTCCCAGTGATAGAATTTTATTAATTGCTTATCAATTGGATTTTTGTAGACGGTCTACTAATTTTTGATAATTGGAAGTGTACTCAGGTTTTTCCACATCAACTAAAATCCCGGTGATAATTTTATCATTCAAATCCGCGCTAGTTAACTTTTTCGCCTTTTCGATAGAAATGCTGTCCTGTTTGAGTTGCTTGATCATGGTAGAACCGTTGCCCAGACGATTTCTTCTGCCGAACGCGGTTGGACAGGGTGTAATAACTTCAACTACTGAAAAGCCTTTTTTACGAATGGCGCGTTCGATTAACTTGTCCAACTTCAACGCATCATAAACCGTGCCTCTTGCTACAAAACTGGCGCCGGCAGCTTCAGCCAGTCCGCTGATATTGAACGAGTTTTCCACATTGCCAAAAGGCGCAGTGCTGGCGCGAAAACCCTCAGGCGTGGTGGGCGATACTTGACCGCCGGTCATACCGTAAATATGATTGTTAAAAAGAATCACTGTCAGATCAATATTGCGACGCGCCGCATGTATGTAATGATTCCCGCCGATGGCGGTGGCATCCCCGTCTCCGGTGACGACGATCACAGTCATCTCCGGTTTTACCATCTTCACGCCAGTGGCGAAAGTAATGGCTCTGCCGTGAGTGGTGTGCAAGGTGTTAAAATCAACATAGCCGGTCAGGCGGCTGGAACAACCGATGCCGGAAACCATGGTGATTTCATCCTTGGAAAGTCCAATTCGATCTATTGCGCGCAGCATCGCTTTGAGCACAATTCCATCTCCGCATCCGGCGCACCAGATCAAAGGAAGTTTGTTTAGCCGTAAGTATTTTTCATAATCAAACATTGGTGTTTCCTTCTAAATCCATAATGTGCTTCTAATTTAATTGTTTTTTTTTGCTGAGAACAGTTGGACGTTCTGATGTTAATCATATTTGTTAAGGCAATTTTCTTTGTATTCAGAATGCTGCTTTTCAATTAGCCAGCTTAACAACGCCAAAAAATTTTCTTTCTGCAACTCAGACGCATCATCGAGTCAGCTCTATTATCTTTTCAAAAATTTGCTGCGGGTTTATGGGTTCGCCGTCAATTCGATTCACTTTGATCACTTCACAACGTCCTTTAGCTGCCCATTCCACTTCATGAGCGATCTGACCGAGATTCATTTCCGGTACGATGATAAAATCCACCTCATTTGCCATGGTTGCGACCTGTTTTTCGGGAAAAGGCCAGATGACTTTTGGGCGGATGGAGTGAATTTTAATTTTTTTTTCCCGCGCCCAGATTGCTGCGCGCCGCGCTGAACGCGATGTGGAGCCATAAGAAAAAATGCCGATTTTAGCACCGTCATCCTTTTCTTCTTCCAATTCTATAATCTGCTCTTGGTGACGGTCAATTTTTCGATTCAGCCGCTGTAATAAGCGATCAATCTCTTTTGGATTGTTGGTCGGAAAACCGGTTTGATCATGCACCAGTCCGGTGACGTGAAACCGGTACCCTTCGCCAAAACTTACAAACGGTGGAATATCGTCGTCAGTCTCCTGATAGGGAAGATATTGATTTGGGGGAACATCGGGTTTGACGCGATTCCATATTTCAATTTCTTCCGTTTGAGCTAAGATGACTTTTTCATTTACATGAGCTAATATTTCATCCATCAAAATAATAACGGGTACGCGATATTTTTCCGCCAGATTAAACGCGCGAATGGTCAAATCAAAGGTTTCCCGGACGCTGTTGGGAACCAGCGCGATGATCGGATGGTCGCCGTGGGTTCCCCAGCGCGCCTGCATTATATCTCCCTGTGAGGGCAGTGTGGGCAATCCGGTGCTGGGTCCGCCGCGCATGACATTAACGACCACGCAGGGAATTTCCGCCATCGAAGCATAGCCCAAATTTTCCTGTTTCAACGAAAAACCGGGCCCGCTGGTGGCTGTCATTGCTTTTGCACCGGCTAATGATGCGCCAATAACAGCGCCCATCGAACTGATCTCATCTTCCATCTGAATGAACTTCCCGCCGGCTTTGGGGAGCAATATCGAAAGTATCTCGGCAATTTCAGAGGAAGGTGTAATCGGATAGCCCGCATAAAACTGCAATCCGGCTGCCATTGCACCTTCAGCGCAGGCTTCATTTCCCGTCATCACGCGAATTCGGCTTATCTCATCTGTTTCCATGAATTGTCCTTTACCTATGATTGGGTCTGGGTCATTTTTTCTTTTCCGGTTTGATGACTTTTATGGCAAAATCGGGACAGCGAATTTCACAGAGACCGCAACCGGTGCAGGCGTCGATATTGACCACTTCCACCAACGGTCCGTTCATTGCCAATACATGGGTAGGGCAGAAGTCAACACAAATTTCACACCCCTTGCACCATTCCTTTTTAATCTCAATTCGAGGGAGTTGCTTTTTTTTCTCCATTCTCTCGTTCTTTCACAGGGATTAAATTGTCTGCATAAAATAGTTTAATTTGAGACTATGATGTTTTCACCAGCCGGATGCTGTTGCTGTTACACTTGGGACAACTGCGTTCTTTGGGCGTTTTGGGATCATAGTTGTCGTGAAACTCGTTGCCACATCTCAAACATTTGAATTTAGCTTGACCGTTCATTTTTGGCTCCTTTAGTTTGTATAAATA